>LSQX01374775.1_pt1 | contig 37667 bp, 36 predicted proteins | sample 654561 | NCBI WGS metagenome assembly LSQX01 (sample SAMN04489861, study PRJNA283612) | anaerobic digester metagenome | isolation source: 4 biogas reactors fed with cattle manure at either 37C or 55C with and... | place: Denmark: Kongens Lyngby | collected 2014 | reverse complement strand
ACCATGTCGTGCTCACACCGAAGGAAGAGAAGAAACTGCTGGAGCTTTTTGTCCAATCAAAATTCTTTTTCTTGCCGGAAGAAGCTGCAGAGAACCATGATCTCCCACTCTGCGAAGGCATAGAGCAAGTTAGCCTCGTCTCATTTTCTACCGAAAAAGGACGTGATGAGGCAGAAAATTATTGGATCGCTCCCGGACCATATACAGATTGGGATTGTAAGTCTTCCTTTTTCCTTCTGCTGACGGAACTGACCGAAAAATACGCAGAGATCTATTGATTCTCCTCTTTTGTATTTCTATTTTTCATCCACTCTCTATTCACTTGGATGAATTTCAAGCATTTTTTGCATTATGCAGCGTTCCTGCCAAATGTTGGGCTTATATTCTCTTGCACGGGTATGTATATTTATTAGATGCAAGGAGGAATCAATGAAAACGATTACAAAAGATAAGATAGTCTATACATTTGATAAAGAAAACGTTCCGGTGGAAAGGATTTCTTCGGGAGAAACCATCCGCATCGAAACGTGTGATTGCTTTACCGATACAGTGACATCGGAAGACGATCTGATGATGGATCTGGATTTTAGCAAGATCAATCCGGCGACAGGTCCCATTTACGTAGAAGATGCCATGCCCGGCGATGTGCTTAAGGTCGAGATCCTCAAAATAGATCTCGAGCCTCTTGGAATTATGGCTGTAGGAGAAGGTCTGGGACTCTTGGGAGAACACGTGACCTCCGCTCAGACAAAACTCTTTCCTATAACAAATGACACAGTGGATATGTTCGGGCTGACACTCCCTCTTACGAAGATGATCGGAGTGATAGGTACTGCACCGGCAGGAGAAGCCGTGCCAAACGGTACTCCAGACGAACATGGTGGCAATATGGACTGCACCATTATAAAAGAAGGCTCCACCCTTTATCTGCCCGTCGGTGTAGAAGGAGCACTCTTTGCCCTTGGCGATCTGCACGCATTGATGGGCGATGGAGAAATCAGTGTCAGCGGTGCAGAGGCCGCCGGCGCCGTAGAGGTGAAAATTTCCGTGATAAAAGATTATGCGCTTCCGACTCCTTCTGTCTTGACAAAAGATTTCTTTGCCACGTTGTCATCAGCTGAGACGATGGAAGCAGCATCTAAAGACGCGTCGAAAAAAATGATCGATTTTCTTGTATCGAATGCAAACCTACACTTCAATGAAGCCTACATGATTCTATCCGCCGCTGGAAAGCTGGCCGTATGCCAGGTGGTGGATCCTCTTTTGACCATGCGAATGGAGCTCAATAGAGAATATCTGGATACTCTGATGGGAAAAGAGTGGAGTAAGTAGATTTACGAAAACAGCAAAAAAGACAATCTCTTCAGATTGTCTTTTTCTCTGTTCACTTAAGATAAGAATAAGGCTCATGTGATTAAATGCTTTTAGATACTGACGTATCTCTAAGAAGGCTCAAAATAACACTTTTACCATCGAGATCTCATCCATAAATGTTCCATCGCTTTTTTTTGCAGCGTCTTTGAGCCGCCCGTATTCTATAAATCCTGCTTTTTCATAGAGTTTTCTTGCCCGGACATTTTCAGAGAAGACCTCCAGCTCAAGTTGTCGAAAGCCAAGTGTTCGCGCTGTATCGATGGCGAGCTTTGTCATTTCTATTCCCAATCCCTTGCCCCACTCCGACTGATTGATGGCGATGCCAAATACTGCTCTGTGCACACCTTTTGAGAGTTCTGTTCTTGGATAGACGTTCGTACTGGCGACAATTTCACCATCTTTTTCTGCCAAGATCATGGCGCGAAGGGGATGCATTTCATACATTTCAAGGAGTTCTTCTTCATCTTGCAAAGTGACGGTACACTCGACGGGGGTCCTCAGCAGATATTCTGTCTCACTGGACCACTGATAAAGGAGTTTTAGAAGTTCCACCGCATCACTTTTTAACGCTGATCGAACAAGATATTTTTCTCCATTTTTTAAGGTTATCTCACTCGGTTGGATTTTCATTTGATGCCCTCAAATACTCTTTTATTTCATCGAGTTCTTCCTCGCTGAACACGCGAAAACCATCTTGTATTAGTTTTCTTGTTGTCACACCCTGCCCTTTTATGATCGATCCGCTAAACGTTCCATCATATATTTGATTCACTCCACACGATGGGCTGCGCTCCTTCAAAATGGCAACATCAATGTTTTTAAAGCGCGCTCTCTCCAGAGCAATATCGGCTCCCCATTCAAAAACCTCTGTCACGTCATTTCCCATACTGGTGATGACACGTTCCCCCACAATTTCTGCAGGAGACCTTGGCGTAGGAAGTCCGCCTTCTACTTCCGGACAGATGAAATAGAGCTTCTGTCCTTCTAGTAATGACAAAAGCTCCGTATTGATGATTCGTTTGGCATCATAACGGCAAGGTGCTCCCATGAGGCAGCGGCTGACGAGAATCTTCAATAGCCTAGTTCCTCTCCTATAAGTATAATTTCTGTATCGTTTTTAATACTGGAACTCCAAGTATATACCATCATCATGCGACAGATGCGTTGTTCGACCTGACAGTCATAGCATTTTTCTACTTCTGCTGTGGCACACGGGGTTTTCAGATGAAAACGTTTGGCATTTCTGGGCGCTGCGACATTTTTCGCGCGATCAATTGCACTTTCGAGATCCGGCGTCAGCTTATTCGTCCCTGCTATAAAGTACACCTTGCAGTCTCCATAGGCAGACGTGGTAATCCGGTTACCTTTTCCGTCGATGTTGACAAATTCTCCCGTCTGGGAAATGGCGTTGATTCCACAAATATATACGTCACACTCCGCTTCTTTTTGCCTCTGCAGAGCAGGATCCAGTCGCCAGTGCCAATACACATCGTTGTGTTTGCCTAGACTTTCAAAAATGCCAAGCTCCTGCGATGTCACCGAACCGCCCATAGCCACCTTCTTCCCATCAATCTGCTCATTGAGATAGTCGGCAGCTTCTTCTTTTGTCTCAAAATATCTGGGGAGATACCCTCTTTTTTGTAAGTTTTTCAGCGTCGTTTCTACCATATGCTCCTCCTCTTTTGCACATCTCAAGCGAATTCATCTCCCACACTAAGGATCCTACCTATTGGAAAGAAGGATTGGTTTTTGTGAAACGAAAGCGTCAACGCTCGCGTTCTACATCCAGGTGAACCATCAACTCTTCTGATGGCCAAGTAATGAATACCTTGTCTCCCGGGAATATTTTCTTCCTTCTTGCGCGGACGGGTTCACCGTTGACGAGAACACTCCCCTCTTCAAGGAGAATTTTTGTCAATCCACCACTGGGAAGAATGTCGGCAAATTTCAAAAGTGCATCCAACGCAATATATTCGGTCTCAATCGTCACTTTCATTACTGATTGATCCTGATCGGTACGAGATAGAAGGTAAAGCTGTCATCATCGGTCGGACTGATACGGCAGGGGCGCTGAGAAGTTGTCAGACTCATGGTCACATGTTCACTCTCCATCGTGCGAAGCGCCTTCAGGAGATAGTTTGGATTGAGTCCGATGCGGATGTCATCTCCCTGTTTTTTTATCTCAACTTCTTCTTTTGCCTGACCAGTCTGTGCACTGGAGGTAATCTTCAATGTGTCATCTTCGAACTGGCAGACCACGAGATAATTTTTGCTCTGATTGGCCATGATCGCTGCTCGGTCAATGGCGCTGAAGAACTCTCGATGATCCATCTCTACGTGAATGGCAAAGTCATCGGAGATGACCTGCTTGTAATTGACGTACTCTCCTTGAAGAATTTTTGAAATAATGAGGACATTATCAAAGGAGAAAGAGATGTAGTTGTCTGTCACCTGCAGGAGAATCTCATCATCTACGTTATAGGCGATAATGCGCTGCACCTCGCGAAGTGTTTTTCCGGGAACGACCACATGGATGTTTTCTCCGGAGATGATCGGCACTTTTTTAATAGCAATACTGTAGCCGTCGATGGAGATCATCTTCATCTCATCTCCTTCGATTTCCATCAGACTTCCCGTGAGAATGGGCCTCGTCTCATCCGTCGAAATGGCGAAATTCGTCATCTTAATCAGATTGGAGAACATCCCCTGGTTCATGCGGATCTCTTGACCGCCTTCCACCAGAGGGATTTGCGGAAAGTAAGAGGAATCCATCATCAACAGACGATACGATGCATGACCGCAGATGAGAGATAGGGTGTCTTCATTTTTACTTAATGTCAAAGCATCATCGGGAAGCTTTCTGATCAATTCGTTAAATAGCTGGAAATCAATGAGAACATGGCCTTTTTCTTCCACCAGAGCCGGTGTCTCTATTTGAATGGACAGCGAGAGGTCGTTTGTCTTCATATGAAGATGATCATCAAAAGCCTCTATGTAGACACCTTTTAGTGCCTCAAGTGTTGTTCTACTGGAAACAGCCTTTGATAAGATATTGAGAGCATAGAGCATTTCTCTTTGATTGACAGTGAACTTCATGGAGCCTCCTTATATAGATATACAGTATATATAACCTTAGTAGTATTAGTAGGGCCTGTGGATTTGTGGATAAGCTCTGGAAACGTGGCAGATCACAGGCTTTACAGCGTGGATAAATCTGTGGATGACGATGGGACAATATAAATGATTTTCAACAGCCTTTTTTGTCCACAGAATAAAGGATGTTTTCCACAATTCTCTGTGGATTATTCTATCAATCGTTTCTTCAGATTTTCAATCATTTCTTTGGTGTCACTACGCGTCTGGATTTCCTTCGTAATTTTATCGCAGGCATGTACGACGGTCGAATGGTCTCGATTTCCGAAGATCTCACCTATCTTAGGAAGAGAATAATCGGTCATCTCTCTGACGAGATACATGGCGATCTGCCTGGGATAGGCAATCTTTTTTGTGCGTTTGGGAGAATCGAGCTCTTTTTCCGTCAGATCATACGTTTCACAGATAATCTGACGAATGACATTGTGGTCGATAATTTTTGGAAGGGAGTTGTCTATTAAGTCTCGAAGCGCTTCTACACAGAGTTCGAGTGTTACCGTCTGGTTGACAAGAGAAGCAAAGCTTGAGACTTTTGTAAGAGCTCCTTCGAGTTCGCGGATATTGTTTTTAATGTGTTTGGCAATATATTCCGTGACCTCATCGGGAATTTCTTTTCGATCGCGCTCGGCTTTCTTCTTTAAAATAGCGATACGCGTCTCATAGTCAGGCGGGGTGATATCCGTGATCAGGCCCCATTCAAAGCGAGATCGAAGTCGCTCCTCAAGACTTTTCATTTCTTTTGGCGATCGGTCACAGGTCAAGACGATCTGCTTGTTATTATTGTAGAGCTCATTGAATGTATGAAAGAACTCTTCTTGCGTCTGTTCTTTCTTGGCAATAAACTGAATATCATCTATTAATAGTACATCCACGCTTCGGTAGCGTTCACGGAAGGAATTGTTTTTTCCGCTCTGGATGGAATTGATAAAATCATTGGTGAATGTTTCGCTTGAAACATACAGGACTTTACTGGCTGGATTTTTTTGGCGCACATAGTGGCCGATCGCCTGCATCAAGTGCGTTTTACCGAGCCCCACACCACCGTAGATAAACAAAGGATTATAACTTCGGCCGGGCATTTGGGCGACGGCTACGCTGGCAGCATGCGCAAAACGATTGTTGCTTCCTACGACAAAATCTTCAAATATATAATTGCTGTTGAGACGGGTGGAACTAAAAGCAGGGGCTGATGGGGATCCGATCGTGAGTCCTTCTAGATCTTCATCGGCCAAAACGGCAAAATCTTTTCTCATGCCGCTCAGTTGGAAATAAGCTTCTCCCAACTTGATATGACGTTTACTATTTAGTATGACCTCTCTGTTAAAAGCGCTCGGCGCTAACAGATACATCGTGTGTTCATCCTCTCTGATTAATTCAAGAGAACTGATCCACGTGTTGTAGTCGACACTGTCCATCGTGCGACTGAGTTCTTCTTTTAAATGATTCCAAGTGACCTCTCTTTGCATAACTCTCCTCGCTGTCCACAAGTATATCCACAAGTTTTTCACTTGCACTTACTCACAAAATATCCACAATTTAGGTAGAAGGGTTGTGTATAAAATTTTCTGCAAAATATCCCGGAGGCGAATAAAAGGTTTATTTTGGTTATCTCACAGGTTGTCGGTTCGTACTTGTGGATAATTGACCGCTTTTCCACAAAGTTATCCACAGCATGTTAAGCTTAGGGGAAAAAAAAGCAGCCAGCTAAGACTTTATCCACAATTTTCTCAACTATAGCATTAGGAAACGAGGTTGACAACCAAAAAACCCCGGTTATCCACAACGAAAATCGGTGATAAGTAAACCGTTGTTTGACTTCACCTTCACTTGTCTATATAATGAGGTGGCGTAAGTTATCTCTCATTGTTTTTTGGAAAGAGGAGGTGGGATCATGAAAATGACATTCCAACCAAAGAAAAGGCAAAGAGCAAAAGTTCATGGGTTCCGAAGCCGCATGAGCACCAAAGCCGGTCGCCGTGTGCTAAAGAGCCGCCGCTCCAAAGGCCGTAAAGTTCTCAGCGCATAGACCCCATTCGGTGGTCTTTTTTATGCTTGCGGAAGAATATGGACTGGAAGAAGCTCAATAACAACAGAGACTTCCAGCGGGTGTACTCCCGGGGTAGGTCCCTGGTAACTAGGTATTTCGTGATCTACTATCTTCCGCAGAAGGTGGGACATCACAGAATCGGCTTTACCGTCAGCCGAAAAATCGGCGGTGCTGTCGTACGTAATCGGGTGAGAAGACGGCTCAAGGAAATGTTCCGTTTGATCAACCCTTCCCTGCCTAAAAGCATGGATGTCGTCATCGTTGCCAGAGGGCGGGCAAAAGAAGGCAATTTCGATCAGATGCGTTCTCTTATGGATTCGAAATTTCGAGAAATTGCCTGAGAGGTGCCATGAAAACCGTTCTTTTGGCTCTGATCCGTTTTTATCAGCGGGTCATCTCTCCGTTGAAACCTCCGTCGTGCCGCTTTATTCCCACCTGCTCGGAGTACTCGAAGCAGGCAATAGAAAAGTATGGCACTCTAAAGGGAGGTTGGCTAAGTATCAAGCGCATCAGTAAATGCCACCCCTTTCATTCGGGAGGTGTGGACCCTTTAGAATAAGGAGGACGCAAGTCCATGACTAAACTTTTCGGCAGTTTTCTGCGAATACTCTTTGATCTTATAGGAAACTACGGCTGGACAATCATTGTCTTTACGATCATTGTCCGCATTGTGCTCTTTCCGCTCTCGATTCAGCAGCGAAAGAGCATGGAAGTGCAGAAGAAACTCAACCCTCAGGTTCAGGAACTCCAAAAAAAGTACGCCAAGGATCCTCAGACACTCAACGCTAAGACCATGGAACTTTATAAAGAGCATAAGTACAACCCGTTGTCGGGATGTCTGCCCATGCTGGTGCAGATTCCTGTCATTTGGTCGCTCTTCTCTCTGTTTCGCAATGCGCATGAGTACATTCCTGCCGATGCTCTTCATCAGGCGTTTTTATGGCTTCCCAACCTGATCGCACCTGACACTTTGAATAATATACTCCCAGGCGTAGAAATGTTTAGCAAACTACCGGGAGTTCTGCCCATTATTGCTGCGTTCTTTACGTATTTGACCAGTAAGCGCGCACAGGCACAGACCGCTGCAGCCACCGCAGCCTCAGGCCAAAAAGGTCCGAATATGTCGGCGATGACCATCATGTTTCCGATCATGATTCTCGTTTTCGGCGCCAGTTATTCTGCCGGACTGATTTTATATTGGGCAGTCAGCAATATCATTCAATTCCTCCAGGATCTGATTATCGCTCAAATGGTATCAAAGGAGAATGTTTCATGAAAAGCGTGGAAAAACACGCCCGGACCGTTGAGGAAGCGTTAGAGCTTGCTCTGATCGCACTCAATGCGACGGAAGATGAAGTGGACGTGGAAGTGTTGGAAAAAGATTCCAGCGGATTCCTCGGACTCTTTGGCGGACGTGAGGCTCACATTCGCGTTACATTAAGAGAAGTACCTGAAGAAGAAGAAAAAAAATCGGACGACGTGTTTGCTCCGGAAAACGTCGTTCTTGAAGAACTGCAACAGCTGGGCATTGAAGTGGATGAACCCGCTATGCAAAAAGAAGAACAAGATCCCAAAGAATTCCTTGCTGAATTTCTAGAAGATCTGCTTCAAAAAATGTATCTGGATGCAACGGTTGACATCCACGAAGGTGTCGATGGACTCGAAGCCATTGTGGATGGAGAAGACATGAGTCTTCTCATTGGAAGAAGAGGAAGAACGCTCGATGCTCTTCAGTACATCACCAATCTCGTATTCAACAGAAAACGAGACGAATATATCCATGTGCTTGTCGATTCGCAGAACTATCGTGCGAAGCGCCGGGACACTCTTGAACAGATGGCTCGCCGTATGGCAGAAAAAGCCAAGAGACAGCGTAAAGATATCATTCTTCACCCGATGAATGCGTATGAGCGTCGCATTGTTCACTCGGCGCTGCAGAAAGATCCACATGTATCTACGCGTTCTGAAGGGAAAGATCCCAACAGACAAGTGATTATTTTCTTAAACCGTTAAGACCCGGGTCACCGGGTTTTTTTTGACAAAGGAGTCTATATGAGTACGATCGCCGCTATTTCTACGGCAGCCGGAGTGGCTGCACTGGGAATCATTCGGCTGAGCGGTCCGAAGAGTGGTGAGATTCTTGAAACACTCTTTCGAGGTCCCCGCTCCCCTGTCAAAAATCCCCGCATGCTCTGTTATGGCCATATTATAGAAGAGGATCAGGTTCTCGATGAAGTGATGGCTGTCTTTTTGCCTGCTCCGCATACGTTTACTACAGAAGATATGGCTGAAATTACCACACACGGTGGAAGAGTGGTTATGGAGAGCGTATATGCGGCTATTATTAAGGAAGGAGTTCGCATTGCAGAAAGAGGCGAATTCACACGAAGAGCCTTTTTAAACGGAAGACTTGATCTGACGCAGGCCGAAGCGATCGTCGAGCTCATTGAGGCGCGCACAAAGCGAGGGGCGTCGGTTGCTCTTTCGCATCTTGAAGGAGATACCGCTCGAGAAGTCAGAAGACTTCGTGAGGAACTCCTGACGATTCTTGCTAAGATTGCGTTAGCTATTGATTATCCCGAAGAATCCAGTGACGAAGTGCAGAGCGATGATATAGAACAAGCACTTCAATCGATCGATCATTTTTTAGAAGAGCTGATCAAAAATGCTCAAAAAGGGCATATGATGGCTGAGGGACTGCGTGTAGCCATCCTCGGAAGACCCAATGTCGGAAAGAGCTCATTACTCAACGCATTATCAAGAAGAAACCGCTCTATAGTAACTGATATTCCTGGGACTACAAGGGATACGATTGAAGAGACCATTCAACTAAGTGATTTCCCTCTCATTTTGATCGATACGGCAGGCCTTCGCGAGACCGATGACCCCGTGGAGATCCTCGGGGTGAGAAGAAGTCGCGAAGCGCTTGCATCTGCCGACATGCTCCTCGTGCTTTTTTCAAAGGAATGGCCGCTTCAAAAAGAAGAAGTGGATCTCCTTGAGAGCATTCAGGGCAGGCCGAGACTCCTGATCATCAATAAGACAGATCTCGGAGGGGTTCTTGAAAGGGAGGATCTTCTCCCCTATGCAAGTGAAGAACAGGTACTTGAGCTGAGCATCACACAGCGGTCAGGGCTTGAGGCGCTGGAAAAAGCGATCCTCAAGGAAGCCGGTGATCTGGAAGAAGAAGCCCATACGCCGCTCATTGCCAGTGTCAGGCAAAAATTGGAGATTGAATCAGCCGCTGCATCTGTAAAAGAAGCGCTTGATGCTATGACGTCCTCTCTCCCCTATGACTATGTGGAGGTTGACGTGCGAGGAGCGTATGATGCACTTGGACGAGTGCTGGGAGAGGGATCGGCAGATATCATTGACGAAGTATTCGGAAGGTTTTGTGTAGGAAAGTGAAGCATTATTCAGTCATTGTCATTGGAGCCGGACACGCCGGCGTAGAAGCGGCGCTTGCAGCCGCAAGATTGGGAGAACAAGTTCTCCTTCTTTCGCTTTCACTCGATGCCGTGGCCTTTATGCCGTGTAATCCCTCTATTGGAGGTACGGGAAAAGGTCATCTGGTGCGTGAGGTGGATGCGCTAGGAGGGGAAATGGGGCTCAACACCGACCGCGTCACCATTCAGTCGAAGATGCTCAACACAGCAAAGGGCCCGGCGGTTCACTCTCTTCGTGCGCAGACAGATAAAAACGCCTATCACACGCAGATGAAACAAGTGGTGGAAGATCAAGAAGGAATTCATCTAAGACAAGGAGAAGTTGCTGAGCTTCTCGTCGCTGACGGAAAGATACAAGGAGTAAAGCTGCGTACCGGTGAGGAGATCTCGGCGGATATCGTCATCGTTGCTACCGGCACGTATCTCAAAGCAAAGATTTTCATCGGCTCATACATCGAAAACATTGGACCCGCCGGGCTAAAGCCCGCCAATCTTTTGAGTGAATCGCTTAAAGACCTGGGTTTTGAGCTAAGACGCTTTAAAACGGGGACACCGGCGCGTATCCATGCGGATTCCATTCGCACAGAGGTCTTGACACTTCATCCCGGTGATGAAAAAATAACCCCTTTTTCATTCATGAACGATTCGCTTGATATCGAACAGGTTCCCTGTCATATCGGCTATACGAATGAAGCGACCCATGAGCTTATACGAGACAACATCGAACGCTCCGCCATGTATGGAGGGGCCATAGAAGGCACCGGCGCACGCTACTGCCCTTCGATTGAAGACAAGGTGATGCGGTTTGCAACGAAAAACTCACATCAACTGTTTCTCGAGCCAGAAGGACTGACGACAAAAGAAGTATATGTCCAGGGCATGAGTTCCTCTTTGCCCGAAGACATTCAGGAAGCCTTTTTAAAGACAATTGAAGGATTAGAGCATGTGCAAGTGATGCGTCCCGGGTATGCGATTGAGTACGACTGCATTGATTCGACCGAGTTAACACTTTGGCTTGAGTCTAAACGAATTGACGGGCTCTTTTTTGCCGGTCAGATCAACGGATCTTCTGGATACGAGGAAGCCGCAGCTATGGGTCTGATGGCAGGAATCAATGCTCATCTGAAGCGTCAAGGAAAAGAACCCTTTACTCTGAGAAGAGACGAAGCGTATATTGGCGTACTGATTGATGAACTGGTCAGTAAAGGCACCCATGAACCGTATCGCATGATGACCTCGCGAGCGGAATACCGCTTGATTCTACGCCAAGACAATGCGGATCTTCGCCTGACACAAAAAGGGTATGACATCGGCCTGGTCACGCAGGAGCGATATGAAAAGATGATCGACAAAAAGCGCATGATTGAAGAGGAAATGCAGAGGATCAAGGACGCCCGTATTCCTCTTGAAAAGATCAATCCGCTGCTCATCTCTTTAGGGCAAAAGCCTCTCGATCATACACCTTCACTTGAATCACTGCTCAAACGAAGTGAGTTGAACTACAAAATCCTCGAAGAAATAGACGAAACAAGAACAAATGTTCCCCAATATATCTTTGATGCTGTACAGACGCAGATCAAGTATGAGGGCTATATTGCCAAACAACTTCAGCAGGTAGAGCACTTCCGACAATTGGAAGCGAAGAAACTTCCTCAGGACTTTGATTACTTGAATATGGAGGGACTTCGCATAGAGGCAAAGGAGAAGCTCGATCGCATCCGCCCCTCTTCTCTGGGTCAGGCCTCTCGTATTAGCGGGGTAAGTCCTGCGGATATCGCTGTGGTGATGGTGCAGTTAGAGAGGAGAAGCCGTGAACGAAACACTCCGACTCTACCGTGATCGGGTCCTTGAGAAAAACAGATTTCTCAACCTCACGGCTATCACCGACAAGGAAGAATTTGATCAAAAGAATATCAATGACAGCCTGAAACTGTTGGAATTTCATTGTTTTATGCCTGGTGAAAAGGTGTTGGACCTCGGCACAGGGGCGGGATTGCCGGGAATTCCTTTGGCCATTATGGTCCCTGACATCCAAGTGACACTTGTCGATGCCCGGCAGAAAAAAATCAAATTTCTTCAAGAACTCCTTATAGAGCTGGATCTCTCTCACGTCAAGGCAATTGCCGCACGAGCGGAGGAGCTTGGAAGAAATCCAATCTATCGAGAGTCTTTTGATACGGTTGTCACTAGGGCGTTGGCTCCGCTCAACGTGCTGCTTGAATATTCCATCCCTCTTTTAAGAAGAGGAGGTCTCCTGTTTGCCTATAAAGGTCCTAAGGGAGAAGAAGAACTCAGACAAGCAAAGAAAGCCCTAAAACTATTGAAAACAACGCATATGCATACACATTCGTATCAACTGAGCGAAGCGCAATTATCCCTCATGGTGTTTCAAAAAGAAGGCGATACGCCAAAGATGTACCCTAGAACCTCCGGCACACCATCCAAAAAGCCACTTTAGGATAATTTCCCCCGCAAGGGGGTTTTTTTGATACAATAATGTTTGAGGTATGCGAATGGGGAAAATCCTATCAGTTTTTAATCAAAAAGGCGGTGTCGGAAAGACGACCGTCAATATCAACTTAGCGGCCGGTCTGGCACGCAGAAGAAAATCCGTCCTTGTCATCGACATGGATCCACAGTGCAATACGACCACTGGATTTGGCATCCACCCTGAACAGGGACATTCTGTCTATGAATGGCTCCGAGGGGAGCTGTCATTTGACGAAGCGAGACAACATCCGATAAAAAACATGGACATCATCCCAGGAAGCCGTGATATGGCGGCTTTTGATCTGGAGATGGCTTCGGTGGCAGATCGTGAGTCTCTATTAAAAAAGCATCTAGATCCGCTTCGAGAACAGTATGATTTCATACTCATCGACTGTCCGCCGGCCCTTGGGCTTCTGAGTGTGAATGCCTTGGTTGCGTCTGACAGCATCTTGATTCCCATTCAATCAGAATACTATGCGCTGGAAGGATTGTCGGCTTTAATGGATACGGTGAAGAGGATTCAATCCAGTATCAATCCTGAGTTAAGCGTGGAAGGTGTTCTCCTGAACATGGTCGACCGGCGAAACAATCTCAGCAGAGATGTAGCCGACGAAGTGGAAAAATATTTCGGAGAAAAGGTCTACAAGACACAAATTCCAAGGAATGTGCGGCTCGCTGAAGCACCCAGTTACGGGATGAGTATCTTTGATTATGACAATTTGTCGCGTGGAGCTTGGGCATTTGGCGCCTGGGTGAAGGAATTCTTACGAAGGAGTGAAAATGGCTAAAAAAAGAGGGTTAGGAAGAGGACTGGATTCTCTTCTACCGAGAGAATCTACAGAGCAAGGACGGGTTCTGGAATTGGATGTCGATGAGATCCGCCCAAATCCTTACCAACCTAGAAAAGATTTCTCGACAGAAGCCATGGAATCCCTAAAAGAATCCGTTGAAGAGCATGGAGTGATTCAACCCATCCTCGTAAAAAAAGTGGATCAAGGGTATGAGATTGTAGCCGGTGAGCGCAGATACAGAGCAGCCCGTATGGCGCAGCTCGATAAGGTTCCCGCCATCGTCGTAGAAGTAAAAAGTGCAAAGCAAGCAGAGATGGCCTTGATCGAAAACCTTCAGAGAGAGGATCTCAATCCCGCTGAAGAAGCAGAAGGCTTTAAATCCCTCATGGATGAACACCATATGACGCAAGAGGAGCTTGCACGAAGTGTCTCTAAATCCCGCAGCTATGTAGCCAATGCGCTCAGACTTCTTTCGCTGCCAGAAGATGTGCTGAATTTATTGCGAAACGGGTCAATCAGCGCTGGTCACGCCCGAACGCTTTTGATGTTTGATGAACCCAAGCGGTTGGAGATGGCACAGTTAACGATAGAGAAGGAATTGACGGTACGCGAGCTGGAGCAATTGGCAAAGAAGAAACCTGCCGTGCGTACAACGAGACCCAAGAAGGATATCCATCTTCGAGATATGGAGAAGCAACTGGAGGAAGTGCTGGGCACAAGAGTCCTACTTCGCGACAGTTCTGTGAGAAAGTCCGTTGAAATATCCTTTTATTCAAGAGAAGAAATGGAGGACTTTCTGGAGATGCTTATGAATGTTTCACGTGAAACATCTGGGTAGTTCCCGAAAGATCGTAAATGTTTCACGTGAAACATTTGGAGGAAGGTATGCCTGACACACTGAGAGAACGGTGGAGAAAAAGCCCGCCGGAAGGTGAGATTCCCAACAGCAAACGCTTGAAATTCCTGACGATTGTCTGCATTGGCTTGATTTTGACGGGTCTCCTCGTTGATTCGCCCATGACAATTCTAAGGGGGTTGTGGAAGATCCAGACAAGTAGAGCGAATCTCCTGACGGACTACGTGGCATTAGGAAGTCCAGGAGCTGCCTTTGCTAACAGCGGTCTGACCACGCTTCTAAGCCTCTTTGTCATTTGGAGAAGCAAAGTGAAGATATCAGGACCGGTGATGGCATCGGTTTTTGCCGTGGCAGGCTTCGCTTTCTTTGGCAAGAATATATACAATTCTATTCCGATTATCCTAGGTGTCTTCTTATATAGTCAATTGGCGGGAATTCCTTTCCGAAATGTTGTTCTCTCCGCCACCTTTGGGACGTGCCTCGGACCGGCTGTCAGTCAGATCACGTTTGCTTACGGGTTTCCCCTCTATATAAGTATCCCTGCAGGATACCTATTAGGTATTTTCATCGGCGTGATCATGCAGCCGCTTGCGTCTCGATTTGTCAGCTTTCATAACGGCTTTTGTCTCTACAATATCGGCTTTACTTCCGGCATCATCGGCATGTTTGTCGCTTCCTTTATGCGTATGTTTGGCTTACAGGTAGAAACAGTCAGGATATTATCGTATGGAAACAACACGTTTATGGGCTTAACACTTCTTGTGTTTTTCTCCTATCTGTTTCTGTTTGGATATTGGTTTAATGACAAGAGCATGAAAAACTATAGTGAACTGCTCCGCAACTCGGGGCAATCAGTGACCGATTTTATCAGTTTGTACGGATACGGTGTTTCCCTTGTCAACATGGCATTTGTGGGGATGATCTCCACCGTTTTCGTCCTGCTTTTGGGCGCTCATATTAATGGACCGATTATCGGCGCCATTATGATGGTTACGGGATTTGGGGCGTTTGGAAAGCACCCGAAGAACATTCTGCCTATTATTTTTGGCATCTATCTGGCATCTCTACTAAATATATATGATCCTTTGGCGACGGGCTCTGTTATCAGTGCGATCTTTGGAACAGCTCTTGCTCCTGTTGCCGGCCAATATGGTATGTTCGCCGGCGTGCTGGCAGGCTTTGCACATATGTCGATCGTGATGAATATAGGGTACTTGCACGGAGGAATGAATCTATACAATAATGGCTTCTCGGCCGGGTTCGTTGCCGGGGCATTTGTTCCCGTGATCGATGTCTGGACAAATGAAATACGAGGTAAGATACGTGAGAGAATTATTAAAAGCGAGACACATCGCGGATGAATTGATCGGCTATTTTCTGCGACATGGAATTTGCGACATCAAACTTCAACTCAAACTCTGTGAAATCGATACACGAGTGATTGTTGAAGGAGTATGTCTGGAAAAAGTGAAAGACTTAGATAAAGCAGTGCGCTTGATGAATTTAGAGAGACGACCTGAGATTGAAGAAGAATATGAGAATCTCCTAGGATCTTCGATAGGTGATAACGCCATAGGTTTATTGGGGTCAATGGTCGACAAAGCAACGTACAGATACGAGGGCAACAAGTTGATTCTTGAGGTGGTGCGATATAATTGATATGACGATGCAGGATGAGTACTTTATGAGAGCCGCGCTGGAAGAAGCCAAAAAAGCTTTTGCAGAGGATGAAGTGCCGATCGGCGCTGTTGCAGTGTTGGACGGAAGCATCATCGCAGCGGAACATAATCGCAAGGAACAGTGGAAAGATCCCCTTGCCCATGCAGAGATGCTGGTTCTTTCTCAAACCGCTGAAAGGCTTGAAAGATGGCGTTTGACAGGGGTTACCCTCTATGTTACAATTGAGCCCTGTTTGATGTGCATGGGGGCTGCGATCCATTCCAGGATCGACAAAATCGTTTTTGGCGCAAGAGATCCCAAGTTTGGTGGAGCCAGAAGTTTGTATCAACTGGGAGAAGACCCGAGGATGAACCATCGCCTTGAGATAGTCGAAGGTATCATGGCGGAAGAAGCCGCTGCCCTCATGAAAGAGTTTTTTGCAAACAAGAGATAAGGAGAGGTGTCCGAGTGGCTAAGGGGCGCGCCTGGAAAGCGCGTAGGGCTTTACGGCCTCGCGGGTTCAAGTCCCGTCCTCTCCTCCATTGATAAAACAAGAGTCTTTAAACGTTGGAAAATACGTATTTTTGACTCTTGTTTTTTTCTGCAGATATGATTTTCATTTTATGTCTTTGAGCGAGTTATTCGATAAGGACTTATTACATGGATTACTCGGGATGATAATGAGGAGAAAGCTCTTTAATCTGATATCGTGACCAGTTAAGCATTGGCAAGCCATCAAAACCCTACGGGGTGACTGAGAATAATTCGTAGGGTATATTGAAAGTGAATAATGAAGAGGAAAATATACCATTTCTCTTGAATAACGGAGATAGAAAATGTTAACAGAGAAAAAGCGCGCAAAGATGTACAAAGCATATTTTAATGGGCAACCAAAGAAATGCTTTCAGATGTGCAAAAATAAAGCTGAATGGGATGATTTTCGTAGTCATTTCAGCACAAAAGAAGATGAAAAGGCCTATGTAATCATGCAAAGTATGGACGAAGATGCGCAAGATGCTTTTGACGCTATACCATGGTAACTTTTACAATATCACTCTAACGAGGCGATTTTTGTATATAAAATGAAGGAAAGCATCATAATAGATGCTATTGGACGCAGCAATCCTGTGAAGTCTTATGAAGAGGATATCGAAAACATAAAAATCATGAAGCAAGTTGAGAAATTATATTCTGATTGAATGACCGTAATAGTCTATATCTATAAGGATTAGAGTATTATCTAATCCTTATTTTGTCTCGTATCTCATTTGCATGAGATCATGCTTTATACAAGATTTCAGAATATTATGCACTGCTTAATGATCATCGCCACAAAGAAATGGCTTCATCCTCTCTTGCCTGTTCCACTGCATCAAGGAATTCAGACAGATCACGATGCATCACCTTTAAGTGATGCTGACTCTTAAAGAGCTCTCCCATGTAGCAGCACTGATCCGACAAAAACTCCTTTAGCTCTTTTGTGCGCCAATAGAATAACGGATGTTTTGGCATAATCGCAAGTAGCAGTACAGAGGCGACGATATCATGCGTAATAGGAATCTCTACCAGTCGCTGAGCGGTTTTTGTCTTCACCAGAACCCTGTCGGTTAGAAAGGCGTGGAGATCTTGTCTTGGTGTGAACATGTAGTGATTGATTTCCTTGTTAAGGTTGTGAAGAAGGGCACTATTGTGTGCGCAGGCATTACGCAGAATATTGGCGGAAGACAGAAGAGAGGTGGTGAATGTCAGCTCTCGTAAGTTTTTCATGTTGGAATAGAATGCAAAAAGTGATCTAAAGTCACTGAAGCTCATCAATTCCACCAAATTCCAAATATTCTGTTGTTTTTCAAATCGCATCGCGATATGCGCTGAATAATCTGTTTCCTTGATTCGACTTTGGATTCGCTCAAGATGAATGTATCCAGCACATTTTTCGACGATGTCGTACCCGTCGACTTGCTCGTCGTGCGTCAGAAGTTTGATAAAAAGAGTTTTATATAGATGCTCAATGTCTAGAAGGAGCGAAAGAAGAGTTTTTCTCAGATACATATCCAAAGTTGCCAGTCGTACCAAAGCTTGGAAATCTACTTTCACATACTTTTCCTGCTCTTCACTCCAGAGAAAACTGTTCAGATATGAACGGATTTTGGCATAATAACTATTGTTTTCAAGATAGTCGATGGCTTCCCCCTCGCTCATCCCTGAAAACGATACACCGTAGAAATCACGGAGTCTATGCACTTGCTCTTCAATCGTTAGCTTCTTCTCCATATTACAAGGATAGCATATTTAACGTCTCGATAAATCTTAAAAGAGGAGTTCAGAGAAAGATAAATATAACATATAATCGACGATGTTGCTGATATATTATATTCGTTATCTTTTATCCATCAGATCTGGCAGTAACAGATGAGTATACACGCTTACCGTAATCAAGGGTCACTTGTCTCAGCTGCCTGCTGTGTAAAGTCACCCAAGATGGAACGTAGCCGGTTAGATATCGGTGTGGGAGCTTGCTAGATAAAAGAGCATTTTGTCGATGAAACTCTGAGAATTTTCTGTTTCTATCTCAGAGCGTATTAGGAGAATATCTCATCAACGACGATGTATTTTTCGGGCATTCTGAAGTAAGCGATCAGGCATAGAACGAGTTCGGGCAGAAGGTATAAAGCGGTACGAGGAAGAAGGAATATGGCAGCTGCATAGAAAAGAGCGCCGGCAAGTAGCAATCGATTTTTGTTTTCAATAAATCCAGCGGCATTGATGCATACAGCCAGAAGAGCAAACAACAGATGAGGAAGAAGTAACGTTCTTGCCACCTGTGCGCCTAGGGAAACATAAGCATAAGAAGAGGAAATATCGCCATAATAATATAAAAAAGAATAGACCAAGTAGACGATGCCAAAGATCATGGAGAGCCCGGCGGATTTGCTTCGGATAATTTTTTGTTTCATACATTTTTCCTTTCTAATGGATTTCTGTAACGATAATAACCGAACGTATGTACCAAAAAACGGACATGCTCGCTTTCTCTTTTGGCGAAGATGTATCAGTGCTATGCTTATAACAAAAGCCAGCCGAAGAGATCCCATCGAAAGCTTTCGTGTAAGAGGTATTTTCAGAAGAACAAAATAAATATAATAAAGGTTGTGTTGGGGCATGCTTTAATAATTTTTCAAGGACTTTTTTAAGCTTTGAATCCATATCGAGATACACGCCTAAGGGTTTGAAGAAAAGATCAAATGCATCTACTGATGAGAAAAAGCACCGGAATTACAGTGTATTCCAGTGCTTTTGAGATTTTAGAAGGGATGAAACCCTCTTTTTGGATGAGCCCTGTAGTTTATTTCGCATAGCTATTTCGAAGTAAAAGACAGTTTTCAAGTCGTCATACTGCCGACATACGTCGGTAATGTGTTTTCTGGACGGCTATTTTCTCTTCGGTCTCATAAAGGCTGTCTGGTCATACCAAGCAGGAATCACTTTTTTCATCAGCTCACCAGCATCGATGCTTTCAAGGTATTCGAGCCTCGTGATATTAAGTGAGTTATGAGAATAAGCTCCTCCTATGATGGTGTTGATGGGCAGACATCCCCATGGATCATCTAGGCTAGAATTCAAGGCTAATTCTTCGACAAACCCAGGTTCCCAAGACTCATACGTATAAGTGACAAAATTGCGGATGAGACTTGCATTGGCAAACGTGAACACTCCGTTTTCATCCGGCTGACGTTCAAAGTTGAAGTAGTATCCGCTGCCACCGGTCTGCTTACCAGAAGCCGGCGCTTGGTACAGCATATGGGTCATCGGGCTGTTGTACTCGCCCAGTTTCATCTTCAGGTTGATAATCTCAGCTCCCAACCGTGACACCTTGACCGTTACATAACCTTTTTCGTCTCGACGAATGGCAAATTCGGCGCCGAGTTTTTTCGGGATGGCGGAGTTGTCGCGTCCCAATTGCGTTGCCATTTCCGCCCCCGGACCACCGAGTAGCAGGGAGAGTGTGTAGAGGCCAGGTTGTCCTTTGTACGTGGCAAACACACCTAAAATGGTTTCATAGTAATTGTCAGCAAATGTCGGTTTTTTGATGTGACAAGCCGACAACGTGACCACAGGAACGGGGAATGGTTCGAGAGGCGCTGGCAGAATCTTGCGAATGGCTTTAGGATCGGTTAAGTATGCCAAATAGACGCCTTCTTGCCCGTCCATGATGCTTTTCTTTCCGAAATCAGCTAAGAATTCACTACTTACTGCAAAGCTGGGCTCAGCTTCCTTAAACAAGTTGGCTGCGACTTCGTAACCGCTCCTTGTCGCCGGTGCAATGGTCCCGTCCACTATGGCAGATCCTGCCAGTTCAACGTATATTCCTTCTTTTTGGAGTTTTTCAAGCAGAGACTGATCTGGACGGTTGCCAAGCGACAGGACTACAGCATCGGTTTTTAGCAGACTTTCTTCTTCAGTATCGACATTTTCAATGACGACACCTTGAGAAGTGATTTCTTTAAGGGCGTACCCTAGCTTCCAATCGACGTTCATCTTGGCGAGTCGTGACTGTACATCGAGCACATTAGTCCTATATGCGTTGGAGCCTGCCTCTTTGAGAATATCGACAAATGTGACCTTGCATTCTTTTGCTCCGAGGAATTCTCCGATTTCAAGCCCTGTCAGTCCGGCGCCAACAATGACGACATCTTTTGAGCGAAGATCGACTTCTTCCCCTAATACTTGATTGACACTATACACGTTGTTGTTGTCTACTCCGGCAATGGAGCGAGGTATAATGGAAGTCGAACCTGAAGCCAAGATGACGGCATCGGGTTTAAGGGCTTTAATCTTCTCCACTGTTGCTTCTTCAGCGAGCTGGAGCTCTACACCAAGCTTGGAAAGACTGTGAGAAAAGTAATCGATAAACCACTGCATTTTTTCTTTAAGCGGCGGCTTTTTACCATAATTGATGGTGCCGCCCAATTCGGATTGACGATCCATCAAAATAACGGACATTCCCCTTTTCGCTAGGGTCTGGGCAGCGTACATTCCCGCAGGACCTCCGCCGACCACTACAACCTTGCGTTGTTGCACATCGTATTCTAAGTCACCGTAGCGAAGTTCGTTACATGTGAGCGGGTTAACAGCGCATTCAAACGGCAAGCCCAGAGAATTTTTGCTCATGAGCGTTTCAAAACAGCGCAGACAAGAAATACACTTGTTTAGTTCTTCGACGCGACCTTCTTGGATCTTACGACCCCATGAAGGGTCTGCCAGCCAAGATCGACCAAGGCCGACGAAATCAACCACACCCTCTTCTAAGAATGCCTCAGCAACTTCGGGTTCACGGATTTGAGACACACCGATGACAGGAATACTGACCGCTTTTTTGACCGCTTGAATATACGGCTTTCTCCACCCTTGCGGGAATGAGATAGGTTCAATACTCATAATGCCTGTTTCATAGAGACCAACGCTGACGTCGAGGAAATCGACTCCGGCTTCTTCAAGCGCTTGACAGATTTTCACTCCGTCTTCTAAACGAATGTACTCTTCGGTTACACCGGTCATATCAAGGAATTCTTCCACAGATACACGACAGCCCAAAACATAATCAGGACCACATTTTTTGCGAATATCTTCAATGATTTCTAAGACGAAACGCATACGGTTTTCAAATGAACCGCCCCAGCGATCCTTCCTCTTGTTGTCACGCGGGGACATGAACTGCGAAAACAGCCAGCCGTGCCCGCCGTGTATAGTAACCATATTAAAGCCGCATTGGCGCGCAAAAGCGGCGCCTTCGGCAAAGCAGCGTATAAGCCGTTCAATCCATGCCTCGTCCATGGCGCGGATCTCGACGCCGTCCTCCCNNGTTGATTGGTGTATGGGGAGAAGAATTGTTGAATCAGATACCCGTGGGCACAATGGAGCTCAATGCCGTCAATTCCTGCTTTTTTACAGCGGAGCGCCGCATCGCCAAATTGAGATACCAACTCATGAATTTCGTTAATAGACAGCGCCCTAGTTTCCTGCTGAGTGAGTTTACACATCCGATCCGATGCCGAAACGACCGGCTGTCCGCCGATCAGCGCTGAAACACCCTCGCGACCGGGATGATGAAGCTGTATGAAAATCTTTGCGCCGTGTTTATGTACTACATCTGCCAGTTTAGCCAATCCCGAAATGTGGCGGTCTTTGGTAGCTGATAGTTGCCGAAACATTCCGGCGCCATGTACGTCATTCACTCGACAGATCTCAGGAATGATCAATCCGCATCCTCCGATGGCGCGCGCTTCGAAATAAGCCAACATCTCCGGACCGGGTGAGCCGTCCAATTCAGCCAGATTGGTTCCCATGGGTGTCATAACAAGTCTGTTTTTCAGAGTTACATTTCCAATTTGACCGTGACGGAATAGTTTCTCGTACATTTGATACCTCCTGATAAAGATGAGAAATGTCATTGATATAATTATACTAGGATGGTTATTAATTTAACACATTGATCATGACCAAATCCTTTTCTTTCATTTAGTTATGGTATACAATAAAATAAAATGAAAGATATCAACTCACGTTCAGTTAACTCTTGAGAAGAAAAAATGAAAATAGATCGAATCTTTTATGAATTGTCCACGAAATTTGATGTAGAGATTGTTTCGCAAAAACAAGATAGAGACGTTCATGCCCTTAGAATATGGACTGATCATTTGACGATATTTGATTCTGACACAATATATTTTAGTTATGGGAAACAAAAGTTATCTCCCATGCCCGACAATTGTGTGATGGCAGTAGAGCACCAGATGGATATCGATTGCTTAAACACTAATCTAGCGCTAATTTCACCTGAACATTTTTTAAGCGCCGTCAATCACGTGTTGGAGCTAGTCCAAGAACAACCAGAAAATGAGTTTTATGACCAATTGATGATGATCGCCGAAAGTTCGCGTCGAGTGGACAGCCTGATCGACTTAGCTTCCCAGGCGTTTGGGGCTTCGATTGTTTTTATCGATAGAAACTTTCGTATTATTTGCGTATCCCGTGAAAACCCCGTGACAGATAAGATCTGGATGAACAACATCGCCAAAGGTTTTTGCGATTATGAGTTTATCAGCGAAGTACGAAAACTAAAATCAGTGCAAGCATTTGATGATTCATCCAGTCTGCCAGTAGAAGTTACATGTCATTCGTCCCCATTTAGAAAGCTTGCCGTACGGGTATTTGCCGGGGAAAATCAAGTAGGTCTTTTGGTCCTGATAGAAGATAACCGCAGTTACCGCTATGAGCATATTGCCATGTTAAAAACGTTGAGCGAACTGGTAGGCTATACGATTAAGAAATATGAACCAGAAATGATATACTGGTTAAATGAATACCAAACATTCTTGTATAACCTTCTGATCGGAGCCGATATTCAAAGTTTGCCAGAGGAGTACCGTACAGCTTCGTTTCCTGATGACATGCAGTTAATTCTTTGTATGCCTCAAGATGGCGTGCTACTCCCCAGTGAAAAGACACTGGTGAGAAGAATCGAAAAGATACTCCCAGGGGCTACATTGATTCAACAGAATAACCGAGTCCTCATCATAGGGAGCCAATCAGATCTTGTAGATCACCCAAAGATCATCTCCATTTTTCCCAAAGCCGAAGGACTTCGTTTTGGCATCAGCCGGGTATTTCATGACATTTCATGCGTAAAGCATGCATTCCAAGAAGCCCTTGATGCCCTGATGGTCGGCAACATCATCGCCCCGACAGAAATGTTCTATGATTTTAGTCACTACAGTGTTTATGTTTTGTTGCAGGCTTCAAACAATAGAGAAACGTTAGAACGATTTTTACATCCTGCCATTCCCATCCTTCAAACGTTGGATAAAGCGGGTGCCCCCAATCTGCTTGAAACACTGACAGTATATTTAGATAGCGGCCAAAGCATCAAAACGACTGCGGAACGCATGTACTTACATCGAAACAGCATTACGTACCGCATGGAAAAAATTCAAGAAGCCGGTGCGCTTCAGCTTGAGAATGTTGATACTTGTTTTCAGTTGCAGTTGTCACTTCGGATTCTAAGACTGCTAGAAAAGATGCCACATGTCGAGTCAAACCAGACAGATGTAGATGCGTATTCTTAGTTCTGTTCTTATCGTAAAAAAATATTTTGTAGAAATCACTCTAGATCCAAATTACTTTTTTTGGTGTCGAAGAAGTAATTGTTTCAATCATTGCCAAATGCTTCGTTTCCCTGTATAGTAAAAAGTCAGCAGGAGAGAACTCTCTTGCCACCATAGCCGTGCTAAACGGGGAGATAGCGGTGCCCTGTAACCTGCAAACCGCTACAGCAGGGTTGACCACCTCTATGAGGGATTCCTGAAGTGGAGCTGCCCTCGATAAGTACCGATGAAGGATGAGTCCTGCGCAATAAGGACTTTCGAACCCTGTCAGGTCCGGAAGGAAGCAGCAGTAAGGGAGACCCCTTATGTGCCGCGGGAGCGCTTGTCTGGAGAAAACTGTCGAGGTAACGTCTGTTTTGAGATTTCGATGGAGGCGCACGGCTTTTATCATTTGAGCTTAGGCTCTTTTTTTGTACGATTGATGCCCAATGCGTGCGGTATGAATAGGATAGAATCTCATGAATGGTTTTAGAGCGGAGGAAATCGGATGGATAGATATGAAAAGTCGCTTGAAGCGCACAGGAAATGGAAAGGGAAAATCGAGACGGCGCTCAAAGCCCCTCTTACGAATAGAGAGGAGCTGGGACTAGCATATACGCCGGGTGTTGCCAGAGCCTGTGAAGTGATTCGTGATCATCCGCAGGAAGTATGGGAGCTGACCGGCAGAGGAAATCTTGTCGCAGTCATCAGCGACGGAAGCGCTGTGTTAGGGCTTGGAGACATCGGAGCCGAAGCATCGCTCCCCGTTATGGAAGGCAAATGCGCTTTATTTAAGAAGTTCGGAGGTGTCAACGCAGTTCCCGTGGTCATCCATTCGCAGGATCCGGAAGTGATCATTGAGACCATTAAAAACATCTCAGGAAGCTTCGGAGGCATTAATCTTGAAGATATCAGTGCCCCTCGCTGTGTTGAGATTGAAAGAAGGCTGATAGAAGAACTCGACATCCCTGTTTTTCACGATGATCAGCACGGTACCGCTATCGTCGTCGCTGCCGCACTCATCAATGCACAAAAATTAGTGAGGAAACCATTTTCTTCGATGAAAGCGGTTCTCTCAGGAGCAGGAGCTGCCGGCTCCTCAATTTTGAGGATGCTCCAAATACTGGGTATAAAGGACATCTATGCCTTTGATAGCCACGGCATACTTCGCCGAGACAAAGCGGATCAATATACGTCAGTAAAAGCAGAGATGGCCTCTATGTCAAACCCAGATTCACTCGAACTTAGCTTAGAAGAAGCGCTTGTGGGCGCAGACATCTTTATCGGTGTCAGTGTCCCAAGGAGAGTCACTAAAAAAGAAATTTCCTCCATGAGTAAGGATGCTATCGTCTTCGCCCTGGCAAATCCCGAGCCTGAAATCCATTATCAAGAAGCGATAGAAGCTGGGGCAGCCATCGTAGCGACAGGCCGAAGTGATGCACCCAATCAAGTCAACAATGTCCTCGCGTTTCCGGGCTTATTCCGGGGAGCCCTGCAGGTGAGATCGAGAAAAATCACCGAATCGATGAAACTCGCCGCAGCAAAAGCGCTCGCTTCACTCATTACCGAAGAAGAACTGACAAATGAATACATTATTGCCGATCCTTTTGATCCGCGCGTTGCTGAGTGCATAGCAGAAGCTGTGGCGCAAACTGCAGTGGAAGAAGGAATCGCACGAAAAGAGCTGTAAAGGAGAAACGAATGGCAAGAATCAGAAAAATGGGCAGGATTACTCAGCCCCTTGTTGTTGCAGACCCCTATATCACAACCATTCATCACGTGGATGACTATCCTGCAGGAAATGAAGACTTAGGCCCTGTCACACAGGAAGGAAGAGGAAAAGACGGCGAAGGAGTGGAGATGGCTCCCGGAAGATGGCATATGTACTATGGAGAGAAAGTCCCAGGATTCCCGGTTCATCCACACCGAGGATTTGAGACGGTCACCATTGTACGCCAAGGAACGGTCGATCACCATGACAGCGGCGGTAACAAAGGTCGCTATCAAGCGGGGGACGTTCAATGGATGACCGCAGGAAGCGGCATGCAACATAGTGAGATGTTTCCGCTTCTCAACAAAGAAGGCCCCAATACGTGCGAGCTCTTTCAAGTATGGTTGAATCTCCCACCGGAGAAGAAGTTTGTCGAGCCGGCTTACAAGATGCTTTGGAGAGAAGATATTCCCTCCATTGATCGAGACGGCGTGAAGATTGACATTGTAGCAGGAGAGCTTGAAGGCCTTCGCGCACCGAGTCCTGCGCCCAATTCCTGGGCATTGGATCCCGAGAACAAAGTCCGCATACTCGTCATGGAGCTAGATCAAGGAGCGTCGTATACACTCCCGGCTGTCAACCACACGCTGTTTCGCGGCATATACTTTTATGTAGGTGATGAAATCACCCTAGATGATGAACGCTTTGGTGTAAAACAATATGCTTTTGTCGATGCAAGTGAAGAGCTGAAAGTGAGCAATGTGGGAGACACGCAGGCAAAAATATTTGTGCTTGAAGGAGAGCCCATTGGTGCACCGGTAGTGGCCGGCGGACCATATGTGATGAACACAAGAGAAGAAATTTACCAGGCGTTTGCTGACTATCAGAAGACACAGTTTGGTGGATGGCCTTACGATACAGCGGAGCCTGTTCTCCTAGGAGATGTTGGGAGAATGTCTTCAGGCGACATTAAATAGAGAAAAAAATGGAGGGCTATCAATAGCCCTCCACAACCAGTTGCTTGATCCACAGGAATTTTACCAGTGAGATTTTCAGGTTGTCCTTTGAAAAAGGAAATGAGTCAGGGATGTAGATACTTATATCTTCTACTTGCTGCACCTCAAATCCTTCAGTATTATCCGGTTTCCCCGTCCACACGACGGGCCTAGGGCGAGCGGCTCAACCGCTTCCCATGTGCACGTCCATGGTCAGAGAGGTTCCATCTTTTCGAATATATTCGAGTGTTTCTTCGTCGATGCGAATAGCCACGATATCCTCCTTTTTTCAATGATAGGTCCTGTCTATCATTACTACCCTTTTATTAACGACTGTAATAATCAGAGCGAAGGCGGCGTCTTCTTCATTTTCAAAAAACTGAGGATATCTTGGTATATGAATTCTTTTTTTGGATCCTTAAGAATTTCATGCATCATATGTGGATAGACGATACTGATCATATCCCTATAACCGAGTTGAGACAGAGCCTTCATGGTTCGGTTGATGCCGGATTTGCCACCCGTTACCAGATAGTCGTACTCACCGGAGATACTGAGTATGGGCAGATGGAGGTGGTGTTTTTTATACGCACCTAGTGCCTCAACCGCTTGGATCAGTTCGAGAACGGTGATCATCTCACAGGGATGGAATCCGTGAAGATAATTCGGATCTTCATCAATAATTTTTCGGATCTCATCTTCAGTTTTCCTACATATAAATCGAAGATTCTTCCATCGACTACATCCAATGTAGAAATCAGCCATGCGAACAAGAGCCAGACCCAAACCAACAAGTCGGTAGTGCATGACCGTACCGCAGAGAATCAGTTTGTCGATGTGTGCGTCGTACTCTTGGAGATAAGCTCTTGCTATAAGAGTGCCGAGAGAGTGCGCAAACAGATAGAGTGGCGTGTCAGGAAAACGTTCTTTGAGATACTTGGAAATGACAAATTGATCATCTCGAAGTGCGGCAAAGCTACCCATCTTTCCTCTTGGGAATACACTGTCCACCGAATGACCATGTCCACGCGTATCTGAAACCAGTACGGCGTAGCCGTGCGATTGAAGAAAACGAGCAAAAGGCTCATATCTGCCTTTATGTTCATGTATGCCATGAATAATCTGCACGATCCCTATGGGGTTTGCATGCGGGTATAGTGTAGCGCTCAACAGGAAGCCATCGATCGGTGAGCGGAGGGTTATATCGAGGACGTCCCTTGTTTTTTCCTCGCGAAATACAGATACCGATTGTAGTGATCGCAATGCCTTCTCTCGTTTTTTTGCATATGTTCTTTGTCTCTTCCAGGCAGAAATCTGAGGAATCGCAAACACAAGTGCCGGTAGTAGTTTTTTTATAGAAAACGATCTCTTACTTTGTTTCAAAAAGCCTCCTTAGATGCCTCAACAATTTACATGCAAGCATCGTCTATGATGACAGGGAGTGTGGCTCCTCCGTATGGCATAGCAAGCACAGTGGCATCCTGGCCATGTCGATGAAGCGCTTCATCAACAGCTTGTTGAGCGTTTGGCTGAGGATGGAGAAAGATGCTGCGCACGAAATCATCTTCCATCTCGCTGATCAGATCAACCCTTGCTCGCTGAAGAATTTTGGCGATCGCGGCGGCTTTGTGTCCGCCGAGCTCAAAATTCTCCTGTAATCGCACGATCAGATCTGACGGTTTTTTCGCCTCCATCAGCCACTGTTCAAACTTCTTATTTCCAAGCCCTTCCTGACATGCGCCAATCAGGATGATTGTTCCGCCTTTTTTTACTGCATGCCCGGCATGATCAAGCGCTTTTTGTGTCTGATAGAGATTGACGTCTTTTGGCCAGCCGCCTTGTGAGACGATGACAATGTCTGCCGGTGCTGAGATAGGTATTTTGTACATTCTATCGAGGTATTTACATCCTTCCCGATGCGCTCTCACGACGTCACCTGCCACAGCATGGACGATGCGTTTCTTCTCATCGAGGATCACATTGACAAGGTAATCCGCCCCACAGATGGCTCCGCCTTCTTCGATATCCATCCGCACTGGGTTTGTTTCAAGGATACTTGCTCGAGCTTCGTCGTGCATCATCAGACGGTGATTTTTCTCTATCGCCTCCGGGGTAGAGACCCCGGGCATCAGCGCCTTTACTCCTCCTGAATATCCTGCAAAGTAGTGATATTCTATGTTCCCGGTGCAAATCCGAAAATCTGCTGAGGCCACCGCTCGCGTGATATCGACCGGTGTGCCATGCTTGGTCACTCCCATGTGCAGACAATCCATTGGATCAGAATCCACGCAGCGCACCATGTCGTAGACGGAGCCTGCGAGATGGCGCCGCTCTTTCTGCGTATGAGGGCGATGAGCCCCTAGGGCGAACACCACTGTGATGTTTTCTTTTTGGCAGCCGGCCGAAAGAAGTTCTTCCACAATGATGGGAAGAATCTCCCAGCTGGGCACGGGACGGGAAATATCGCTGGCGATGATTGCGATCTTTTGCTCCGGCTTGACCAGCTCACGAAGACGCGCAGCGCCTATGGGATGTTCCATCGCATAGGCTACTGTAGCAGGCCCGATTCTTTCATGGTGCATAGGGTTTGCTCTGAGGACTCCTAGCACGTTTTGCTCGGGGATCTCTACTTTCTGTTGCGTTGTTCCATAACCAAATGTCCATTCCATTGTCTGCTTCTCCTTACCATTGAAAGTATACCCCATCACAAAAAGGGTGCGACGTGAACTTATCGCTAGAAATGGACTTGACAGGAAGGAGTTTTTTCGTATCTGCTATAATGAATCGTCTCCATCTATTACAATATGAAGACCTTGACCAGGCGTCTCCCTCTTCCAAGTCATTTTTACAGAGATGATCAAGGAGCCGTGTCGTGGCGCTGTCCTTGTATTTTGTGTGAAGAAAGATGCTTTTTGGTATAATGTAATGAGTATGTCAGGAGGAACGAAATGGGATTTCTTGGATTCTTTAAGGATCTGTTTAATAAAGGAGAGCTGAAAGCTCTTGAAGAGAGAGCGCAGGCGATAGAAGAGTTAGAGCCTACGATCTCTCAATTGTCTGATCATGAGCTTCAAGCCAAGACGGATGAGTTCAGACGCAGACTTGCTGACGGAGAGACACTTGATGATCTTCTGCCGGAAGCATTTGCAGTTGTGCGGGAAGCGTCCGTGCGCACCATTGGACTCCGTCCTTTCTTTGTGCAACTGATGGGCGGCATCGTCTTACATGAAGGGCGTATCGCCGAGATGAAAACAGGAGAAGGTAAGACGCTTGTAGCGGCACTGCCTTTATATTTAAACGCGCTCGAAGGAAAGGGAGCACACCTCGTCACGGTTAACGACTACCTCGCCAAATTCCAGAGTCAGTGGATGGGACGCATCTATAAGTTCCTGGGATTAAGCGTGGGGTGTCTGACCAATGACATTCAAGGACCCGACAGAGCCGCTCAGTACGAGGCAGACATCACCTATGGAACCAATAATGAGTTCGGTTTTGACTATCTGCGCGACAACATGGTTGAGTACAAGGAAAAAAGAGTTCAGCGCCCTCTGCATTACGCCATCGTAGACGAGGTGGACTCGATTCTCATTGACGAAGCCAGAACTCCGTTGATTATCTCAGGTCGCCAGAGCAAGAGCTCAGATCTCTATACAGTGGCGGATCGATTTGCCGCATCACTATCCACACAAGACGTCCTTCTCGATGAAAAGGAAAAAACGATCGTTCTCACGGACGAGACCGGCGTGCCAAAAGCCGAGAAGTATTTTCAGATTGATAACCTGTCAGACCTTGAGAACATGGAGATCTCTCATCATATTAATCAGGCTATCCGTGCCCGGTTCCTGATGAAGCGCGACGTGGATTACGTAGAAAAAGACGGGGAGATCGTAATCGTCGACGAGTTTACCGGGCGCCTCATGCCCGGTAGAAGATATTCAAACGGCCTACACCAGGCGATTGAAGCCAAGGAAGGCATTGCCATCCGCGACGAGTCTCAGACCCTCGCCACCATTACCCTGCAGAACTTCTTTCGCATGTACGATAAACTTGCCGGCATGACGGGTACGGCAAAGACGGAAGAAGAAGAGTTCCGCGAAATCTACAATATGGATGTCGTGGTGATTCCCACGAATGAAGAAGTGATCCGCCAAGACCTATCCGACTTGGTGTACGGCAAAATGGAATACAAGATCTCGGCGATCATAGATGAGATTGTCGCGCGTCATGCGACAGGTCAGCCGATTCTCGTAGGCACGATCTCCATTGAAGTCAGTGAATACCTCAGCCGCCTATTGAAGAAAAGAGGCGTGCCTCATGAGGTGCTAAACGCCAAGCATCACGAAAGAGAAGCCGAGATCATCTCTCAGGCGGGACGCTTGGGCGCCGTGACTATCGCCACCAATATGGCCGGACGCGGTACCGACATCATGCTCGGCGGAAATGTGGAGTTTGCGCTTCGAAAAGAGTTGAGAAAAGCAGGTTTTGAAGAAGAGATCATCGGTCTGGCGCTGAGTCCGTTTGACTATGATGACCCAGATGTTCGAGAGGCAAAAGAGCAGATTGAAAAGATTCGAGCACCCATCGAAAAAGAAATCCATGATGAGGCGGAAAAAGTACGCTCCGCCGGAGGACTCCATGTGCTCGGTACGGAGAGACACGAAGCCAGGCGTATTGATCTGCAGCTTCGCGGCCGAAGTGGACGTCAGGGAGACCCGGGCTCAAGCCAATTTTTCCTCTCCCTGGATGACGATCTCCTACGCATCTTCATGAATGAGAACATGGCCAACATGCTCCACAATTTGGGGATGAAAGAAGGCGTTCCAATCGAGCATGCCCAACTCAACAAAGTCATTGAAAATGCGCAGAAACGGGTGGAGAGTGCTCACTACGGCACACGCCGCTACGTGCTTCAGTATGACCACGTGATGAATGAGCAGAGGAAATTCATCTACGCTGAGAGAAATCGTGTGCTTGAAAATACCTCCTTGAAAGATCATATGCTATCCATGATGCAAGAGCAGATTGAGATGGCGGTAGATCACTTTTTACAGGGAGAGGATCCCGTGCAGGAACGCACTGAACTCTTTGCTTTTCTTAAAAGCTTGAACTTGCCTATTGTGCAGAGTGAAGAAGAGGAAAAAAGTGTTCTGGCCGAGCTCCTCGTCGAGCGCGCCCACGAGTTTTACGAGAAGAAGGAAGCCGAGTTCGGCGTAGATGTCATGCGCGAACTGGAGAGAAATATACTGCTGCACATCGTTGACCGCCACTGGATGGATCATATTGACGCGATGGACAACCTCCGCCGAGGAATTGGCCTTCAGGCCATTGGTCAAATAGATCCGGTACAGGCTTATCAGCGAGAAGGTTTCGATATGTACACACAGATGATTGAGTCGATCAATCAGGAGACGATAAAAGTTCTCTTTGGCGTGCGGCTCTCCAAAGAGCCTGCCGTGCGAAGGGGCTTTGAGCAGATGGCTACAGGACAGTCGACTTCCCGCCCGAGCGAACCCAGAAGAGTGGAGAAAAAGGTGGGCAGAAACGAACCTTGCCCCTGCGGCAGCGGAAAAAAATACAAGTATTGTCATGGGAGGAATTAAGATGGTTTTAGGAGAAAAGTGTTCGCTGCTTGAGCGCCAAAGAGAGCGCTGGGTGGAAATAAAGGAGTCTCTTTGACCCGGCTCGCTTATTAGAAAGAAGAAAAGAGCTTGATGAGTTGATGATCGATCCGAATTTTTGGAATGATCCTTCCTCAAGCGCCGGTATTCAGCGCGAGCACAAAAACATCATGCGCCGTTTGGAGGAAATCTCGCAGATGGATTCGCTTCTTGATGACTGTGAAGTCAGTTGCGAATTGATAGAAATGGGAGGAGATATCGAGGAAGAAGGCCTCGAGCTCTTTTCGCAGATGGAGGAGCTTCTCGACGAGCTCGAAGTCGATACCCTTTTAAGCGGTGAGTATGACGAGTTTAATTGCATCTTATCGATACAGGCCGGAACAGGCGGACTCGATGCCCAGGACTGGTCGATGATGCTCATGCGCATGTATATGCGATATGCAGATAAAAAAGAGTTTAAGACAAAGGTGTTGGATATCCTTGAGGACGAAGAAGCGGGAATCAAACACGTATCTATCCTCGTTGAAGGGGATTATGCCTATGGTCTGCTAAAAGCCGAAGCCGGTGTGCACCGATTGGTGCGCATCTCGCCTTTTAATTCCTCAGGCAAGAGGCAGACGTCGTTTGCAGCAGTAGAAGTGGTCCCGGAGATCGAAGAAGATGACAGCCTGGAAATCAATCAGGAGGATCTTAGAATCGATACGTACCGCTCCGGGGGCGCCGGAGGACAGCATGTCAACGTGACGGATTCAGCTGTTCGGATCACACATCTGCCGACGGGAATCGTTGTCAGTGTGCAAAACGAGCGAAGCCAGATGATGAATCGCGAAACGGCAATGAAAATCCTTCGAGGGCGCTTGCTTGAAAAGAAAATGGAAGAAGAGCAGGCAAAAATTGATGAACTCAAAGGAGATTTTAAAGAGATTGCGTGGGGAAGCCAGATTCGAAGTTATGTTTTAAACCCTTACAATCTCGTGAAAGACCACCGCACAGGAGAAGAAACAGGCAATGTCAGCGCCGTTCTCGACGGAGCCGTGGAACCGTTTATTCAACGTTATCTAAAGGAGACTAGAAAACATGGTCACACTGATTAAAAACGCCCGCGTTCTAACGATGGAAGGGACAAGAGAAAAGCCCGAACTAAAAAATGTCCTGATTCGTGAGGGCAAGATCAGCTCCGTTTCCACTAAAGAGTCAAAAGCCGATCAGGTCATTGATGCAAAAGGTCAACTCCTTCTCCCTGGATTTATCGATGCCCATTGTCATCTGGGCATGTGGGAGGATGCGATCGGTTTTGAAGGAGCCGACGGCAATGAGATGACAGACCCCGTCACTCCGTCTCTTCGCGCCATTGACGCCATCAATCCGATGGACCGGACATTTGAAGACGCAAGAAGCGGCGGAGTTACCTCAGTCGCCACGGGACCCGGCAGCGCCAATTGCATCGGCGGAACATTTGCACTCATCAAGACAGAAGGCAAACGCGTTGATGAGATGCTGATTAAAGAGCCTATTGCGATGAAGATAGCTTTTGGAGAAAACCCGAAGCGTGTCTATAGTGAACAGAAAAAAACGCCGACGACTCGCATGGCGATCGCCTCACAGATTCGCAGCACGCTCTATAAAGCCAAGGATTATCAGCAGAAGAAGCGCTCGTCAGAGCCACCGGCATTTGACTTGGAGATGGAATCTCTCCTTCCGGTGCTTGAAAAAAAGATGCCCTTAAAGGCGCATGTGCATCGCGTGGATGACATCTTTACCGCCATTCGCATCGCAAAGGAATTCGGCGTTCTTTTGACGCTTGATCATGTGACGGAAGGTCATCTTGTGGTAGATGAGCTGGTACGCGAAAAACTCGATTGCATCGTCGGTCCGAGCTTTGGCGAGCGCAGCAAATTTGAGCTGAAGAATAAGAGCTATGCAACCGCTGCGATCCTCAACAATGCAGGCATTCGTGTAGCCATCATGACAGATCACCCGGTCATTCCGATCGAACATCTCAATATGTGCGCGCAGTACGCAGTCCGCGCGGGGATGGATCATTATGAAGCACTCAAAGCCATCACCATCTATCCGGCACAGATCCTCGGTGTGGCAGGAAGAGTCGGCTCGATCAAAAAAGGAAAAGACGCAGACCTCGTCCTATGGGACGGCGACCCACTCAACATTAACTCACATGTTTTGTTTACCATGATCGACGGAGAGATTGTCTATAAAGCAGATGACTTCTAAAGGAAGGAGCGATTGGCTCAAACTCCTCGCTATGGTGACGATGTTTATCGACCATTGCGGGGTGCTCCTTTTTCCTGATGCAGATGTGCTTCGCATGATCGGAAGACTTGCTTTTCCGATCTTTGCTTGGGGCATTGCCCGAGGATTTAAGTATACGCGCGATCGCAGGAAGTATATGCTTCTGCTCTTTGGTTTTGGCGCGATAAGTCAGATCCCGTATATGTGGCTTAATAGCCGCGCCTCAATGGATCCCTATACTATTAACCAGCTGTGGCAGTTCTTGTATTCGGTCGTTGTGCTCTTTGCCGTGGAGAAAGCGCAAAAGAGCGAGAGGGGCTGGACAAAACTTTTCTTTGCCCCCCTTGCGCTGATGCTCGCGTTTCTTCCCGATGCGGCAAGATACTACTATCCGCAGTGGACGTTCTCCTACGGCACCTACGGCATCTTGATGAGTGTCCTCTTCTACCTATTTGAAGGGAAATGGCTGCAGATTGTCATTGGCTACTTTGCTCTTAGCTATTTCTACGGCTACAGCTCGATCGTCTTTTTGAGTCGACAACCGGACCTAAGTTATTTTCAATCGTATCTAAATGTCTCACAACATCTCAACACCCTGAAACGATATGGGAGCTATTTTCAGATGAGCGGGATCTTTTCTCAGTCACTCAGCATCTTGGCGCTTCCCTTTATCAAGGCGGGCGAAGCTGAGCCGAAGAGACCTTTTCTCCCTCGACTTGTCGCCTACAGCTTCTATCCAATACACATAGCGCTACTGCTTCTGATTCGTTTCATCGCATTTTAGGAGAATTATGCTCGCAAGAACACTTGAAGACACAAGAAAAATAGCTCAAACCTACGCAGAGGAGAATATTCCTGTTTTGGCTCTCCTTGGGGAGCTAGGGGCAGGCAAGACCACTTTTGCGCAGTTTTATGCTCAGGCGTTAGGGGTTGAAGAAGATGTCCTCTCTCCGACCTTTAGCATCGTGCGCGAATACGATATGCAGGAAGGAAAACTCTATCACTGTGATCTTTACCGGGTGGAAGACCCGGAAGAACTTGAAGCCTTTGGCTTTGAGGAGTACTTTCATGAGGACGCTAAGTTGATTATCGAATGGCCACAGATCGCACAGGATTACCTTCAAGATGCTGTGTATCTTGAAATTCTCGTAGATGAGGAAGGAAATCGCATATTTCGGAGGTTGCCATGATCTTAGGTATTGATACATCGACCTCTATATGCTCTGTTGCACTTTGGGACGGAGAGCATTTCACCGAATGGGAGGATAAGAATCCGACGGGTCACTCGAGTATTCTGATGCCGATGATAAAAACGGCCTTTGATGCAGCCGGTGGAGACATTGATTCACTGGTCGTCTCTCGAGGTCCCGGAAGTTTTACCGGGGTACGGATTGGCGTGTCCACCGCACTTGGATTTGCCTTTGCTGGAAAGCTGAAGGTCTATGCGGTCAGCTCGCTGAAGGCCAGAAGCTGGCTGGAGGGCTTTGAGGGAATTCGGCTTCCTATTATCGATGCCCGCCGTGAGCGCGTATATGGAGCGTGTTACGGAGCATTTATCCACGAGGAGATCAACGCGCCATTTGCATATTTTCTAGACTTATTGAAGGATTTGCAAGAACCGGTGGCGCTCCTTGGCGAGTCGATCGACCATTTTTATGATATGGCGACAAGCACGTTGAAGCAGGAGGTCATCCTGGAAGAAACCCGCGCGAGCGCTAGAGGCGCTATCCGGGCTTTCTTGGAAGGAGACTACAGCACAGACCTTCGCCCTGTTTATCTACGAGAGGTAGAAGCGGTGCGAAGAAGAAGGGAGATGGAAGATGCTGATTCTCGGAATTGAGACAAGTTGTGACGAGACAGCTGCCGCGATCGTCAGAGACGGTCGGGAGATTCTCTCCAATGTAATCTATACGCAGATTCCTCTGCATGCTCCTTTTGGAGGTGTTGTGCCGGAACTGGCCTCACGAAACCATATGGAAAAAATCAGCCCGGTTGTAGAGGAGGCTTTTCGTCAAGCCGGGGTGAAAAAAGAAGCTATCGATGCCGTGGCGGTCACCAGCGGCCCAGGCCTCGTGGGTCCGCTGATAGTGGGCGTGAGCTTTGCCAAAGCGCTGAGCTTTAGTCTGGGCATCCCCCTCATCGGTGTACACCACTTGGATGGGCACATTGCAGCGAATTATCTAAGCTTTTCGGATCTCGAGCCGCCTTTTCTTGCCCTGATTCTCTCCGGAGGTCACAGCCACTTTTATAATGTAAAAGCGTTTGGCGACTATGAACTCTTAGGGGCTACAAGAGATGACGCGCTGGGCGAGGCGTTTGACAAAGTGGCGAGGATGCTCGATCTTCCTTATCCGGGAGGGCCGCATCTTGAAAAACTTGCCCTCGAGGGAAAACCCTCTTTTGAGTTACCCGTCACTTTGCTAGAGGAAGGCTCCTTGGACTTTTCCTTTTCAGGCATCAAAAGCGCCGTAAAGATGCTCATTGATAAAATCGACTTGGAAAAAGAAAGGGCAAATGTTGCGGCTTCATTTCAGGAGACAGTCTTCTCTATCGTAACGGAAAAAATACGCCGAGCGCTTCGCTTGAGCGAAAAAAAACGCATTGTTATCGCCGGAGGAGTGGCGTCAAATCAACGGTTACGAGCACTTCTGGATGAACTGCCGGCGGAGGTTCTTTACCCCCCGCTATCGATCTGTACCGACAACGGCGCAATGATCGCAGCAGCAGGTTACTATCTCTATGAACAAGGGAAATGCTCTCCGCTTACCCTTAACGCCAGAGCCAATTTGTCTCTTTCATCCACAGAAGACCTGTGGATAACCTGTGGATAGTGTGGATAACTAGATAAAAAGGCGAAAATTAGCCGCTTGTCTGTTATCGTGTTTATCCACAAGGAGGTCGACTTGTCCACAATCGAACAAAGAATCCCCCGTATTGACGATAATGAGTACGGTGGAAATCAGGCTTGGTTTTCGAGACAGATCGAACAGGGGGACGGGTGCGGTGTCATCGCCGCGACAAATCTCTTCTACTATTACCGCTATCCGGAAGGAAGCGCACCATCAAAAGAAGAATATCTTCAGACGGCGCGAGAGCTCTATAAGCACTTGAAACCACTTCACCTATGGAATCCGTT
>LSQX01002867.1_pt1 | contig 37669 bp, 34 predicted proteins | sample 654561 | NCBI WGS metagenome assembly LSQX01 (sample SAMN04489861, study PRJNA283612) | anaerobic digester metagenome | isolation source: 4 biogas reactors fed with cattle manure at either 37C or 55C with and... | place: Denmark: Kongens Lyngby | collected 2014 | reverse complement strand
GCCTTATATACCGCATCACGACACCCCTCTGGCCAAAGCCCGGGACTATATCATCCAGGATGCTTTCGGCACCAGTATAAAGATGATGGCCCTGGCCCGGTTGATGATGCCCGACATCAACATGGTGGTATCAACCGCCCTGCAAAACATTAATCCAGAAGGGCTCAGACTGGGTGTCAAAGCGGGGGGCAACGTGGTTATGCCGGTTTTTACCCCTCAAGAACACCAGGCCGAATATGCCCTGTACCCCAACAAAGAAACCAAAAGCCTGGAAAGCATACGCCTGGAGGTTGAATCCGCCGGCTACCGCTTATGCCTCAGCAAATGGGGCGATTCCCCGCATTACTTTAACAGGCAGTTGGCTGCCGGTAAGAAGGAAGGCCTGGCCTGACAAACGAGCGGTATTCGGCTCAGGCAGTACGCCAGGTCAACCACTATGGGATCGCCTGGCCTGGCACACAAGCGATTTATAGAGGTGTTGACATAGACAAGGAGGCAAGCAAGCATGGGCACTTTAAACGAAACCAGCCGGGGGATGAGGACCGCGATCGCTTTTCTGGGGCGCAGAAATGCCGGCAAATCATCGCTGCTCAACGCTCTGGTGGGCTACGACCTGGCCATTGTTTCGGCTACCGCCGGAACTACCTCCGATCCGGTGCACAAAGCGGTGGAAATCAATCCCCTGGGGCCCTGCCTGGTTATCGATACCGCCGGCCTTGATGACAGCGGCGAGCTGGGCCAAAAACGCATCGACAAGACTATGGAGGTCATCAATGACAGCGATGTAGGGGTAATAGTGGTTGGAGACGGGCAGTGGACCGGATTCGAGGATGATATAGTAAAACGCCTGCAGGCCCAAAAGCGGCCTTTCATCGTGGCCTTGAACAAGTCCGATTGTTATGAATACAGCACCCTCAAAAAGCAACTCCAGCAGAAGGGCATTGATGCCGTGGTTACGATGGCTGTCCACACCGAGGGCATAAATGAATTGAAGGAAAAAATCCGCTCCCTCAAGCTGGGTGAAAAAGATGAATCTTGGGCTATCGCCGGTGATCTGCTCCAGCCCGGCGATGTGGCAATTTTGGTGGTACCCATCGATTTGGGTGCCCCCAAAGGGCGCTTGATCCTGCCTCAGGTTCAAACCCTGCGCGATCTGCTGGATCATAACATCCTGGCCCTGGTAGTCAAGGAGAATCAATTGGCCAATATGCTGGAAAAGCTAGCCTGCCCGCCGGATCTGGTAATCACTGATTCTCAGGTGGTCAATGAGGTGTCCGCCGCTTTGCCGCCGGATATTCCCCTGACCACTTTTTCCACCCTGTTTGCCCGCTTTAAATCCAGAGGCCTGTTCTGCGCCCTGCTTGAAGGGGTTAAGAAGATCGAGCAACTCGAGGATGGAGCCCGTATTTTGATAGCGGAAGCATGCACTCATCACGCTATGGCCGATGATATCGGGCGGGTCAAACTGCCCCGCTGGCTGCGGGAGTATACCGGAAAAAGGCTTGACTTTGAGGTGGCGGCCGGACCGGCCCTAAAACGCGACCTCAGGCAATACGATATGGTCATCCAATGCGGGGGATGTATGCTCACCCCGACGGTGTACCAGAATCGGGTGAGAGAGGCCAGCAGCCTGGGGGTAGCGATCAGCAACTATGGACTGGTGATCTCTTATATACAGGGAGTGCTGCCGCGCATCATCAGTCCCTTCCCGGAATTGCGGGATCTGTCGCGCGAATTAACCGGGATTGGGCTTTAAGGCGGTGAGATCCTCCCACCTTTAAATGATTTGGGCTTTCCCGCCAGGAGATGTTGAGCTGCATGCCCTCGCCGGGGGCAGGCATATTGCTGTTGAATACAGGCACAAGGGCTTGTGCTATAATATACCTTATTAAACGCAATGGGGGAGTTAAGGTGGCTGCAGTGAATGGCGGTATCGACCAAAGATTATTCGATTACCTCTTGCATTCCCTGGGGAAAACCCCTTACTACCATCTTCTGGGTTTGAAATTGGTACGTTTGTCTCCCGGCCAGTCTGAATTCGAGGTGCTGACTGAAGAGAAGCACTGCAACCCGCTTGGTCTGCTGCATGGCGGTTTGATCATGTCCATAGCCGATGCGGCCATGGGCAACGCCATTCGCTCCCTGGGGATTACCGGGGTGACCGTAGATATATCGGTTGCGATGATAGCCGCCGTACCCCATGGATCGGTGCTGCAGGCTATCGGAAAGGTGAGAAAAGCGGGCAAGACCGTGATTTTTACCGATGCCGAGGTATGGTGTGAAAACCGCCTGGTGGGGCAGGCTAAAGGCACATTTGTCAACCATGGTCCGGTTGAGTATAAATAATACGGGTCGATGTAATGAGCAAAGAACTGGTAAAATTGAATGATTTCGGACTGCTCACCTTCGGCACCACCACGCAGGCTTTGAAGGCGGAGAAGGTTTTGCAGCGGGCCGGGGCGGAATTCCTGGTGATTCCGGTGCCCCGGGAGGTATCGGCCAGCTGTGGGCTGGCGGTAAAGACCCGCATGGAAAACCTGCCCGGCCAGCGGGAGCTGCTGCAACAAGAGCTGGTCCGGGTGGAAGCAGCCTATCATATCAGGCCCAAAGACAAGGGCCGGGAAGTCATTCTTATCGAATGAGCAGTTGAGTTATTGAGGTACAGCTTCAGTTGGGCAAGCCCACAGGTGTTGTGACGGCAATGAAACCGGGCGATATAAAAGGGGAAGGTTTTCCAAGGGGTATTTGAGGCTCATGGGTTTTGACCGCGAGGCCGTGGCGGCTTATTTTCAGCCGGGCGGGCCAATGGAACAGCACATCAAACAATACCGGCACCGCGATGAACAGGTCAAAATGGCCGAGGCGGTAGCCGATGCCTTTGTCAACCAGGAGTTTTTGGTAGCCGAAGTCGGCACCGGGGTGGGCAAGTCCTTTGCTTATCTTTTGCCGGCCATATTATGGACCCTGGAAAGCGGCGAAAAAGTGGTTATTTCCACCCGCACCCGGGCTTTGCAGGAACAGCTTTTGGAACGTGACCTGCCTGATCTTAAGCCTGTGCTGGAATGCGATTACAGGGTTGCGGAGGCCAAAGGGCGCGAAAACTACCTGTGCTGGAACCAGTATATTAGCATTCTGGCCGGCAAGCAAACGCTCGATGAGGAGCAGCAGCATTTTATCAGCGCGATTCTTACATGGGCGGAGAATACCGAAACCGGCGATCGCAAAGAACTGAAGCTCCCCGGCGAGCTCATGCGTCACTGGGGCTTGCTGGCCGCCAGCCGGCGCAGTTGTGCCCGGGAACTGTGCCGCTACCGCGACAAGTGCTTTCATTTCAAGATGCTGAAAAGGCTGGAAAAAGCCGATATATTGATAGTCAACCACTCTTTGCTGCTTTCCGACCTGATGGTTGACAACAGCATCCTGCCGGAGTACCGCTACCTGATCATCGATGAAGCCCATACCTTTGAAAGAGAGTCGTTTGAAAGGCTGGCGGCGGTATTTTCGCTTGAGGAATGCCAGGACATCCTGCGCATGCTGTACAGCAAGGAGGCCAAACACGAACGCGGCTACCTGCAGTATCTCAAAGGCCGCTATCCCAACCTGATGCCGGCTTTGAACCAGCTGTCCAGCACGGTATACCGCTGCGGGGAGTATTTGCAGGCCTGTTTTGACGCCATCAAGCCGGTCAAGCCGCGCGATAACCACGCTTTGGTCCTGGAGCAGCAGGACTTCGACAGCCCCTGGTTTGCCGAGTTGGTCGACCAATATACCGGCTGGCAGCAGCTTATGAACCTTTTAATTCATCAATGCAGTGAACTCAAAGCGGAGCTCAGCGGGACCGATGAGGAAATGGCGGTAAATGCGGTGCTGCAGTCGCTCCGGGAGGGTTCGGAAAATGCCTATGTGGTCATGGAGGAATCCCCTGACCGGGCGAATACCATATGTTGGGTAAGCTTTAAAAATGGTCAACCGGCAGCCCTGTCATCTTCCAGCATTCGCATCGGGGAACTGCTGCATGAGCGCTTATTCAGCAGATTGAAATCCCTGGTGATGGTTTCCGCAACCCTGACCATCGAAGACTCGTTCAGTTATTTCATCGAGAAAAACGGGCTCAACTGCCTGGACAACCGGGAGCGCGTGCAAACCCTCTTGCAGTATTCGCCTTTCGACTATGATCAACAGGCCATGCTCCTATCCCTGTACGATATGCCTGACCCAACCTCAGCCGACTTTTCCCGGGCTGTAGCTGCAACCCTGAAAGACATACTACAGGTGACTCAGGGCCGTACCATGGTGCTCTTCACCTCACGCAGGGAACTGCAGCAGGCTTCGCGGAATTTGCGGGATTGGGCCGAAGAACAGGGCATCTGCCTCCTGGTGCAGGGCGAAGACGGGGAATTCAAAGCCCTCATGGAAAGGTTTACTCAGGCCCCCAAGACTGTTCTGATGGGCCTGGAGACTTTTTGGGAGGGGGTTGACCTGAAAGGGGAGATTCTGCAAACCCTGGTCATGGTGCGACTGCCCTTTAGGTCCCCGGCGGATCCTTTTTGCTGTGCCGGAGACCGCTATTTCCGGCTGCAGAGACGCAGCAGCTTTCAGGGGTTTATGCTTCCTGATGCGGCCGTTCGCTTTAAGCAGGGGGCGGGACGCTTGATTCGCAGTGAAAGCGACCGCGGACTGTTGATTGTCCTGGATGCCCGCCTGGCCAAGCGCTCTTATGGCCGGGTTTTCAAAAACAGCATTCCCATCAAAAGGGTGGTAACCCTTAAAAGGGCTGAGTTGCGGGATTTTCTGGCTAAAACGGGAGCCCGTTATTTGACCCCGTGCTAAATATTTGTCACCTTTTTTGGCAGACAATCATACAATACCAAAAAAGGCAGTGTATATTTTAAGGAGGCATAACAAGTGCGGGTATATTACATTAAACTCCCGTTTTTCCTGCGCAATCTGTTGAGGAAGATATGGGGCTGATATTGAGGATATAATGAGATTTCACAGCAGTTAATCGAAGCTGACCAAGCAGCAGGCAGTTTTACAGCATGTAATAAGGCAGCCAGCAAAGCCGGGGCGTCCGGCTTGGCTGGCTGTTTTTGGGGTTGTAATTAAACCCTGGCAAGCCTTGCTCTTATCTGCGTACCTGGCCAGGCTGGCTGTTATTGGGGTTTGAATTGATCCCGCGGCAGTCATCTTTTAATTCAGGTATGCGGCCTGGCTGTCTGTTATTAGAATTGGATTTAACCTTTGCCCGGCCTGCCTCTTATCCAGGTTACCGGTCTTTCTGGCGGTCGGGGTTGTTTATTTAGAGAATCTAACTTTGAGGTTATTAAGAGTTGTTGCTCAGTCCGATCCCCAGTATGCCCCCTAAAGCCCCTGACGCCATGCACAATAACAGATTGTAAATCGAGCTTCTCAAAGTGATCAGGCTGGGATCAACAATAACCGTGGCGATGAGCATCAGTATAAACACCATGATTCCGAAATTCAGGCCTCTGACCAGCCCCCGGGTAGCCCGCTCCCGGGCAACATAAGCTGCACCGGCAAAAACACCGATGGCCAGGATTAACGGGGCCAAAAGCCTGAAGGACTTCTCCGACAGGCTGGTATAATACACCACCACGGCAGCAACTGCCGCCAGAAACAGCGATAACAGGATAGCCCTGGCCAGTCCTTTCAATTCAATGTTAAAATTCTTCCACACCTTTTCGCACCTCCTTGCTGCACCTTATGAGGTTTCGCCTGTGAATATTCCTATTAATACCAACATTTACAATAAGTGTGGTGCCTGGTACCACACTTATTTTACAGTGATACTAACCTGGCTGGATGACACATAAGAATTATTATGGGTTGAGCAGTTGGGGGAGTGACGGTGCTTGATAATGTGATGCTGATGAGTGTTGCGGCCGGCTTTTGCACCACCATCGGGGCGATGGTCTTATTTATGAAGCGCAACTGGAGCAAAGGCAGTCTGGCCGCTTTTCTGGGCCTGGCTGCGGGTGTAATGGTGGCCGTAGTAATACTGGACATGATGCCCTCGGCTCTGCTAAGCAATTACAAGGCCGCCACTTGGGGAATGGTTTTGGGCCTGGCGGCGATCTGGTGCAGCGATCGCTGGCTGGGTCAAAAGATGCAAGGCCCGGAAACCCTGCTGGGGCTGGGTTATCTGATAATGCTGGGGATTGCCATGCATGACCTGCCCGAGGGCATGGCCATCGCCATGGGAGGGGAATTAAAGGCCCGCACCGGCATGGTGATCGCTCTGGCCATCGCCATACATAATATTCCTGAGGGCATGGCTATTGCGGCCCCTCTGCTGATGGGAGGACAGCGCCGCCTGTTTATTTTGCTGCAAACAGCCGCCATAGGCCTCATCACCCCCCTGGGGAGCGCAATAGGCAAGCTCAGCCTGGCTGTGCTGCCACAAATGTTGCCCTGGCTGTTGGGCTTTGCCTCCGGGATAATGCTATATCTGGTTATGTTTCAGCTCTGGCCGCATGCCTCCGCGCAAAGATCAAGCCGCCGGTGGATAGGCCTGTGTGCCGGCATCTTGATTATTACCCTGGCAACCTTCCTCTAGAGGCGGTTTACATTAACTACCACCGGGGGCGATGCACCTATGCTTTGCTGCCCCGTAATATATTAGTGGTTAACAATTTATTACGGGGTGGTTAAACGGTGCGAAGCGGCTGGATAGGAAAAACCCTCAGCGAACTGCAGGGGGATATCGAAAGATTGAAGGAACAGCTGGTGAATTGTGAAAACAGCGCAGAGCGCGAGCAGCTGCGCGACAAGCTGAACAAGCTGCGCCGCGTCCGGGCCTGCTATTTGAAATGGATATACGGGTCTTTTGACCGCTTCTGAACAGCGCTGCCTGAGCTCCTTGCATAAAAGCCCGCCTGCTTATGAACAATAATGGCAACAGAGGCGAAAGGAGCACAAGCAGTGAACTGGCTTTTCCTGGGTCTGGCAGCCTTGTCCGGAGCTGCCATGGCCCTGCAGGGGACTTTTAATGCCGCCCTGGGCAAGGTAATCGGGGTCTGGCAATCCACTCTGGTGGTGCATGTCATCGGGGTTTTGACCGTAGTAATCATCATAATAGCTTTAGGTGCCGGCTGGCAGACCAACAAGCTGCAGGAGGTTCCCTGGTACGCTTATTTGGGCGGGATCATGAATGTGGTCATCATATACGCGGTAGTGCGCACCATACCTCAGATCGGTGTGGGCAATGCCACCACTGCCATAATTGTGGCGCAGATTCTAACCGCATTGATGATCGACAACCTAGGGGCTTTTGGCATGAAGCAGTATGATTTCCAGATAAAAGACCTGCTGGGGGTCTTGCTGCTGGCTGCGGGTGCACGGATCCTGCTGATGGATTAGTGCGGTGCCGATGGTTTGTATTTGACAGGCTTCTGACGGGTGAACGGATCCTGTTAATTGATTAATATGGGAGACGGTTTGTATATAATAGAGGCCCCTGACAGCTGGACGAGATTCTGATGATGGATTGATGCGGCCAGCCAGGCCTAGGCTGCTATCTCGAAGCATAGTGCTGCCAGGCCGGTGATAATCGCCAGTATCAGCAAAGCCAGGCCGACTACCGCACTCCAAAAAGGTCGGGGCAGCAGCTCATAGAAAAGGTCCAGGTAGTAGGCTACCAGGTCCTCTTTTTTTATTTCCTGCAGTTTGCGGCTGATCTTCAGGTAGAACACAGCCCCGTAGGCAAACAGAATCAAGCCCAACAACAATAGAACCAAGGCGATTTTCAGCAACATTTACTAATCTCCTCACCATTGCGATTACTTATCTATTATATTTAATCCGGCTGATTAATTAAAGAGCAGGATTGATGGTACGGCTATAGCGAGTTCTTGTGCAGTCAGTCTTAAAAACTGTTCTCACCAAAAAAGGCGGTTGAGAATGCTGCTGAGCGCTTTTAGGCCTGCTTGTTGCGCTCAGGAGAAACCAGTATGATAAAAAAAGTTACTGCTTTAAGGGGATGAGGAGTTGGCTATCCGTTACATAATGGGGCGCTGCGGACAGGGCAAGACCCACCGGGTATTGACCGAAATCCAGGCGGAACTCAATGCCCGGGGGGATGATCCGCTTATCCTTTTGGTGCCGGAGCAGTTCACCCTGCAGGCCGAGCGGGAAGTGATCAACCGCCTCAACCTCCCCGGCATAATGCGGCTTGAGGTGCTGAGCCCCAGCCGCCTGGCCAGCAGGGTATTGAACGAAACCGGCGGGCGCACCAGGGTTCTCCTCAGCCAGGAGGGCCGTTATATGGTCTTAAAAAAGGTTATCAGCGCATGTGAGGAGCAGCTTACGGTTTATCGCCAGGCCTGCAGACAGCCCGGGTTTATCGATCAATGCGGTCAAATCCTGGCCGAATTGAAAGCATCCGCGGTAGACAGCGATGCTCTTCAGGAATGCGCCGGAAAGCTGTCCGCAGATGCCTTGCTGCATGACAAACTGGCCGACCTGGCCTTGATATACCAAGAATACAACGCTTACCTGCAAAACCGCTATGTGGATAGTGAAGATTACTTGAACCTGGTGACCGAGCGCCTCCCGCAATCGCGCTTTTTACAGCGGGCCAGGGTTTGGATAGACAATTTCACCACCTTTTCGCCCACTACCTTAAAGCTGCTGGAACAGCTCATGAAAGTCGTGCCTGCTATGACTGTCAGCCTTACCCTGGAACTGGGGGGCGAGGGCAGGGACCGGGAGATCTTAGCGCTCTCCCGCTATTATTACAACCGCCTGCATGATGCGGCCAGGCGCGCCGGTCTGGAAGAACATATAATTACCTTGGAGAACCCCGGCCAAAACCTCCCCGCCGAACTGATGCATCTGGAAAAAGAGCTTTATGCTTATCCTCACCGTGTTTATAGCGGAGAACCCTCGGCCATTTCCATTGCGGCCCTCCCCGGTCCGCAGGATGAAGTGGAGTACCTGGCCATGGGGATTCTGTCCCTGGTGCAGCAGGAAAAGATGCGCTTTCGCGATATAGCAGTTATCTGCTCCGACACCGCGGTGTACTCCGGCTTGATTAAAAGGGTTTTTGATGAGTATGGAATCCCCTTCTTCCTGGACGACAAGCGCAGCATACTGCACCATGCCCTGGTTGAGCTGATGCTGTCCGCACTGGATATACTGGATAAGCATTACCGCCTGGAGGATGTTTTGCGCTTCATAAAAACCGGGTTGATGCCTATAGATGCGCGGGATTGCGACCGCCTGGAGAATTATGCCTGGCGTTACAACATAAGGGGCAACGGCTGGCTGGAAGACTTCAGCCTGGGTGAGGAAGAATTACGCCAGGAGATGAATGTACTCCGCCAGGCCTTGATAACCCCGCTGCAAAAACTGCTGCAAAAGATAACAGCCCATCCCAGCTGGACAGAGATGGCCCGGGCCTGGTTTGAGTGGCTGGAAGAGATGCAGATTCCCCGGACCCTGGAAAGCTGGGTGGAGGAATTGATCGCTGAGGGACGCTTTGAACTGGCCAGTGAGAACAGCCAGATCTGGAATGTGTTGGTTGAGCTTTTGGACCAGATCGCGGAGATCATGGGGCAGGAAGTAACTGACCTTAAGCAATTCCGCCAGGTTCTGGAAGCGGGCCTGGCTTGCTCCGAGCTGGGTTTTATCCCTTCAACCGTGGACCAGGTCCTGGTAGGAACGGCCACCCGCTCTATAAGCAAGCAAAGCCGGGTGCTGTTCGTGGTCGGGGTAAACGATGGGCTCTTGCCCCGGGGCAGCCTTGCAGAAGGCATACTGTCGCTGGACGAAAAGGAGATCCTGCAGTCCCATGGCGTAGAGGTAGGGGTCAGAAATGAGCTGCTCGCCATTGAGGAGGATTTCTTAATCTACCAGGCCTTTAACCAGGCCAGGGAAGCAGTGCGCTTTTCTTACAGCCTGGCCGACGCTGACGGCAAATCGCTGCGGCCTTCATTATTGATCGACCGCTTAAAACAGCTTTACCCGGGCATTACGGTAAAGCTTGAAAACATGGATCCGGCCCGGGGCGATGAGCGCTACCTGCTGTCAGCCCACAGCAGCTTTAAATACCTGATTGAAAGCCTGCGCCAGTCCCTGGACGGAAAAGAGGTTTCCCCTCGCTGGCAGGCGGTTTACGACTGGTATAAGCAAGAGCCCGATTGGCAGTTCGCCATCAGCCGCCTGGAAGAAGCCCTGTTGTTCAAAAACCAGCCGGGAAGGCTTGATAAGTCTCACTTAAAGCGGGTTTACGGCGCTTCACCGCAAACCAGCATATCGCGCCTGGAGCTTTATGCCGCCTGCCCCTTCGCCCATTTTGTACGCTACGGCCTAAAACCGCTGGAGCGCAAAACCTTTGAGGTCAAAGCCCCGGATATAGGCGATTTTTTCCACCAGGCGATACTGCAGTTCGCTCTTGAAATGCGGGAAAAAGGCCTCAACTGGCAGGCCTTAAGCTCGGAACAGTGCCAGCAGCTCATGGGCGAAGTAGTGGATCAAATGCTGCCCGATTACGGGGAAGGGGTGTTTATGAGCACTTACCGCTACCGCTACCTGGGGCAAAGGCTAAAGAGGATAGGGCAGCGCGCGGTATGGACCCTGGCCCGGCACCTGCAGGCCGGGGAGTTCAACCCCCTGGGATATGAGCTGCGTTTCGGGGTGGGGGGTACATTCCCGCCGCTGGTAGTAGAACTGGCCAACGGAGAGATGCTCATGCTGGAGGGGCGCATTGACCGGGTAGATGTCTACCGGCAGGGGAAAGACACCTATGTGCGCATCATCGACTATAAATCGGGGTCTCAGGATTTGGACTTAAGCGAGGTTTATTACGGTTTGAACCTGCAGCTGCTCATTTATCTCATGGTGGCTCTGCAGGGAATAAACAACGCTCAAGGCAAGAACCGTCCCGGCGGCATTTTCTATTTTCATATCGAAGACCCTTTGATTGAGGCCGACCAGGATGTAATAGCCGAAATCGAGAAAAAGATGGCGGCCCGGCTGAGGCTGCGCGGCCTGGCCCTGGAGGACCCCGTTGTGATCCGGGCTATGGACCGCGATATTAAAGGATACTCGCAGGTAGTGCCGGTGGGCATGAGCGAGGCAGGGGACTTTTACAGTAATTCAGCCTTGTTAAGCCTGGATCAGTTCGAAGTCATCCTGACCTATGTACAGCAATTGATCCGGGACATGAGCCAGGGCATCATGTCCGGGGATATAGAGATTGCCCCTTATAAAAAGGGGACCAGGCAGGCCTGCAGCTACTGCGATTACCATGCGGTGTGCCAGTTCGACAGCCTGTTTGCTGCCAATCGCTACCGGCAGCTGGCCGCACTGGATCGCGATCAGCTTATGGAGCGCATCTATACCGACGCGGAGAGGAGGGGCTCATGGTGAGCAATTGGACCGCTGAACAGCTGCAGGCCATCAACCTGCGCAATCGCAATTTGTTGGTGGCCGCTGCTGCCGGGTCGGGGAAAACCGCGGTTTTGGTGGAAAGAGTGATTCAGCTCATCCTGCGGGACGAAGTAAATATAGATCAGATGCTGGTAGTTACCTTCACCAAAGCGGCCGCCAGCGAAATGCGGGAAAGAATCAGTCATGCCCTGATAAGGGCCCTGCATCAGCCCGGCCCGCACCTGCCGCACGTCCGCCGGCAGCTGACCCGTTTGAACCAGGCCCCGATCAGCACCCTGCATTCCTTCTGCAGCGAGGTGGTGCGGCGCTACTATCACCTGGCAGATGTAGATCCGGCTTTTCGGGTAGCCGATCAAAATGAGGCTGATTTGATGCGCCTGGAAGCCCTGGATACGGTAATGGAAGCTGCTTATGAAGAATCTGCTCCGGAATTCCTGGGGTTAATTGAGATGTTCTCTTCAGCCCGGAGCGATCAGGGCTTAAGGGAACTGTTGCTCACTATATATGATTTTGTGCAGAGCCAGCCTGAGCCGTGGCTATGGCTGGAGGAGAAGATACAGGCCTATGCCGTGGATGCTGCTGCATTGGCCCAAAGCCCCTGGCTGGTAAGCCTAATGGAATCCGCAGCCGTGCAGATAAAGGCAGCCGGCGACCGTTTCAATGAAGCCATGAAAATATGTCAACAGCCTGACGGCCCGGCTCCCTACGTGGAGGCTTTGGAAGAGGATTTATACAGTGCCCGGGTACTGGCCGAAGCGCTGTCATCCGGTCCGGAGGCCTTATATCAGGCCATGCAAACCCTGACCCATCCGCGCCTGCGCACCGTGCGCGGCGGCAATCAAGTGCTGAAAGATACCGCCAAAAGGCTGCGGGAGGAAGGCAAAGAGCTGTTGCGCTCGCTGCAGAAAAGCCTTTTTAACAAAAGCTTGGCGCAGTGGTGTGAGGAGTTGAATCAGCTCCATCCTTATTTGCTGCAGCTCAACCGCTTGCTGCAGCAGTTCAGCCGGGAATACCAGAGCCGCAAAAAGGCCAAAGGGGTGCTGGACTTCAATGATCTGGAACACTTCGCCTTAAAGATACTGCAGGATGCTCAGGCTGCCAGTGAATACCGGCAGCGCTTCCATTATATATTCGTTGACGAATACCAGGACAGCAATCTGGTACAGGAAGCTTTACTGAACTGCATAGCCAGGGCCGACAATCTCTTCATGGTAGGGGATGTTAAACAGAGCATTTACCGCTTTCGCCTGGCTGACCCGGGACTGTTCATGCAAAAGTACCGGCTGTATGAGAACGGGGAAAAAGAGGGCTGCAGCAGGATAGACCTGAAGATGAATTTTCGCAGCCAGCCGGCCATCATCGCTGCGGTAAATTACGTCTTCGCCAGGATTATGAACCGCCATGTAGGAGAAATAGATTACGATGAAAAGGCTTTTCTCAACCACGGCCTGGCGGTTCCTGAGGTAGCCCGGGAAGCGGTGAGCGTAACCATAATCGACAAGCAGCCCGCAGGCCTGGATCTGGCAGCTGTAGATGAGAGCAGTGATGCAGTCCGGGAAGCAGGCGTTGTAGCCGGCATTATACAGGATTTGCAGGGAAAGCCTTATTACGACCAGGCCATAAAAGGGTATCGTCCCCTTAAGTACAGCGATATAGTGGTACTGCTCAGGGCTACCCATAACTGGAGCCTGGAATTCATGGAGGTCTTTGCTGAAAAGGGCATACCCGCTTACGCGGATGTAAACATGGGGTATTTGGGGGCGGTTGAGGTGGAAGTGATGCTCAACCTGCTCAAACTGATAGACAACCATTATCAGGATATCCCCTTGCTAAGCGTACTGCGCTCGCCGCTGTTCGCTTTGAGCAGCGCTGAGCTGGTGGCCATTCGCTTGGAAAAACCGCAAGGGGCCTTCTATGAGGCGTTCGAGGAGTATTGCGCCAACTGCTCTGATCCCCTGGGGGAGAGAGTCAGGGAGATCAGACAGCAGCTTTCGCGGTGGCGTAAAGAAGCCCGCTATCTTCCCCTGGACCAACTGATCTGGCAGCTCTATGCAGAGACCGGATACTATCATTACGTCGCAGCCCTGCCGGGCGGCCCGCAGCGCCAGGCCAACCTGCGCATCCTGGCAGAGCGCGCCCGGCAGTTTGAAAACACTAGCCTGCGCGGCCTGTATAGCTTCATCAGGTTTATCGAGGCCTTAAGGTCATCCCGGCGTGATCTGGAGATGGCCAGAGTTCTGGGGGAAAACGACAATGTGGTCAGGGTGATGAGTGTTCACAAAAGCAAAGGCCTGGAGTTCCCGGTGGTAATTGTGGCCGGACTGGGCAGGCCGTTCAACCTGGCTGACAGCAAAGCCCCCATGGTCTTGCACAAAGAGCTGGGCATCGGCAGCCGCTATGTCAACCTGACTACGCGCCGCCGCAGTGAGAGCATCGCCGCTGTGGCCATTAAGGAGCGCCTGCGCCTGGAAAGCCTGGCGGAAGAGATGCGCATACTCTATGTAGCCATGACCCGGGCTCAGGCTCGCCTGTTTATGGTCGGCACCGTCAATAACCTGGATAAAAAGGCGGCTGTTTGGGCAAGGCCGCAGGGGAGCTATGAGCTGTCGCAGGCCAAAGGGATTATGGACTGGTTGGGCCCGCTGTGGATACAGCACCCTGATGGGCAGGCCCTGCGGGAGTACCTGGAAGAGCCCCCGGCCTCACTGCCGGGCGATGAGGAGGTGCCTTTTAACATTACCGTGCTCAAGAGCAGTGAACTGCTTTTGAGCGAGCAGGAAAGCCAGGCCAGGCAGGAAGAGGCTTTGGCCCGCATAGCCGCGAGCCGGGATGCAGGGGATGCGCACCTGGAGGATCATATCCGGGAACGCCTCAGTTGGCGATACCCTTATGCAGGCGCGGTGGTACTGCCTTCAAAACTGACGGTAACGCAGCTCACAAAGGGCGGCCTCACCGGGCAGGAAACCGCCGCAAGTATAATTCCCAGCCTCAATAAGCGACCCATATTCATGAGCCGTGCTGCTGAAGCCGGGATTTCAGATTTAACTGCAGCGCAGCGGGGCAGCATACTGCATTATGTGATGCAGCAGCTGGATTTGCGGAATGTCGGCTTGACCGGCCTGCAGTCGCAGGTAGAGGCCATGGTGAAAGCGGAAATGCTGACCGAACTGGAGGCTGCCAGTATAGATATAGATAAGATCGAAAGATTTTTCCTGTCCCCGCTGGGAAGGCGCATTTTAGCCGCACGCAGGGTATTTCGCGAAGCAGGGTTCAATCAGCTGGTAAAAGCCGGGCAGCTTTTGGAAAATGCACCTGAACCGGAGGAAAAGATGCTTTTGCAGGGAGTAATCGACCTCTATTTTGAAGAGGACGACGGACTGGTGGTGGTGGACTACAAAACCGACCACATAACCGCTCATAATAAGCAGCATTTGATTGAGCAATACCGCCCCCAGGTAGCAGCCTATTGCCAGGCCCTGGCAGCTATCAGCGGTCAGGTCGTCAAAGAGGGCTTTATCTATTTCCTCAACAGTGCCGAAGCGGTTCGGGTGGTATAAACTGCCTGATGACAGCAAGCCGCTACAGCAAGCGTATTCTGACTAAAAGGTGAGTGATTTATGCATTATAAAGTTCGTGAAGTCCGGCAGTCATGGGATTGGGTTCTGCTGCTTTTCATGCTCGTGGTTTCAGCAGGGGTTATAGGGCTTACTTATCAGCTCCCCGATAAGACTATTTTTATTTTAATTGTGATAACGATGACCGGCCTGACCGGCTATATTTACTATGCTATCCGGGCGGTCCGGAACCTCACTTATGAAGTGGACAGGAAAGGCATAACAATAAATTATGGCTTTAAAACCCTGTTGATTCCTTATGAGGACATACTATCCATAGAGGTCAAACCGCGGGCCGGCCTGAGCCGCCTGGCGGGTAATGATTGGCCCGGTTCCTACAGCGGTTATTTCACCGAGAGGGGAGAGCAGAGGATGGCGGTGGTCTATGCCACCGAACTGAAGGACCTGATTAAGATTCAGACCAGGGAGCTCAACTACTTCATCTCGCCGCAGAATAATGAGCGTTTCATGGAAAAAGTCCGGCAGTACTGGACCCCGCCGCGAGTAAGTGAAACCGCGCTTCAGCAGGCCCGTCGACCCCATCTGTGGCAGACCGGTCCAGGCCTTGCACTCCTGGCCCTTAACCTGATCGCCCTGGGGCTGGCGGCGGCTTATATATATCATCTTTCCCAGACAGTGGAACAGCTACCCCTGCACTATAATTACCGGGGCGAAGTGGACCGGTACGGCTCCCCCGCGGAGCTCTATTTTACCCTGGTCACGTCGGTGATAATACTGCCTATAATAGTATTCATCAGCGATATGATGACCCGGCGCGGGGTCCCTTCTCGGGAAGCAGCCCGGCTGTTGTGGATCCCCCTGTCTTTAACCGCTTTTATGGCCGTGCTTATCCTCAGCCTGGTTTAGTGTTTATTCCCACCAGGATTTGAGGTAAAATGTTTTTGTATGTTTTCATCATTGTTATTGCCCAATCTTATGGTTTAATTATAGAAAGGAGCAGACATGACTGAAAAACCGGAAACTGGCGAAGAACAGCACGACCCCGGCAAATTGGAGCTTATCGCCCATCGCTCTTTCAAATCCAACCCGGAACTGGTATATATCATTGATTTTCTCAACAAAAACCTGAAAAGCAAAAGAGTTATGTTTGGCCTGAGCAAAGATAAAAACAATGCCGATAACATGGTAATAAAGATTTACGAGTTTTAGAGGTTGAAAACATGAACAAAGAGGTTGTTAGCTTTATCAAGGAAACCGTGAGCATTGTAGTGATAGCCTTTGTACTGGCCATGATCCTCAGGGCTTTTGTCATCGAAGGCAGAATCATCCCATCTGGATCTATGCTGCCTACCATACAGCTGCAGGACCGGGTTATGGTCAATAAATTCATCTATCATTTTAAAGAGCCCCAGCGCGGAGATATAGTAGTGTTCGATCCGCCCGAAGAGCTGCACAGCAAATGGGACTATATCAAGCGGGTTATCGCTCTTCCCGGTGAAAAAGTAGAGGTTAAAAAGGGAAGAGTATACATAAATGATCAGCCCTTAAAGGAGCCATACCTGAACGAAGCGATCGATTACGAATTTGGCCCGGTGGTGGTGCCGGATAATGCGCTGTTCGTAATGGGCGACAACCGCAACGAGAGTTATGACAGCCACCGCTGGAACACCTGGCTGACCAGGGATCGCTTAAAAGGCAAAGCCATATTCATCTATTGGCCTGTAGACCATATAGGATTGTTGGAGCGTGGAGTGGAGTTTGGCCAATAAGGCAGTATTTGACACATTTAACAGGTGCGACAAAATGAGAATCTTATTGACCAATGATGACGGCATTCATGCCAGCGGGCTGCATGCCCTGATCAAGGAATTGAAATCCATAGCGGAGATATATGTGGCCGCTCCTGACAGGGAGCGCAGCGGCACCGGTCATTCCATAACCGTATTTGACCCCATCAAGGTAATGCCGACCAGAATTGAAGGAACCAGCGCGGCCTGGATTGTAGGCGGCACCCCGGTGGACTGTGTCAAGCTGGCCTTAAGCCGGTTGATTGCAGAGAAGGTGGATATAGTGGTTTCCGGGGTGAATCACGGGCCCAATCTCGGTACTGATGTGCTTTATTCGGGTACAGTGTCCGCGGCTGCTGAAGGGGTGATACTGGGTGTTCCGTCCATAGCCGTATCCTTGAACGATTATAAAGCGGAGATGGACGCCGGTTTTGCGGCCCTTTTCACCCGCAATCTGATCCGCACTGTTACCCGGAAAGGAATCGCTACCACCACACTGGTCAATGTCAATATACCGGCCCTGGAACCGGATAAGATCAAAGGCATACGCATTACCCGGCTGGGGGTGCGCAATTATGACAATCTCTTTGAAGAGCGCAAAGACCCGCGGGGAAACACCTATTACTGGATGGGTGGGGGCGTGGTACAGGAAGACCAGGAGCCTGACAGTGACGTTATGGCCGTAGAAGAAGGCTATATCAGCATCACCCCCATCAGCCTGGATTTGACAGATTATAAGCTTATGGAGGAGTACCGGCAGACTTTTGCGCGTTATCTGGATTTCTTCTCCCGGGGAGATAAAACATGATCGCGGTGAGCTTAATAATCAATACGGCCCTGTTTTTTATTGTGCTGAACCTGGGCTATTATCGCCGTCGCCGCCAGAATCCCGGTTATCCGGAAAAACCCTTTCATCAGCTTTACCTTTTCCCCCTAGCCCTGGGGATAGTTTTTACACTTATCGTGGACTCCTTCCGCGGCATTGTTTTTCATCAGCTGTTGATTTTCCTGGCTGCAGCCCTGCTGTTATACTGGATATTTTATGTGCTGGCAGCCCCAAAACGCTGAAAAATAAAAAAATTTTGCCTATAGGGTAAAATTATTGTACCATTTTAACGTATAAGAATAAGCGAGGAGGTTATTGTTGAATGAAGGTTTACCCCACCAGTAAAATCCGTAACATAGCTTTGGTCGGTCACGGAGGTACCGGGAAAACCTCTCTGGCTGAAGCCATGCTTTTCAATACCGGGGCAACCAAGCGGATGGGGAAAGTAGACGACGGCAATACCGTATCTGACTACCTGCCGGAGGAGATAAAGCGGAAGATCACTATCAGTACTGCGCTGGTACCCTGTGAATACCGGGATCACAAAATAAATGTGCTCGATACCCCAGGCTTTGCTGATTTCTATTTTGAGGTGGTTGGAGCTGCGCGGGTAGTCGACAGTATGGTAATGACGTTTTCCGCCAACGCTGGTGTTGAAGTGCAAACCGAAGTGGCCTGGGAAGATTTTCCCCAGATGCCCAAGCTGGCCTTCATCAACAAGATGGACCGTGAAAATGCTGACTTTTTCAAGGTAATCGAGCAGATGAAGAGCACCTTCTCTGACCATATCATTCCCGTACAGCTGCCCATAGGGGCGGAAGACAAGTTCAGAGGCGTAGTAGACCTGATCAGGAATAAGGCCCTCATCTTTGAAGCCGGCAGCGGCAAATATACCGAAGAGGAAATCCCGGCTGACATGATGGATGATGTGGAAACATACAAAGAAGCCCTCAAAGAGGCTGCGGCTGAGGCCGACGACGACCTCTTGATGAAATACCTGGAAGGCGAGGAATTAACTGATGCTGAGATAATGGACGGCATCAAAAAGGCTGCCGCAGCCGGTTCGGCGGTATTCGTATTCTGCGGCTCGGCAATTAAAAATATCGGCATACAGCCCCTGATGGATTTCATCGTCGATTGCGGTCCGCATCCTCAGGACAACCCCATGGTAAAAGGCAAAGATGTGGAGAACGAGCCTTTCCTGGCCCAGGTTTTCAAGACTATTGCCGACCCCTATATCGGCCGCATGACCATGTTCCGTATCTTTACCGGCAAGCTCAAAGCCGAAAGCGTGATATTCAACAGCACCAAAGAGCGTGAAGAGAAGATATCGCAGATCCTGGTGATGACCGGTAAAGAGCAGGCAGCGGTGCCTGAGGCCAATGCCGGCGATATAGTGTCAGTCGCCAAACTGGCTACTACCGGTACGAGCGACACCCTGACCACCAAAGGCAATGCGGTGGTATTGGATCCGATTCAATTCCCCGTACCAACCCTGGGCATGGCGATTGAGCCCAAGAGCAAAGGCGACGAGGATAAACTGAGCGGCGCCATAACCAGAATAATGGAAGAAGACCCCACCATTCGAGTGGAGAAGAATGCCGAAACCAAGCAGACCATACTCAAGGCCATGGGTGACAGCCATGTGGACATTATATTGGATAAACTGTCCCGCAAATTCGGGGTCGATGTTGTCAGCCGGGAGATGCGCATCCCTTATCGCGAAACCATTCGCGCCACAGTAGAGGCCGAAGGCAAGCACAAAAAGCAGACTGGCGGCCACGGGCAGTATGGCCATGTGTGGATAAGATTTGAACCCACAGAAGAACATTTCGTCTTTGAGGAGAATGTGTTCGGTGGGGCTGTACCCCGCAACTACTTCCCGGCGGTTGAAAAAGGCCTGGTGGAGGCTATGGAAGAAGGGGTTTTGGCAGGATACCCGGTAACCAACGTCAAGGCCACCCTGTATGACGGGTCCTACCATTCAGTGGACTCCTCGGAAATGTCCTTCAAGCTGGCGGCTCGCCTGGCTTTCAGGAAGGGTATGGAGTCTGCCAAACCGGTCCTGTTGGAACCCATATACAATGTGGAAGTGGAGGTTCCCGAGGCCAACATGGGCGACATCATCGGCGACCTCAACAGCCGGCGCGGCCGGGTGATGGGCATGGAACCGGCCGGCAAAAAGCAGGTTATCAAAGCGCAGGTGCCCCTGGCCGAGATGGCCAAATACACCATAGACCTGAAATCGATGACTCAAGGGCGCGGCAAATTCCGCATGGAGTTTTCCCACTACGAAGAGGTGCCGGCTCAAAATGCCGAGAAGATCATCGAAAAGGCCAGACGTGAAAGGGAAGAAATGGAGAAGTAATTCCACTTTACAAGTTTACAAACAATCGCGGTGCCGCGGGTAAAACCCGCGGCACTTTAAGCATCTACCCGGGCGAAGCCCCAGTCCTGCCATTGCCAGGTAGAGCGGGTGGCAGGATAGGGGAATGTTGAACGTTCTTTTATTTCCAGAGATACCTGCTGGGCATTGTCGGTTATGGCCGAGATGTCAGCAATGGGAGGGTCAATGGCCGAAGAACACCATACCGCTCTCATCCTTCCCGCCTGCAGGCGGTACATGAAGAGGTGGCAGCTGTAAGCCCGGTCTGCTGACTGCCAAAACGGCCTGACATCCCCAAAACTGCCGTGTTTCCATAAGACCATCAACAGCTCGTCAACACCGTCATTATCGGCGTCAGCCAGCAGTATCCGCTCAATTTCCCACTCTGCCGGTGTTTGCCAGATCATTTGCCGGCCTTCCCAAACCGTAAGCTGCTTGTTTACCAGATGATAGCTTTCTAGGATCCCGTTAAGATCAGTATCTCTCGATATGAGCACATTTTCTGGCTCCGCTGCCGAGATTTGCCCCCCGATGAAACCCACAGCAAAGCACAGCAGGAATATGGCGGCCAGTCTAATCATGCTGCTGCTCATTTTCCCACGGCATGATGATGCGGCATGAACCGTCTATTGCAAAAACCCTGGTCCATTCCGGGGGTGGCGGGGCCTGCCGGTTTTCCAGCATCTGTCTCCATTTTTCATCAGTCAGGCGGTCGGTTGCCGGCCAGGGGAATTCATAATGGCTGTAAACCCCGCCTTTTACAATGCGCAGCCTGCCATCCACCGGAACCACGGCATAAATGGACTGCACATAGCCATTGCCTTCTTCCAGGACCAGATCCGGTGGGGCGGTAGCTACATCAGCCACCAGCATGGCCGGATTGTCGTTCAACAGCTTGGAGCGCCCCCCTTCCTGGTCCTGCAGGGTTTCCATCCAAAAGTGCTCCAGCTGGCCGCCAATGCTGCGGATAAGCTCATATTCTTCCTCAGTCAGGGGCTGGTTTTGCAGCTCTTTTTCCGATATGGTCTTTAAGCTTAAGGCCAAAGTCTCCATCAGCTGCAGGCTTTGCTCATCTCGCTCGGAAATCAGCCCCCGGCTTTTAAGCCCTTCACGGGTCATGGCGGCCAGGGAAGCCAGATTGGCGTAGCAGTGCGGATCAGGCTCAACATAGCCGCGGTCATCGATTTTATCATCGTAACCGCCGCCCATTTCCGCATAAACCTGTTTGCTGTAAAGGATGGTGTCATGCTTCAATTCGGTCCAGCTGCCCAGGAAAGTATTCAGGCTCTTGCGGGCCCAGGCCTGATTGAGCATGAAGCTGGGGTAGCCCTGGGTTTTTTCCGCTACTACCGATTTTAAGGTTTTCATCCAGCTCCAGTACAGGTTGTGATGCCAGAGCGAAGCATCCAAACCGGCTATATGCTCTTTTATGCGCTGCATATTCTGGGGATAGTTTTTATACTGGGTTTCACCCTCCGCCTCCAGGATCCGATAGGCTTCTTCTGATCCCATAGCCGCCGGAATATCCAGCCCTTTGGGCAGCAGGCGGCGTTCGCCGGCCGGGTTTTCTTCCACTTCGCGATATACCAGGCGTTGAAATATATCGGCATCGATAGTATAGCGCTGCCCCATAAAGCGGAATCCCTTTACTTCCTGTTCCCGGTCGGGTTGTATATTGGCATCGAAGATCGGGATGGAGTTGATTTTAGGGCCTTCTAAGTCCCTGGCTTGCGATAAGAACTGCTGCCACCTGTCATTGTCGCTTATCAGGGTATTAAGGCTGCTCTCAGCGCCGTAAACCTTGTCCAGCAGTTCGGAGTAAGCTATGCAGCCGGGGTCATCGCTTTCCCCCACGAAAAAGCTGGTAGTCTGGTAGATTTTATCCCATGATGACTGGTTGGAGCCGTTCCTCAAAGCCAGGGTCATCAATACCGCCGACCTGGTCTCGTCTTCATTCTTCAGCCGGAAAGTCATGCGCCCGTACCACATCATGTTCTGAAAGTAGGATTCGAGATTCTCGCTGCGGGTATAATGACCGCGGGGGATGTATTGAGTGTAGTCCTCCTTTAAGGATTCCAGCGGGTCAGGTGTTGAACCCATGGCCATCAGCGGTGAGGTGGCGGTCTGATTGTGTTCCTGGATGAGCTTCAACTCCGCCTCAACTACATCTTTCACCTCCTGAGGGATCTTCACACTGGGATCCAAAAGGCGGCTGCCTACTGCAAAAAAGGCCATATTGCGGCGGGCGGCATTTTCCCAGGGGGTATTTTTCAAGGCTTGATATTGTTGCTGCGAGGCCGCCAGCATACCCTGGTTGAGCTGCTGCAGTTCATTGCGCAGGTAATTCTCCTCCGCGCTTTTTAAGAGATGTTCAAAAAACAGGTGGTAGTTATGCAGCATGGCATCAGTGGTGACAAAATTGGGTATGCCATCGTAGCGGTTAATTTCATAAAGCATGAAGAATTCCTGATGCATTTGCGGCAGGACCACAAAACCGTTTTTGGCCAGCAGGGCCTGAGCCTCAGGTGAAAATTCAAAGCGCCCCCGGTTCTCTACATTGCTGAGGTCGGCCTTAACCTGATAAGGTGCTACTTGCGGTTTAACCTGTACGGTTACCTCACGATAAGGTGCAAATTCGGCGGCTTGAGCCACACCAGCCGGCCCGAACTTCTCGTGCAGCAGTTCCTTACTGCTGGGAGTGCAGCCGCTAAGAATCGTGGTTAACATTAAAACGACCAGCAGCACGCTGATTGACTTGATGTGAATGGCCTTCACCCTGACCCCTCCCCTTTATTAGCTTATCTATGCTACGCTTAAAAAACGATTTCCTGACAACTGGATTTCGATAATCCATTTGTTCAATATAAGAATTGATTTACATTATTTAGGATATACTACATAATTAGGTTAACGAAAAGGTTTAATTACCCAATATGATTTAACCTGGCTTTCTGATCTATAGCGGGTTTGTTTTTATGAATGCTTGGCCTGATTCTAAAAGTTTATCTGTGGATAAACGCTTACACCTTGAACACTATTCTTACGGTCTGGCCGGTTATTTTTATTACGGAGTGGACTAGTGATGCATCTTAGTACGGATCAAATTGAAAACATAAAGAAATTCTTGATTAGCAAAGTGGATCCCTATCTGATCATTATCTTTGGTTCAGCAGCCCAAGGGCGCATGAACCCTGACAGTGACATTGACGTGGCCTATTTAAGTCATCATCGGGCTGTATCAGCTTATGACCTCTATATGCTCGCTCAGGAGATGGCAGGCATTGTAGGTCGAGACATACACTTAATAGACTTGCAACAGGCCTCGACGGTTTTGCAAGCCCAGGTTGTTTCCCGAGGAACAGTCATTTTGGATCTGGAACCACAAAAAAGGCAGGAGTTTTTCATATTAACGCTAAAACAATATGCCCGCCTGAATGAAGAACGAAAACCAATTCTGGCCAAGGCCAAAGAGAGGGGACGCATTTATGCCTGATGATATAACTCTTAACAAGGCCAAAACAAAACCAGAAAGCCAGATTATCGCAGGGATAATCTGGCTTTAAAACTTCCCGGTATTGCGGATCGTCCGTCTATACCAAACACCCGAATACTACCTTGTCGATCGCAACCGCAATATTCTGACTGCTTGGTTTGGTGAACAGCAGCCGGGCTGCTGCGGTGCCGAAAGGCGCAGGTTCGGTGATACCGGTATAAACGAACCAATTCGGCCTGCCGCCAGTAACTAAGCAGGTTAAGCTCATCCCTAAACCAATTTGCATTCCGTTCTTATCCAACCATAAAACCTGGATCAGCATCTGAGGAGTCTCGGATCCGCCCCCGTTTGATATAAACCCCAGCCCGCAATTAAACAAAAAACACCTGCCAACAGCATTTACCAGGGGTATATCCTGAAACAGTGAACCCCCGGTATCAGCCGCCAGGGCGTCCACATTGCCTTCGTAGATATTGTTTCCGGCAAATAGGCTTACATTGTCATGGATCCAGTTATCCAGACCTTCTATGAAGCTGGGATTTTTCACTAAATTATTAGTAGCTGTCCTGGCAAAAATAACCTGGTCAATGGTTAAAGTAGTTCCTTCGGTAACAAACACGCTGAAAAAAATCCGTGCTTTGAAGGCCCCCAATGGAGCAGGGCCGGTGATATCCAGATAAGATAAATAGTTTTCCTGAGCTGCTAGAGTCTGAGCAGGTATTTCGAGGTAGAGACCAGTACCACCTGTCGGTGTCGGATTGTCTAACGCATCAAGCCAACGTACCTCAACAGACAAAGAGGCCTCTCCGTTGGCAGAAGCGGCAAAACTCAGCAAAAATGTGGAGTTCTTGGGAAAGTGGCCGATTAATACGTCTTGGTACATAGTATCGGCCCGAGTAACCTGTGCCTTGCCACCGCCTGCAAAAGGCAGCGCATAACTGGAATCAAATGAAGCTGTTGTCCATTGATTCAAGCCGGCTTCAAATCCTGGATTTTGGAGCAGATTGATGCTGCTTACGGGAGTGAGAATCACCTGATCTATCAAGATCATATCAGAGCTACTTCCCTTTGCTTTGCTAAATTGCAGTCTGGCCCAGGCGGCATTGGCAGGGGGGCGATCGGTGATATCGAAGTAGGTCAGGTCAATGCCGGTAATCCTGCCGTTTTTGATAAAAAGGCTTAAACCAGTGCCGATAATGTTACGACTGGCGTCCAGCCATAACACCTCTGCCAATAAATCGCCGTTGAACTGGTTGCTGGTAGGCGATACCGCATTAAAGCTCAGCAACAAAGGCATGCAATTCAGTTTGGACAGAGATATATCCTGATACATGTTGGCTTCACCCGGTCCCAATCTGGCTGCCTGAGTTCCTTCAAAGGGTATGCCTTCATTAGTCGTGACATTATGAGTTTCCCATTGGCTCAAGTCAGTTTCAAAGCTGGGGTTCTGCACCAGATTATTGCACCTGCCACATGCTTTGGAGGGGGTCAATCCGCACCACTGGCGGCAGGGGTAAGCCTTGCAATAACTGCAGAAATAAGGATGGCAGCGTTGCCTTATCATTGCTATTCACCCTTTCTATGCTTATATTTCCACATTATTCCGAGGTAGAAATATTGGTTACGTTAGTCGGGAACCGGATTGTTGCCAAAAAGTTATCAACACTGCCCTGTTTCCCCTTTACAAAAATATGTATTAACTGTAATATGTATAATAGTACAGCTAGCGAGAGGAGGGAGTCCATGTTTGAATTGGATCTTCGCAGCCGCAAGCCGATTTATGAGCAGCTGGTGGAAAAAATCATCGAACTGATCATCAATAATGTCTTAAAACCCGATCAGCAGCTGCCATCGGTTCGGGTTTTGTCGGCTGATCTGGCCATAAATCCCAATACCATTCAGAAGGCCTACCGGGAACTGGAACACCGCGGCTATATATATTCACTGCCCGGCAAAGGCAGCTTTGTAAAGCCAGCCGGTCTTAAAGATAATTCCGCGCGTATCAGCAGTTTAAAAGCACAGCTCTCCAGGGTTTTATCAGAGATGCTCTACCTGGGCCTATCGCAGGATGAGATTATCGACTTAATCCGAAATACATTGTCTACAGTTGGAGGAGGGAAAATAGATGATTGAAATTGAGAGGGTAAGTAAACAATTTGGAAATTTGGAAGCTTTGCATGATGTCAGCCTGGCGGTACATAAAGGATCGATTTACGGCCTGGTGGGCTGCAACGGGGCAGGTAAAACCACCCTCCTAAAACTGCTGGCGGGTATTTATAAACCTGATAGAGGGCTTGTGATGATAGATGCTCAACCGGTGTTTGAAAATGAAGCTATCAAAGAGCAGACTGTCTTTATTCCCGATAGCTTATACTTTTTCCACAATTATTCCATTCAGGACATGGCCAACTTTTATGCCAGTATATATGCCAAGTGGAGCCAGGAGCGCTTTCAGCAACTTTCCCAGGTTTTCAATATTGAGTTAAACCGGCGCGTCAAAACCCTGTCCCGGGGTATGCAGCGGCAGGTTGCATTCTGGCTGGGGCTAAGTCTGATGCCTGAAGTGATGATATTGGATGAGCCCCTGGATGGACTTGATCCGGTGATGAGGCAAAATGTAAAACGTCTCATCATACAAGATGTGGCTGAACGCGAAATGACAGTAATCATATCTTCACATAACCTGCGCGAGTTGGAGGACATCTGCGATCATATCGGTATATTGCACCAGGGACAAATGGTGACACAGAAGGATCTGGATGATTTGAAGGCTGATATTCATAAGATTCAAATAGCCTTCAGCGGCGAAATACCTCGGGCTCTGCTGGAGGAGAGCGGGGCCCTTCATCATGAGCAAAGGGGCAGTGTTGCGATTCTGATCGTCCGCGGCGTATATGATCAGATCATAAACCGGATGCAGGCTTATCAGCCCGCCATACTGGATGTCCTGCCCTTAACCCTGGAAGAAATATTCATTTATGAAATGGGGGATAACGGTTATGAGATCAGCAACATCCTTTATTAACAAAGGCATTTTACATAATGATTTTAAACGCTATGGCTGGATGGGAATGGTATACCTTCTAGCCTGGCTGTCAGCAGTGCCGCTGCAGCTGATGATGATTTACAGCCGCCCTGAAATAATCAAAGTGCATTATACTGCTTCCACTTATTTGAGGGTTTTTGAATTTAGTAACTCGCCGGTTTCATTGTTCCTGCTGTTGATAGCTCCTGTTCTCGCCGGACTCTTGGTATTCCGCTATTTGCAGACCGGCAAAGCGGCCGATATGGAACATTCCCTTCCCATCAGGCGGGAGACCCTGTATAATACTCACCTCGTATCAGGACTGGTACTGCTGTTGGTTCCGGTAGTTATTACTGCTCTGCTAACGTGGGCTATGGTTACCTGGTTAAGGATCGATTTCGTGCAAGGCCAGGATATACTCAATTGGCTGGAAGTTGCATTAACAGCCAATCTGCTCCTGTTTAGCAGTACAGTGGCAGTAGGCATGATCACCGGCATGTCTGCCCTGCAGGGTCTGTTAACCTATATCTTGCTCCTGGTCCCCAGCGGATTGACGCTTCTGGTATTGCATAACTTGAAAATGTACCTGTATGGGTTCGCTTATGATTACTTCAGTGTTGATTTGGAACGCTTGTCACCCCTGTTGAATCTAACCTATGCAGATTTAAATGTAAAAAACAGTGATATCATAATATACCTCCTTGTCAGCTTAGGCCTTTATTTTGTAGGACGATACCTTTACCGGGTCCGCCCTATTGAAGCTGCTGGTGATGCGATAACCCTGGGGCCATTGCGCCTGCTGTTAAAGTATTCTGTAACCTTTTGTACCATGTTGCTGGTGGGCAGCTATTTTTATAGTACACAGCAGAGCATGGCCTGGACCTATGCGGGCTATTTCCTGGGTGCCCTTTTAGGCTATATCCTGATAGAGATACTGTTTCACAAGTCAGTACATATATTTACCTGGCAGCGCTTTAAAGGTCTGGGGGTTTACGCGGTTATAGCGCTGGCCCTGCTCGGGCTGATTCGTGCAGATTTTATCGGATACGAGACCAGGCTGCCGCAAATCGATGAAGTAAAGTACGTGTATTTGGATTATTCTTTTTACCCTCTGCTCCAGGCTAAAGATGAGAGTCGTACGGCAAACCAAGCACCGCAAGCTATATATGCTGACCGTGATAACATAGCCCATATATTGGACCTGCACCGGGAAATCATCGCTAAGCGGGAAGAGGCCAGATCAATCCCCTTAATAGAACAGAACATCAGGCAGGAAAGGATTTGTTTAGCCTATCAAACAAATGACGGCAATATGCTGTTCCGGTATTATCTGATTGATTCATCCAAGTTTGCAGAGCAATTGAAACCTATTTACGAGTCGTTGGAATATAAAACCCATAAATATGAGGTGCTCAGAATCAACCCCGCGGACGCCAAACTGGTAGATATCAGGAGTCAGGAGGGAAACAAACGAGTCAGTATTACAGATCCCCAACTGATTCAGGAAGCTATTGCCGCTCTTCAAAACGATATTAAGATGCAGAGTTACGAGGAAATGACTGACACCAGACCCCCCTGGGGATATATTGAAATCACCTTGCCTGATAAGCACACTGACACAGGAGCGGTACGGGCCGAATCCGTAGAAAGCACCATGGAGACAACACCGAAAAAAGGGTACTACAACGTTACTGTGCCATGGCGAAAATCCTATTTTGGATTGGAAGGCTGGCTGCAGGGTAAAGGTTTATACAATCAGGTCAGACTGCTGCCTGGTCAAGATATTGTCCATGCCTTCATTGAATATTTTCCTCAAGGAATGGATGATGCTGAATTTCGCATAATGAAAGCTGACCAGGATTTCGAGGAAAAGCCCGGTCAGCTTAAGGTAACCGAAACGGATAAGCTTGAACTGTGCCTTCAAAATTACCAGGAATACCAGAAAACCAAAGGAGCCGTTTACATGGTCTATTTTCGGCTAAAAAGCGGTTCTATCTTAACTGGCATATTAACACCAGCGTCAGCTCCCGATTTTGTTAAACAGCATTTTGCTGGGTAGGGAATCATAGGGAAAGGTCTTTAGATTACGGGGTATTAAATATTTATTAAAACTAAATAAACCGTGATTGCAGCGAGTGTTTTTCTTGAAAAAAAGACCTCGCTGCATTTTCATTGACATATTTGCTTTTATTTAATATATTTGTACTATGACAAGTAGTACAAAGTGGGTGGTCTTTTGTGGCTTAATATAGATCCGCGTTTAAGTACACCGGTATACCAGCAGCTGGTGGATGAAATAAAAGAGGCGATAGCACTGGGTATAATGGCTCCCGGGGAACGAATGCCAACTGTGAGGGATATGGCCACTGAACTTGCTTTGAATCCCAACACTGTTGCCAAGGCCTATCAAAAACTGGAGCAGGAAGGGATAATCATTACCATGCGCTCCCGGGGAACCTTTGTTGCCGAACGCAGCAGTGCTGATTCGAGCCTCGCCAAAAAAAAGCTAAATGAACAGATAGAAAAGGTATTGATTGAGGCTTACCATCTGGGCCTGAATAGAGAGGAAATAGAGCAATTATTTGCTGAAAGCCTGGAAAAATGGGAGAAAAGGGGAGGGAAATAATCATGGATTATGCCATAGAAACCAGGGGCCTATACAAATGGTTTGAGGGCTTTAAAGCTATTGACGGGCTTGATATCGCGGTCCCTGCCGGTTCTATTTTTGGGTTGATTGGCCCCAACGGGGCGGGTAAAACCACCTTGATTCAGATTTTGACCGGCATAATACATCCCGACAAGGGTGAGGCTTTTATTTTGGGGCGCAGCATACGCGAAAAGGACGGCAGCATTCGAAACCGGATAGGTTATGTACCTGATGTCCCGGTCATGTATCCTGGTTTTACAGTTGCTGAAATGTACCGTCTGGGAAGCAAATTATATCCCGGTTGGGATCAAAGACATTGCCTTGAATTACACCGGGCTTTTGGGTTGCCTGACCATCAGCGTATCCGCAGTCTGTCCCGGGGCCAAAAGGTGCAAGTTTCCCTGGTCATGGCCCTGGCCTTAAGACCGCGTTTATTGCTGCTAGATGAGCCCACCGCAGGACTTGACCCCGTAGTGCGTCGAGCTTTTCTCCGTACCGTTATTGATGAAGCCGCCAGTCGAGGGACTACCGTGTTTTATTCCACCCATAACCTTAATGACCTGGAACAAAGCGCTGACCATATCGCTGCTATTCACCAGGGAAGGCTTTTATTCAGCCGTTCCCTGGATGAGTTGAAGCAATCCATGCACCGCCTGCAGCTCGTTTTTGGCGGTGAACCTCCCGGCAATGAAATTTCATCACTGCCCGGACTGCTCAGCTGGCAAAGCAGCGGGAGGGTGACAACGCTCACAATAACCGGGGAGCGTGACAGCGTTTATTCCCGGCTGGCGGTTCTGGGAGCAGAAATGATTATAGAGGTGGACTTTGATTTGGAAAGCATGTTTGTGGAGCTTATGAAAGCTGAAGGATACGGGTTTGAGAGGTGAGAAGTGGGAGGTTAGAAGTGGGAATTTAGGAAGTGAGAGGTGGGATTTGGGAAGTGAGATGCGAGAGGTTGGAAGTGGGAATCAGGAAATGAGAGGTGGGAGGTTGGAAGTGGGAATCTGGAAATGAGATGTGAGAGGTTGGAGGTGGGAAAGAGGTGAGTTGGATGAAGATAAAAGGCTTGCTCTGGAAAGAGTGGAGGCAATATCGCTGGTATTTTCTGCTGGCTTTATCGGCAATAGGTCTGGAGTCCATATTGGTGCTCCTAACTAATTGGGCTTATAGACCGGGTGACAGCGCAGAGGCCTGGTCGGTGGGAATCAAGAACATACTGGCGACCGGATCTTCAAACACTGAGACCACTGCCATGGTTGCGACGGTACTTCTGGCTGCGTTGATGCTGGCCGGGGAGAGGGAGGGCAGCCTTTATTATCTGGTAACAACTCCGGTGAGCCGCAGGGATATTATAATATCCAAGTTTATAAGTGGATGGCTGGCAATTATAACAATTATGTTTATTATCAGCCTGTTTTTTATAGTTGGGCAGGAACTGCGACCCGCGCAGTACAGTATTGCGGAAGTAATGGATTGGGCTTTCATCACCACCGTTGCCCTGCTGGCTTTGTTCAGTCTGGCACTCCTGGTGTCCTCCTTTACCCGAGGGACTTTGATATCAGCTTTGATCACAGCGGTTATTACGGGCTTGCCCTGGATGCTGATCACAATATTCAGGCAAGTATACAGCCAGTTCTACACCTTTTCTATGCAATTTGAAACCAACCTCCAGCTTTTAGAGACCTATATTTTTATCCCCAATTATATAAGCCGGGATGGGCGTTTAATCAGCAATGGCAGCATGGTTATTGATCGCCTCAAACCTGATTATCCTCTGGAAATCACTCTCTTACTCTTAGTGTCTGCACTTTGCCTATGGGGAGCAATAAAGTGCTTTGAAAAAAACCCCCTCGATCGGCGAGGAGAAATACTGCTTTTTGGTAATTTCAAGCATATCGCAATATTGTTTGTATCCTTGTTATATGCCGTGTTATGGGCAGGGGAAGCTGCTCCGAATGCCGTTTTATACCTGATTTATTTCCCGGCTATGTGGGTAGTGATATACCTGTTAATATATGCTGCTGTCTGGTTATCAGGCTGGCTGGCCTGGAGGCTTGGAGCCAAGGGTTAAGGCTGCCTCTATCCTGGTATTGGTTGAACCTAAAGGGAGGAACATGATGCAATTATCGACAGTGATGAAGGGGCTTTTGGATACCGAATGGCGTCATAATCGAGGTTATATGCTGGTAACCTTTATTTTGATTATTTATGCACCGTTAATTAAAACCTTATTGGTCATGTTGCAGGGCGATAATACGCTGTTGCAGTGGGGGCAGGAACTTGATTATGCACTGCACTTCGGTATCGGCCTGAGACGCCCGGACCATTACAGCGGGCTTTTGGAATGGCTGCCCTTTGTAGGTTCTGTACTGTTAGGCATAATAATACTGGGCGGGGAACAACAGAGCAGCCTCAAATATCTGGTTAGTACTCCGGTTAGCCGCAGGCAGATCATTTTGTCCAAGTTTTTCACAGGAGCCGCAACAATTGTGTTGGCAATGCTGTTAAATGTCCTATTTTTGACAGGTTTGGATCGGCTCTATGCTATGCCGTTCAACAGCCTGGAGGTTTTCAACTGGGTCTTATTGGCCGGAGCCGTATGTTTGGGCTATTACACCCTGGGTTTGATGGTTTCGACTTTTACTGGGGGAGTCCTGGCGGCAGGCATTATGGTTTTCTTGCTGAATATGTTGCCCGGGATACTGACGGCAATGATTGAGAACATTGCGGTACGTTTTTTTGCGGCTGGCCAATCTGTTTCAATTCAGATTTATACCATCGGTTCCTATTTAAGTCTTCACGATTACATTACTCGCAGCGGCCGAAATATCACACATGTGGTTCATTATCCAAACTATTTGATTACTGGCACTGCTCAAAACGCCAGTATTATGCCTAATTACCAATTGGAATGCGGTCTGCTTATTTTGGGGGTGTGTGTTTTACTGACCCTCTCCGTAATGATTTTTGAAAGGGTTTCCCTGTCAGCAGGAGGCTCAATGTTTTTGAGCAGCAGGGCGCGTAAGGCCGGATTGGTATTAGGGGCCCTCTATATCGCATATATTCTTGTGTTTTCCCGGGCGGAGAGCTTGCTGGGGTTTAGCATCGATATGGTTATAGTAACCGGATTGATTTGTATTGGGGTGGAATTCCTGTACCGCCTGCAGCGTGGTGGTTGGCACGTTTTCAAGAGATAGCGGTCGTTGGGGTAGCTGTGCGGCAGCGGACGGTCATGGAAAGTAGTGGCTCATTGATACATTAATTAAAGCAAGGTTCACCACTTATCACACCTTAGCCCAAATATGCCAGACTGCTGTAGGTATATTGGTATGGATGCTCTATAAAAGGAGCAAATTCGGTAAGTACTATTATGGGACAAGGTCGTTGCGAGAGCATAATTGAGCTGGAGCTGAGGTTAAAGCACGCAGCCTGCTATGCCATCTCAATAGCATCAGTTCACATTAGTTTGGGCTTTCCCAGCAAATGCTCTTAATGATCTTATAGTCACCATCCCGATCCCGAACTGTATAAAAGCTCAGCTTCTCTTGTGGGGCAAAGCCATTGTCGCTGAATTCACCGACTTGTGCGTCAACACGGTAAACGTTCAGGTAACCATCAAATAGATCCACCCAGGCTAACCGACCTTCAAATTGAATATTTTTGCCCTGAAGGCCTGGGTCTGGTTGGGGCAGGGGGAAATCCTTGCGCAGTTGGGGTAGAACATATTCCAGGGTCTGCTGGGGTCTATTGGCATAAAGCAGGTCCAGGAAGCTCCACATCGGGGCTGCCGGACTATTATAGTCAGCCAGGACTTGCAAGTGCCGTTCTTTCTGCCACTCCTGGGTAAATATAAGCAGGACGGATTTGTAATTTTCATTGTCGAACACCTTGAGTTTCAGGGGTTTATCCAGGTGTTGGGGTTCAATTTTTCCCTGAACACTTATCATAGCAGCATTATGCAGGGCATCTCTCCGACTGCTTTTGCCACCCGTTATTCCTGGATAAGTGTGAATAGTAAAACGGCTGAGGGTATATTCATCAGCATCTATATCTTGCGGATAAATAAAAGTGCCGCATATCTGCAATGACCAGTAATCCTCCGCCAGCGGAGGCCGGCTGTAAAATGATATTGCTTTTAAGATAGGGATTTGCCAGCTCGGGGGAACACCCATTTCCAAAGCTTTCGCCAACAATTGATACTTCCAGGGTATTTCGTCGTTGAGCCACCTCTTGGTCTGTTTATCTTCATCCAGATTGCTGGCCCTGATTTCATGAATCAAGAGCTGCGCATTGCCAATGGGTATACTGGCGTTAAGGTTCTGGTAACGGTAAACCACCGGGTGCTGAAATTAGAAATATATGGTGATGATCAACCAGATCAATATAATCTTGACCGGGATACGAATCCATTTGGAACCAAACATAGAATATTTCTCCTCTATCTCATGGTTATAGTATACATCAATTATGTATCGTTGGTGAGCCAACAGTCTGACCGCCCCTCGATTGTGTTGGCTGCTCTGCCGGCCAAGGCCGGATTATGGCCTTTTAACTGCAATTTGATGTATGCTAATATGCCAGACTGCGCAGGCTGTAGAAATCTTACGCCGCATCAATAAAGAACTGGTCATCCTGGTGGCCGGGGGAATAAATGAGGAAAATGGCGCTGATTATGCCGCAACCGGTATAGACGGTATCGTCACCACGCAGTCTGCTTCGGCAAAGCGGTCAACTTCGGTGTCAGCATGGTACCGGGGGATTGAGAGTTGGATACCCATCCGGTTGCTTGGAACGAAGAACGATGTGGCAGGATATCGCGGGGAGCACCCCCGCGATATGACAGCCCTTAAAAGTCTTTGTTAATATAGATGCGCAATGAGATGTAGTAGGAAATAAAGAGTATTATCAATAAAATCACAGACCCCATCAGCATCAGCTGCCAGGTTTGACTGCCGGCCATATCTATCAGTATCCGTATCCAGGGTGTTTGCGGGTTATTAACCATATATTCTGCGATTTGAACCGGTGCGAAAAAGATCAGCAAGAAGATCACTACATTGACTACCCGTATCCACTGAGCGCCGGTTTTAAAACATATAGGGAGAGATAGTGAGGCCAATACGAATACGCTTATCACCGTGATTATCACATCGCTTCCATTTATAAGCCGGTAGTCGAAAGGCCTGGGCATTAAGCTGAAGGGTAGGCCTACAACTGCGACAAATAACAAGGCGATTATCGTGCAGGTTACTATAGACAGGTATTTGGCTGCCACGATCTCCCGGCGGGTGATGGGCAGACTGTTGATGATAATATCGCTGTTGTTTTTGTATTCCGCCTGGGCAATGCCGACGATGGTTATATAGGATATGCCAAAAGCGGCCATGCTGTAAGTGAAATTCCTAAAAACCGGGTCGGCGAAAACAATGAACAAAAATATGCTGTAGCACAGTCCAAAGATGAACATTTTCTTTTGTAAAATAAGTTCCTTTTTAATTAACTGCAGCATACCGGTCCCTCCTTACGGTATGGAGTATGATGTCATCCAGGCGCGGTTTTTCATACAAAGCCCGGTTGCCCAGGAGGCTTCTAATCTTGCCGGGTTGATCGCTCAAGCCTTCAAAACCGAAGGCGCTTTCCCTGACGTTTACGAATAGCGGCCGTGAAGCAGCATCCAGCAATTCATTAGCACCTTTAACCAGAAGATACTTTTCCAGGATATTGTCCCGGGTGTCGGCAAACACTATTTTGCCATGGTTGATAAAGCAGATGTAGTCCGCGATGCGTTCCGGATCAGAAGTGATATGGGAAGAAAACAGTATGCCGCGCTTTTCATCCTGCAGCTCGCCCTGCAGTATATCCAGCAGCTCAGAGCGGAACAGCGGATCCAACCCTGAAGTCGGTTCATCCATGATAATGAATTCTGCATGGTGTGATAAGGCTATGGCCAGGGAAAACTTCATCTTCATGCCCCGGGATAGATCTTTGATCTTTTTCTTTGCCGGCAGGTTGAATTCACTCATATACTTGCGGAATAAAGCCTCATCCCAATCCCGGTAAAAAGGGGCTATGATGCTCTTCATCTCCTGCAGGGTGAGGGTATCGTAAAAGTAGTTTTCATCGTAGACAAAACCGATGCGCTGTTTGACCTCCTTTTCATGAATGCGGTTGTCCAGGCTGAAGATTGAGATCTGGCCGCTGTCTCGCCGGAGCAGATTCATGATCAGCTTGATGGTAGTAGTCTTGCCGGATCCGTTGGGACCGACAAACCCCATCACATAACCTCTGGGGAGAGCCAAAGAGATCTTTCCCAGCTGGAAATCGGGGAAGCTCTTTGTTAAATCCTTAACCTCAAGAATATTATCCATTACTAAACCTCCCTGTATAACAGTTCCAACATCTGCTGCAGTTCCTCCAGGGTAAGCCCCAGGAGCATGCCATCTTTAACCACCTCAGCCAGGCGGGCTTCTATCAGGTTCATCCGCTTTTCCCGCAGCATTTCCGGGTTCTGTGGGGCCACAAAAGAGCCCTTGCCGCTTACCGTTTCGATAAAACCATCCCGCTCCAGCTCATCGTAGGCCCGCTTGGTGGTGATGACGCTGATCTGCAGCTGTTGGGCCAGGTTGCGTATAGAAGGCAGGGCATCACCGGGTTTCAGCTCACCTTTTAGTATATGGCCCTGGATTTGCTGGCGTATTTGTTCATATATCGGGTCTGGTGATGAGTTGGAGATAATAATGCGCACGGTACAGCCCTCCGTTTTAAACCGTATATACCTATCATACTGTATATATTGATTATAAACAGTATGATAGGTTAGCTGTCAAGGGCTTTTGCAAATCAGATTTGTTTGAGAAGTGATTCGGCAGTAAACCCGGCATTGAGCGGTAGGGAGGAAGAATAAGGGGAAAATAGAAGACGCTCTCCAGCTTCTTTAAATAAGCTGGAAAGCGTCCTTTCACTGCAAGCGATTATGGTTTGGGATAGGTGAGGATTACATCCTGGCTGGCAGCATCCCAGGCCACATCACATCCCAGGCTGGTAGCCACAAATGCCACTGGAACCAGTATGCGGCCATTCTCAACTATGGCGGTTACCAGGAAATCATTGCTGATCGGGGTTTCCACTCCGTTAACCCAGGCCATATTACTGTATATCACCATCTCTACTGTGATACCGTTGAAAATGACGGTCGCCTTTTGCTGGGTTGCATCCCATTGAATCGCAGCCCCCAGAGGCTCTGCCACATACCTGATGGGCAGGTAGGCGCGTGAATGGAGAATCACCGGGGCTACATCCATGGGATAGGATACTCCATTGAGAGAATAGGAATACTGTCCGATACGATATTTAATGACAGTTGGTGCCGGCTGCGAATAAATAGTACCGATGGTTTGAGTTGAGGCCTGGTTGGAGTATACAGAAGAACCGTAGCTGTTATAAGCGCAAATACGATAGGTATAAGCTGTTTTCTCCTGTAAACCGCTGTCAATGTATTCAGTAGTATCCTTGGGAATGACGGCGATTTGAACAAAATCCGCATCCGATTCCTCACGCAGCTTCCTTTCCAAAATAAACCCGTCTTCATTGGATGACTGATCGAGCCAGTTGAGCTTGATTTCAGAGGTTGAAAGCGGTATTGCGGCGAGATTGGCCGGTGCTGCAGGCAGCAGCGAGAGTTGGGGAGTATTCGGTATCAGCTGTAAACCGGGGTTGACAATCGAAAGCGATGCAGCCGTAATAGCGGCCTCGTTTGAATATGGTGAGACGGCTGTGTCACTTACTGCCCGCACCCGATATACATAACGTGTGCCATAGGTCACATCTGTGTCTACATAGCTGGTTACACCGGCACCAACCGTGGCCAGGATGGTAAAACTGGATTTGGTATCGTCCAGTTTTCTCTCCAGCTCAAAAGCAGCCTCATTGTTGGAATTGTCCAGCCATGTCAGGCTGACCCCCTGATCGGAATTGGCGGCGGTAAGTTCAGTCGGTGCGTTGATATTTGGTTTCAAAATATTGGAGTCGGCAGGCAGCTTGGGGGTGATGGAAGGGCCTCCGGGCGCTATTGCGGCGGAATACATGCCAATGCCCAGTAACCCGATAATTAATACGGATAGAAACAGAACTACTGAGAGCCTTTTGTGCATTGTTAAACCTCCTATTTTCTTTTGTTTTAGTCTAATGCAAAATGCTAGTATTTGCCATAAAACAAAACGCAAGCAAAAAATACGGAGGTAGCGGTTAATGGTTCAGATGCACAAAAATAATCATAAAATATATTTCCGGCAAGAATCAAAGATAACCTGGATCAAGTCCAATATTATGTGTAAAATTCCTCTGGTCATGGCAGTGACTCTTTGAGCTAGAGATAAAAGATATTAGAACCTGGTTTTGGCCGGCATGAACGGTATTCATGGTATTCAGCCATATCTAAATACCTTCGGCCGCCAGCCCACTTGTTATCTATCTCAAGGAGCAAATCTCCAATTAACCTGTTTGCTGAGTCTCGACTCGG
>LSQX01307485.1_pt1 | contig 37684 bp, 29 predicted proteins | sample 654561 | NCBI WGS metagenome assembly LSQX01 (sample SAMN04489861, study PRJNA283612) | anaerobic digester metagenome | isolation source: 4 biogas reactors fed with cattle manure at either 37C or 55C with and... | place: Denmark: Kongens Lyngby | collected 2014 | reverse complement strand
CGTCTGCTGTTGTTATTTTTATATTATATTTTAAGTGAAAAAGTGTCAAGCGGATTAATACGTCCGCATGGATTCTGCTGTTAATACATATATATTTATGATATACTTGACTCGACAGACAACCGGCAGCAAAGGAATGAAATATATTATGACACACGGCCTGCGGATATTTTTATACATATTCCCCGCGATTATCCTGCTGGGCGGATTTGTGCCGCTGTATTTCAAGCTGAAATGGCAGGGCGAAAAGGCTTCCTCCGTGGTTGTCAAGGGCTTTGCCACCCTTGTTCCCGTGATTTTCTGCCTTAACGGTTGTATTGTGAATAATTTCAGAGGGTTCTGGTGGCTTTTGGCCGGACTGCTGCTCTGCCTTGTCGGCGATATTGCGATTGAACGCAGTCTTTTTGCCGGCATGGCCGGCTTTTTCGCTTCCCACTTACTGTTTATCCGGGCTTTTACGGTATTCGCGTCGCCCGAACTGTCGGCCCTTCCGGTATTTCTGGTGCTTTTTCTGGCGACGGCCGCCGTGTTCTGCCGAAAGCTGATAAGGTTTGGTTCAAAAAGCATTCCGGTTTTGCTTTACGCGGCGGCGCTTTTTGCCATGCTCGCCCTTGCGCTGACCCTGCCCTTCACATTGGGAACCGGTATTCTTGCGCTGGGCGCCCTTCTGTTTACGGTATCCGATATCCTGCTGGCGTACAGGATTCTGCACAACATAAACTCGCGAAGATCCGACGTCGTCTGCCTTTCGGTTTATTACGCCGGATTGTACCTGATTGCGCTGACCGTTTGGGTCTGAAGTCTGTTACCCTCGCCGCTTATACTAAAAATCTCACGTAAAAAAGGGGCTGTCGTCAGCCCCTTTTGCTTATTTATCTTGGGTTTCCTCATCCGTCAGGTCGTCGGCCGGCTCAACCTTGATGTGAACCCGCTCGATCCTGCGTTCATCCATCTCCATAACCGTGAACACGACATTTTCAAGCGTCACGACCGGATGCTCGTTCTCGCCCGGGATACGCCCGAGCACATCCATAATATAACCCGCAAGGGTTTCATATTCCCCCTCGGGAATATTGACGCCGAGAAGCTCGCTCAGCTCATCGATATCGATAGAGCCGTCAACCTCGAAGGTGTTTTCGCCGGTTCTGGTAATATCCTCTTCCTCGTTATCATACTCGTCCTGAATATTGCCCACAATGGATTCGAGAAGGTCCTCCATGGTTACGATTCCGGCAAATCCGCCGTATTCGTCAACCACAATCGACATATGAATGTGCTTCTCGGACATTTCGGAAAACAGGTCGCCGCAGCGCTTTGTGCCCGGAATAAAATAGGTTTCGCGCATTACATGCTTAATTGTAACATCGCGCGGCACCTCCTGCCCGACATAGGGCAGGAGATCCTTGACATACAACACCCCGACAATATTGTCGATTTCCTCCTCATAGACCGGAAGACGGGAATAGCCCCCGTCGACACAGATGCGAAGCGCCTCGGCTATGCCTTCGCTGACCTCGACCGCCTCAACGTCGGTTCGCGGGGTCATAATATCCTCGGCGGTTATATCGTCAAACTCGAAGATATTGTTTATCATTTCCTTCTGGGTATCCTCGATAACCCCCTTCTCGCCGCCGACGTCAACCATCATGCGGATTTCCTCCTCGGTCACATTCTCAACCGAGGCGTTGGGGTCGAGCCCGAACAGCCGGACGACAAGGTTGGTGGATACCGAAAGCAGCTTGACAAACGGACGCATCACCGAAGCCACGCCGCGCAATATCCCTACTGCGGCAAACGAGATGGCCTCGGACTTTTGCATGGCGATCCGCTTGGGCACAAGCTCGCCGAGAACAAGATTGAAAAATGCCATGACAACCGTGATAACCACCGTGCTGATACCGCTTACCAGACCGCGATATGCTTCCATAGACGGAAGCAAGCCTATAAACCACCCTGTCAGCGGCCGGGAAAGCGTCTGGGCGGCGGCTGCCGAGGTGAGAAAGCCCGCCAGGGTGACGCCGATCTGGATGGTTGCAAGGAAATTAGAGGAATTGGCCGTCAGTTTAAGTATCTGCCGCGCCTTTTTGTGGCCTTCCTCCGCCATCTTTTCAATTTTGTTGTCGTTTAAAGTGATTACGGCGATTTCGGACGCCGCGAAAAAGGCGTTTATGAAGATAAGTATTGCCAGAAGCAGCAGCTGAATAAAAATATTTCCCGCAGGATCGGGTTCAGGATCTGAATCCATCAGTTTTTATGTCCCCTTTATGATTTGAAATATGGTATAATAATAAATGGTTTTTCAGGGTATGTCAACCTGAACCGAGGCAGATTACATGGGGTAAGGGCATGAAAGAGCGTGACATCAAGCGATTTCCGCTTATAATCCCGCCTCATCGCCCGTCCGGGTCGATTATAGCCTGAAATCGGGATTAACTTTACATTATATATATCATTGCATATTTGTCCAGAAAAAAACATAAAATTTTGACGGTTTTAATGTTTACAGTTCTGTCCGAAAGTGTTACTATATCAGGTGACTGACTAATTGTTAAATTATTCGCACTCTTTCAAGGAGGAAATAGTAAATGGCAAGAAAATTCAAGACCATGGATGGAAACAACGCGGCCGCGCATGTATCCTATGCGTTCACCGATGTCGCCGCCATCTATCCTATCACCCCTTCATCCGTAATGGCCGAGGAAACGGACAAATGGGCCGCAGCGGGAAAAACCAACCTGTTCGGACGACCGGTCAAGGTAACCGAGATGCAGTCCGAGGCGGGCGCTGCCGGCGCGGTTCACGGTTCATTGGCCGCCGGAGCGCTGACCACTACATACACGGCTTCCCAGGGTCTGCTCCTTATGATTCCGAATATGTACAAGATTGCGGGCGAGCTGTTGCCCAATGTTATTCATGTATCGGCGCGCGCCATCTCCTCCCATGCCTTGTCAATATTCGGCGACCAATCCGACATCTACGCCTGCCGCCAGACCGGATATGCCATGCTCTGTTCTTCCAGCGTTCAGGAAGTCATGGACCTCGGCGCAGTCGCCCATCTCTCCACCATCAAGGGTCGGGTTCCCTTCCTCCACTTCTTTGACGGCTTCCGCACCTCCCATGAAGTGCAGAAGATTCAGGTGTGGGACTACAAGGATCTCGGCGAGATGCTTGACTGGGAGGCTGTCGACCGCTTCCGCGCCAATGCCCTCAATCCCGAGCATCCCGTTCAGCGCGGCACCTCCCAGAACCCGGATATCTTCTTCCAGGTTCGCGAGGCAAGCAATACATATTACGAGGCCATCCCCGAAGTCGTCGAAGCCTATATGAATATGGTCAACGAGAGGATAGGCTCGGATTACAAGCTGTTCAACTATTACGGTCCGCGCGACGCCAAGCGGGTCATAATCGCCATGGGCTCTGTCTGTGAAACCATTGAGGAAACGGTTGACCATCTCAACGCCGCCGGCGAAAAGGTGGGTCTAATAAAGGTACGTCTTTACCGCCCCTTCTCGGCAAAGCATCTGCTTTCGGTTATACCAAAAACGGTTGAGTCCATTTCGATACTCGACCGCACCAAGGAGCCCGGTTCAATCGGCGAGCCCCTCTATCTCGACGTCTGCGCCGCCCTTAAAGATTCCAAATTCGAGAATGTTCCGGTCTACACCGGCCGCTACGGACTCGGTTCAAAGGACACCACGCCGGGCCAGATTATTGCGGTCTACACCAACATGAAGGCCGCCCGCCCCAAGAAGCGGTTTACAATCGGCATTGAGGACGACGTGACCCGTCTTTCACTCAAGGTCAAGGAGAATCCCGACACCACTCCGCGAGGCACACGCTCCTGCAAGTTCTGGGGTCTGGGCTCGGACGGCACGGTCGGCGCAAACAAAAACTCCATCAAGATTATCGGCGACCACACCGACATGTACGCGCAGGGCTACTTCGCATACGATTCCAAAAAGTCGGGCGGTGTCACCATATCCCACCTGCGCTTCGGCAAAAAGCCTATCAAATCCACCTATTTTGTCAGCAAGGCCGATTTCGTCGCCTGCCACAACCCCTCCTATGTCGATAAATACGATATGATCAGCGACGTCAAGCCGGGCGGCATCTTCCTGCTCAACTGCTCATGGGACGCCGACGAGCTTGACAAACGCCTGCCGGCCGCAATGAAGAGGACGATTGCAAGGAACAATATCAATTTCTATACAATCGACGCCACCCACCTCGCAAAGGGTCTGGGGCTCGGCAACCGCACCAACACCATACTGCAGTCCGCCTTCTTCAAGCTTGCCAAGGTTATTCCGGTCGACGACGCGATTAAGTTCATGAAGGACGCGGCAACCAAGTCCTATTCCAAAAAGGGCGAAGCCATTGTCAAGATGAACCACGCCGCAATCGAAACCGGCGTCAAAGAGGTCAAAAAGGTTCGGGTGCCCAAGGAATGGGCAAACGCCAAGGATAATTCGGATGTCAAGCAGGCATTCGGAGGCCGTCCCGAAATCCGCGATTATATCGATAATATACTCGTCCCGATTAATGCGCAGCAGGGCGACAAGCTGCCGGTATCCAGCTTTCTGAAGGATGCCGACGGCACGGTGCCGCTGGGCTCGTCCGCCTATGAAAAGCGCGGTATCGCGGTCGACGTTCCCGAATGGGTTCCCGAAAACTGCATCCAGTGCAATTTCTGCTCTTATGTCTGCCCCCACGCCGTCATCCGTCCGGTTATTATGAATGCCGACGAAGCGGCGGCCGCGCCCGAGGGCATGAAGATGAAGCCTGCCACCGGTTTGCCCGACTACCAGTTTGCAATCACGGTATCCTCTCTGGACTGCACCGGCTGCGGCTCCTGCGCCAGCGTATGCCCCGGCATGAAGGGCAACAAGGCGCTTGTCATGAAGCCGCTTGATACCCAGATTGATGAAGAGAAAAACTTCCTTTACGGACAGGACCTGCCGGTCAAGCCCGAGGTCAGCGAGAAATTCAAGCCCTCTACCGTCAAGGGCAGTCAGTTCCTCCAGCCCCTGCTTGAATTCTCGGGCGCCTGCGGTGGTTGCGGCGAATCCCCGTATGCCAAGCTGATTACCCAGCTTTTCGGCGACAGAATGTACATCGCCAACGCAACCGGATGCACCTCCATCTGGGGCGGCTCGTCCCCCTCTACCCCTTACACCGTCAACAAGAACGGACAAGGTCCGGCATGGGCAAGCTCGCTGTTCGAGGATAACGCCGAGTACGGCTATGGAATGTTCCTCGGTGTGGCCGCCCGCCGCAACCGTCTTGCCGATATTATGAAGAAGTTCACCGAGGCCGATATCCCCGCCGAATGGGGCTTGAAGGAAGCCGCTCAGGCGTGGCTCGACGGCAAGGATGACGTTGCCGCCTCCAAAGCGGCCGCCGCCCTTGTGGTTCCCGCCCTTGAAAAGGCCATCCTCGAATGCGGAAGCTGCGGCTGCGAGCTTGACGGGCTTTATCGCGAAGCCATCAAGGCGTCCGACCTGCTTGTCAAGAAATCCTTCTGGATATTCGGCGGCGACGGATGGGCTTATGACATCGGATTCGGCGGCCTTGACCATGTGCTGGCATCCGGCGAGGACGTCAACATCATGGTGTTTGACACCGAGGTGTATTCCAATACCGGCGGTCAGGCGTCCAAGGCCACCCCGATTGGCTCGGTCGCCCAGTTTGCGGCGGCGGGCAAGGCCGTCAAGAAAAAGGACCTCGGCGCAATCGCAATGACCTACGGCTATGTATATGTCGCCCAGATAGCCATGGGCGCCGACATGAACCAGACCCTCAAGGCCATTTCGGAAGCCGAGTCATATCCCGGCCCCTCGCTTATCATCGCGTATGCCCCATGTATCAACCACGGTATCAAGAGCGGCATGGGAACCTCACAGCTTGAGGAGAAAAAGGCCGTTGAGGCGGGCTACTGGCACCTCTACCGCTTCAACCCCAGCAAGGAAGATCCCTTCACCCTCGACAGCAAGGAGCCGACCGCTTCCTATCGCGACTTCATTATGGGCGAGGTGCGCTACAACTCCCTGACCCGTTCCTTCCCGGAGCGTGCCGAGCAGCTGTTTGCCCAGGCCGAAGAGGACGCGGCAAAGCGCTATGACCACCTCCTGCGTCTCGGTTCGCTCTACGGCAAGAAATAAATTTGGTTTTCAATAAAATCGATAAAAAGATACCGGAGCCGTTTGGTTCCGGTATCTTTTTAAATCTTCCTGAATAATTATACATTTTTCAAAACGAGCGGTATTGCGAGAATGCACAAGGATTTTTAAACTTGATTATTAATATCTACTTAATTTTTAGCGGTAATTGAACAAAGTGCAAGATTTGTTGCAAAAAGTGCATGGACATTGTCGATTTAATGATGTATCTTTTTAGCATAGTAATGCTTTACTATAGTTTATTGCTTGCCTCTTTTCAAGACTTTCTGGAAAAATTGCTGTCCTGACCGACAGCAATTTTTTCATGCCCTTTTTTAATCCTGCTCGTCACCGAACGCTTGATCAATCAATTCTCGGTCGCCAGATTCTTCATCACTAAATTCTTCAATTAATCCTTCATTACTAAATTCTTCGCCAGATTCTTCTTCAATCAATTCTTGGTCAATAAACTCCTCGGGATTTGAACGGATATATAAGCGGCAGAGGTCAAGGGGCTTTTCCCTCTCGATTGCCGAGTGAAGCTGCTGCTCTAGCGAGTGTATATCGGATTCGGATATGTCGCTTTCGTTAACCGCAGACATCACCGACGCACACTCATATGCCCCGACAAGCTTAAAACCGTCGACCGCCAGCTCGGCAAACCTGCCCGCCTTGCCGCCAAGATAAACCTCCAGCCCCTCTTTTTTGACCACGCTGCAGGTCAGCCATATGCTGTAAACCGCGCATTGCCCCGGCGACAGGAGCGGAATTTCCTTGTAGTCATCCGGCATTTTGGGGTCGAGTCCGGCTATCATGTTGGCGATAACGGCGTCGACAAGCTCCCCGTCGGGTATATGCTCCAGCTTGTCAATATCCAGCACCGCATACTCCCTTTGGAGCCTGTCGGCGCGGCTCTCGCCGCCCTTTTTTCTCCCATACCGTATTAAGTAAACGCCTAAAAACAGGGCGACAAGAATCAATATGAGCAGATAGTTGACACTCTGATAATCAAAAATAGATGCGGCTAAACAATTTACGTCCATCAATACCCCTCCTGAAAAACTGAACCGTCAGTATGAATTATTATGAGTATACATCCCAACCCTGTCATTAGTCAAATGTAACCTTTTCTGAATAAAAACCGAAATTAAGCGGAAAATATCCTATGATAACATAAAAGAGCATAGGAAAGGTTGGACGACTGTGGATTGGATGATGATTCTCAAGGCTTTTATCGTAGGCGGACTAATCTGTATCGCAGGCCAGCTGCTTATCGATTTAACCTCGATGACCCCCGCGCGCATCCTTGTACTCTTTGTCACCCTCGGAGTGGTCTTTTACGCGGTCGGTCTGTACCAGCCGCTTGTTGATTTTGCGGGCGCGGGCGCAACCGTACCCCTCCTCGGCTTTGGTTACGCGCTCGGCAAGGGTGTCGAGGAGGCGGTGCGGCAAAACGGCCTGATCGGTTCGATAACCGGAGGAGTAACCGCGGCGGCGGGCGGCATATCCTTCTCAATCGTCATGGGTTTTCTCTGCGCCCTTGTAGCCAAATCACACGATAAATCATAACAAAAGGTGTGGCGCATAAATCAGCCTCTTAAAACAACAGTCAAGATCACCTGATTAGATTATCCGGTGGTCTTAATTTGCATGCAGGTATACTTATTGCTCAATTTTTTTAAATAATAATTCAATACAATTTTGTAACAGCCCGATACAATGTTGTAATAAATATTGATTTATGTAAATTATATACATATTATACTTATAAAGATGTTTCAATAATATTACGAAGGGGAAAAATTATGAAAAGAGTCAGTATTATTGTAAAATTCACCGCTCTTGCTATGGTTACTATCCTTTTTCTAAACGGATGCAGCAGGCAGACTATCGATTCTTCGGGCAATGATGCTTCTGCGCCAGCCACTTCCACTATTTCAGGCGGTGTCATTTCACGAGAACAGGCTGTAGAGATAGCTAAGGATGTGTATGAACGATCCGGTTCTGTTTTTTTTGTTCTTATCGCTCCTACTTTTTTGGATTCAGACAGTACGCAGACAGTACCCGGGCATTCCGAATTCTGGCTGGTAACCGATGAACGTTTTCCAACAATTGCTGCTTTAAAAGCCTTTGTTGAAACCGCATACACACCCTCCTATATTGAAAAACATTTATCAGGTTATTATGATGGGATAATAAAGTATGAGAATGCTTCTATTATATCACCTGCAGATACAAGTTTTGTGGAATACGACGGGCGCTTGTACGCAAATGATTTGATTATGGGATATGGTAATAATATAGTAAATGATTGGGATACACTTAAGATTATTTCACAGGATAACGACACTTTGACAGTAGAGGTTGACGTGGTTTATTGGCGTGATAAAGAGCCCCGTGGTGTCCGGACGTATGTAATGAAAAAATCCGGAAATACGTGGCGCCTTGATGACGAGATTTATCAGAGTCTGGAATAGTGTACTTATGGGATAAGCCGTCTGTATATTTGATTACAGACGGCTTATCCCATAAGTAGTTATTTCTATATTACAAATTAAGCGTAAATTAAGTAATTTATAACCAGTTTTAACATGCACGTTGCTTGCAGTCGTTATTGTTAGGTAGAATAACCACATCCCGTTCTGTGTATATGCCCAATTGCAGGCGCTCCTGCGTTTATAGATTTTTGCGCCTGCCTGCAAGTGCAGTCTGCCTATGTCAAAGTTTTATTAATGAAAGGAGCAAAACCTATGAAGCGTATCATATTACTGATTCTGGTTACAATGTTTTTGTTTGTAGGATGCACAAATACGGCGGTTTTGTCGGCTAATACATCTTCTGCAAAGGCAACAACGCCGCCGAAGCAGACGTCAGCCACCTCAAACGCTGTGACTTTACCGGAAGAGCATTATTTTTTAAAGGACCAAAAGGATGTAATAGCAAAAGAAAAATACAGTGAAGATATGACAAAAGGTCTCGAGTCTGATGAAATGTACCTATATTACAAAACCGACTTTGAACTAAAAAATGAAAAGGCCACAGTCGAATTGTATATTGACTCTGAAGTAGAGGAGGACGGTACATTATTCTATCAAGATAGCCACTTCTGGTCATTGCTTGTCAGGCAGGGTGATTATGTTTATCCGCTGATATCAAAGAAACGCATTTATATCGGGCAAATAAAATATGCTTTGCTTACAGGTGATAATAATCAAGCAATTTATATTGTTGTTTTCATTCAGGAGAACGCAGGCATGGAGATATCCGAATATCAATTTGATAACCAAGAAGAGCGGTTTAAGAGAAAATTTATATATACACCTGTTAATGCTGATACCGGTTACTACAGCAAAGGTGATATACCATATATACCTAAGTATTAAAAAGTCCGTTTTTTTAGTACGAAGAAACTTCCGCATCCTATTAAGGACGCGGTGTTTCTTCTCATGTGTGTATAATTGGGAAAGCAGTGGATATCTGTTATACTCACTTTTTTGTTATATTCTATTACCGATGCGGAATGGCGCTGTACGGTTTATGGTACAAAAAACTCGATTATTAATTATCTTTAGCTAAACAGCTATATCGCAAAAGGCGTATTAGCATGAATCGTTTTCGCCTGATCATCATATACCAAGTTTTCCTGTTATCTTTATGCCTGCTTGTCAGCGGATGCACAGGACATACTTTTTTCTCTGCAAATAAATCCACAGTACCGCATACAGAGATATCAAATACGGCTACGACGAATTTCGAGCAACAGCTTATTGAATATTTAAAAACTGATATCACAAAAGGTGAAGAATATAACAATGAAAGTTGTATAGTAAAAGTGGACACGCCGAATAGATTTGACAGGATTTTTGTCCTGCTAATACCCCCCGCCATGCCCTCAATCCCCAGCGTATATCTAACATCTTATGTCTAAAATCTAATATCTAAATTTGTAAACAATTACCAAATATCACCACAAAATCTTATTCAAAAGGTAGAACGTGGGAAAAATTAAAAAAATTCTCAAAAAGGTTATTGACAAGACAACAAAAGTGTGCTATCATAGCATTGCAGGCGAAACAAATGGCGCGGGCGCATGAAAAACCTGAGCATAAACCCCTGCCGCTGTCCATCATTTTTCCGGCGGTTTCGGTCGGCGCAAAAGCTCCCCTCTCGCTGTGTTAAGATTAAGCCTCGGCAAAAAACCTTTTGGAGAAATCCCAATCCGAAATTCGGCAAAAACCGTTCCAATATTCCCCTTGTGCCTGTTGCTAATAATTGCTATACTATCGGGGAGAGCAAATTTATCTTAATTGTTATATAAATTCAGTTCGGTCGAGGGCGGAAAGGAACGGTGGTTTTATGAAGGAATACCTGAAGGGTTTCACCCGGGTTGCCTCCCTGTTTGTGTTGGGTGTGGCGCTCATAGCCGTTTACAAGACGTTTGACAACATCAATATCATATTTGATTTCTGCGGCAGGATTGTAAGGATCCTCAGCCCGTTCGTTGTCGGTCTCGGAATCGCATTTTTGCTTTACGCCCCGGCAAGCAGGCTTGAAAAGCGTCTTCAAAGGCTGCTGCCCCCCCGTATTGTCCGTTTTTCACGCAGCATTTCCGTCCTTCTCGTTTATCTGATATTAATCCTTGCCATTACCCTGCTGCTGTTTTTCGGACTGCCCGCCCTTGTTCGCAGCACCCTTGATTTCGTAGGCTCGCTGCCCAAGTATTACCGCGAGCTGATGGAGTTTCTGAACTCCCTGACCGAAAAGGACGGACTTCTCGAGGGGTTCAGTATTGCCGAAGCGGTTGAAAACATCTACACCTCGTATATCGAGCCCAAGTTCACGGCGGAAGCGGTTATCAGCTACTTCACCGGCATTATGAACTTTACGACCTCGCTGCTGAACGTGTTTATGTCGTTTATCATCTCTATATACATGCTGTTGAGCAGGGATTCCCTAATCAAAACCGGGAAAATCATCCTCGGACTCTTCCTGCACGAGCGCCAGCTTGAGGGACTTTCACACTATACCCACCGTTCCTGCGAGATTCTGTACAGCTATTTTTACAGCCAGGCGCTGGATGGTCTGATTGTGGCCATCATCATGACAATCGGGCTCGGAATCTTCCGCGCCCCAAACCCGCTGATACTCGGCTTTCTGATAGGGCTTTTGAACATGATTCCGTATTTCGGCGCCATAATCGGCGGGGTTCTCGCGGTACTCATCACCCTGCTTTCGGGCAATGTCTACGGGGCAATCTTCATCGCAATATATGTCATAGCCATGCAGCAGATTGACGCAAACCTCATCCAGCCGCGTATCGTCGGCCACACCCTGGGCGTCCGTCCGATTTACGTACTGCTTGCCATAACCCTCGGGGGCGGCCTGTTCGGATTCTGGGGCATATTTCTCGGCGTTCCGGTCATCGCCATCATACAAATGCTGCTGCGCGACTTTCTCGCATACCGCCAGCGCGAAAAGAAACCCCCGATCCGTCCCTCGGGATGGAGCTCGCCCAACGACACCCCCGGGAAAGGATGAAGATAATGGACGGTCCGATAGGACTATATATACATATCCCGTTTTGCGCTTCAAAATGCCCGTACTGCGATTTTTACTCCCTGACCGGGCAAACCCCCGAGGTCATGGACGGGTACACCGACGCCCTTATCCGCTCGCTCGGGGAATGGAGCGCAAGGCTGGAAGGAGTCCTTGCCGATACCCTTTATTTCGGCGGGGGGACCCCCTCCCTGCTCGGTTCGGACAGGCTCGCCCGTATTATGGAGGCGGCGCGCCGCCGCTTCGGGCTTGAGAATGCCGAAATCACCCTTGAGGCAAACCCCGGCGATGAGCTTTACGAGGTGTTTTCCGCCTTTTCTGCGGCGGGAGGCAACCGCGTCTCGCTCGGTATGCAGTCGGCCGATGAAAGCCAGCTCGCCTTTCTCGGGCGCAGGCACCGTCCGCAGGACGTGAGCAAGGCGGTGGAATCCGCCCGCTCGGCCGGAATCGGTAACATCTCGCTGGATTTGATGCTGGGGCTTCCGGGTCAGACTGTCGAATCGATCGTCTCCGCCGTCTCAGAGGCGGTTCGTCTGGACGTCAGGCATATCTCGGCTTACATGCTCAAGATTGAGGATGGCACGCCGTTTTACAGCCGGAGGGATTCGCTCTCCCTGCCCGACGACGACAGGGTGGCCGAGCTTTATCTCGCCGCCTGCCAGACCATGGAGATGTTCGGCTACAAGCAATACGAGATTTCCAACTATGCCAAGCCCGGCTTTGAAAGCCGCCACAACCTGAAATACTGGAAGCTTGACCCCTATCTCGGTATCGGCGCCGCCGCCCATTCCTTTCTCGACGGAAAACGCTTTTACTATCCGCATGACGTCCAGGGATTCATAGACGGCGTACAGCCCCTTCCCGAGCGGCAGGGTGAAAATAATAAAGCCTCCTCAATCGAGGAGGCGGGCGAACAGGAATATATGATGCTCCGGCTGAGGCTGGCCGAGGGGCTCAACAACGAGGAATTTAGCAAACGGTTCGGTCATCCCATCCCGAGCGAGGTTTATGAACGGGCAGGACAGCTGCCGCAGCAGCTTTTGACCGCCGACCCTACCGGAATCAGGCTGAACAGATTCGGGTTTTTGCTCTCAAACACCGTGATATCACATCTTATCGGTTAATCCGATTTTAAATATTGCTTAAAGTTATCGCTGTATCTCACTTCACCGTCGCGCATGACCCATACCGCCTCGACACCGGACAGGCTGTTAATATAGGCTAAGCCCTCCTCATACGGCATATTGAATACCGCCGTGGAAAGGTAGTCGGCCATACCGGAATCGGGACAGATTATGGTTACCGCCTTGTAGTACTCCGACGGCATCAGGGTCTGAGGGTCGATTATATGGTGATACTCCCTGCCGTTAACCGTGTAGTATCTTTGATATATGCCGCTTGTCACAACCGACCTGCCCGAAATCTCGGTCATCAAAAGCTCCGAATTATCGTCCGGGTTCTGAACCCCGATATTCCACGGCTTTCCCTTTCCGTCCTTGCTTCCGATGGCCCTTACGTTTCCGCCCACGCTGATAAGCGCTGAATCATATCCCTTTTCTTGGGCAAGCCGCGCCGTCTGTTCGACCGCGTATCCCTTGGCAACCGCGCCGACGTCAAGACTCATTTTGGGGTCGGATAAAAAGACGGTCGAGTTTTCCTCATCTATGATTATCTTGTCAATGTCGGTGTGCCTGGCCGCCTCTTTAAGCTCGTCCATCTCGGGAAGCACCGCGCTTTCAGGATTATCGATCCCGGCCTCGCGGTAATCATGCCAGATTTTAAGCACCGCGCCCAGCGCGATATTACACCTGCCTCCGGTTTCGGCATAGGTCCGCTTTGAAAATTTGAGCAGCTCTATAATCCTGTTGTCAACCTTGACAGGCTGTTTGCCGGCGTTGTCGTTGATGGTCTTTATGTTCTGAACCCCGTCATAGTCGTGGTAAATATCGTACAGCTGATGATAAGTGTTTAGGGTGTCGCGAATCATTGACGAGAACTCTGTGAACCCGTCCTTGCTGTCCATATAGGCGACCACGGTTGTCACGGTATCAAACAGCTGCAAAAACTGGGCCTCATATCGTTTCTTACCCTGTCTGCATCCAGACAGGGTAAGAGAGAACGACAAAGCCAGCAGCAGAGAGATAATCTTTTTCATAACGCCTCCCGGTACATGCCGATGCCTGCCCGTATTTGTATAAATCAATTATTTCGCTCCGGCTGCCGCCTTTTTGACAACATTGATAAAATCGCCGATTGCAACCGTAACCGATGATTTGAGATCCGAGCCTGTCGGATGACCCGCATCGTCGACCGCGATTGAGTCTAATTCGCCGGCCTTCTTGCCGACCACATATTTTGCGAACGCGGCGGCCTGTTCGTTCCATTCCTTGCCGATACCCGACACCTTTTTCATATTATAAGCGTCGCCCAACTCGTTTTTGGTCTTCTGCACGGCATTCAAATCCGATTTGATCTTTCCGGTTGCGTCAAAGTTTACATTGGTCTGCGAGGCGTCGATAACACTGCTTGTAATCTTCCCGTCCTTGTCGGCGGTGGTGACGGCATAGGTTGAATACGCCTGCGCGACTCCGTTCTCGGTACCGCTTGCGTCCTTTGAGTTGCCAATGGTTGTCACAATGCCGAGACCGAGCTTGTCAGAACCCTTTGCCCCCAGATTCTTTGCATTATCAATCGCCTTTTTGACGGCTTCGATATGGTCGCCGACAGACATTGTCACCGAAGCGGTCAAATCCGCGCCCGTGGGATGCTTGCTCTCATCCACAGCGATTGCGGCAATCTCGTTCGCGGTTTTGCCCTCCACATACTTTGCGAACGCCGCAGCTTGTTCGTTCCACTCCTTGCCGATACCCGATGCCTTTTTCATACCGTATTCTGCGCCAAGCTCGTTCTTGGTTTTGAACCCGGTATCAAGCGGGGTGGTAATCTTTCCTGTCGCGTCGAAGTTTATCCTTGTCTGGGCAGAATCAATGACGCATTTCACAATCCTGCCGTCCTTGTCGACCGTAACCGCGGCGGCCACCGAATCAACCTGGGCAACCCCTGTGCCCTCCTTGACATCTGTCGATTTTGAAATTGTGGTAACTACCCCCAGACCGGTTTTGACGTCGGCTTGCGAGTCCTCTTTTTTACATCCGGATACAAATGTTGCGGCAAGAATTGTTGCCGCCGCGAGCGCTAAGATTCTTTTCATCGCTTTACCTCTCTTTCTTTAACTATAAACTCCCCGCGGTTTGCCGCGAGATAGGTTTATCCCAAACCCAGCTTTTTAAAAGCGGGTAAGAATACTCTCAGAAGTGTGGCTGTCACGGTTCCCGCAACCACCCCAGAAATCAGCAGTATCGGAAGATGGACGATAAACAGCATGTTGGTGTAAAGCAGAGAAACCGCCGCCAGCTGACCCAGATTGTGAAACACCGCCCCCGCAATGCTGAGTATAAAATAGGATATATGCTCCTTGAAAACTATCATCAGCAGAACCATAACGGTTATCGACAGCACCCCGCCGCCAAGGCTTAATATCCCCGCGACCATTCCTCTTGTGATAAAGACAAACAGCGCCTTGAGCACACCGACCAGATACGCCTCCCTTTTGCCGAGGAAAAACAGGGTGTACATCACAACGATATTGGACAGCCCGATTTTCACAAAGGGGGCGGGAGTCGGGAGCTGCAGGAAGTCCTCGACAATCGTCAGGACGACGGCCGCCGCAAATAACAGGCCCGTGAGAACAAGCCTTATTAGTTTTTGCGTTTTGGGCACCGAAATATCCGCGGGGCGTATAATAGTTTTTTCCTTCATAAGCAGTCCATTCCTTAGCCGATTATGATATCCGGATCGTCCTTTGAATATCTGTCTTTTCTGACTATCTTCAATATTATTTTATTGGGAAGGCAGGCGGCGCTTTGCCCCACGGTTTTAAGCTTCCCCGACCTGATACATATCCTGTCCCTGCAATCGGATTCTTCAAAACAAATGCTGCCGTCCCGAAAAACACGAAATACGACATGCTCGTTTTGCGGGATGGTGAAAACCCTGTCCTCGTTTTTGCCGAGGTCAACCCTTTCGACCAGCCTTGATTCATAATATATCTCGGCCATCACCGGGGTATCCGCATAAAAAAGCCCGTAAAAAACCCAGATAGCAAGGCTGATAAGCAGGATTGACGACACGATTATGATATCCGTCCTTTTAAAAAACCTCATAGGCTCATTCCTCAAAGCCGACCTGTATTCTCAATTAGGAGTGCGTCCGAGAAAGCCGCTTATAAAAATCAGCAGGCAGTCGGTCGCCATTATAATAACATAATTTTTAATCGATGTGATAAAGGTTGTCGCCTTTTCCTGCTTTTTAAAAAATAGGTTTATATTTTTCTGAACCGGAATCAGGGTCACGAGCAATAAAAGGCTTACGGGAGAGAGCATCCCGAACACCACCATCACAACCACCGACAGGTAGACCAGATAATAAAGGGCGGCAAAAAGATACAGCGCCTTGCGCCCGATATAATACGGCAGGGTGTGTCTTCTGACTGCGATGTCCTTTTCGAGGTCGCAGATGTTGTTTGCCAGCATGATATTGGCGGTGGTGCAAAAGGGAGCGGCCGAAAGCAGCAGCACTGTGATTACGGGCCGGATGTTAACCGACAGTTTGATAACTTCCGTTGAATACCCAAGGGTGAGATAGGTGCCCTCAGGCATGTTGATGTAGAGAATTAAAAATGGAATCAGGACGCCGTAAAAAAGTCCCGAAAACAATTCGCCCAAGGGCTGTCTTGAAATAGGAATCGGACCGTAGGTGTAAAACACCCCGCAGAGAAAGCAGAGTCCGCCCAGAATCAGCACAACCACGTCGGTGATATACGCGAGATACAGCCCCAGCGCGGCGCTTAACGTAAACAGCATGATGATTATCGCAAACGCCGTCTTCCGCCCGAACTGCAAAACCTGATCGTTGGTTTTGGTGTCGACATAGTTGTTTATGGCGGTGGTCGTCAGGTCAAAAAGGAACATGGCGGCGAAAAATATCAGGGTTTTGTCAAGATTGATGCTCCGGCCGATTGAAAACAGGTATGCCAGCGTCATCAGAAAGGCAAAAACACTGGTTATCTTGGTCTTAATCTCGACATAGCTCAAAAACCGTTTAAACAACTCCGGTCACACCCAATCCTTTATAGGCTTTTTCGAGAATGGAGGTCAGCCTTTCTTTTTTCTCACGGCTCGCGTCGAGTTTATCTATAATCCTGCCCGCCTTTTCATAATACCTGCGGGATACCGAACGGGTATAGGCAACCCCGCCCGCCGCATGAACCTTCTCGTTGATTTCCTTCTTTGATATCTTTTCGGTTTTGACTTTTTTCAAAAAGGCCGGGTCTTTTCTGAATGTATATAGCAGCGGCAGGGTGATTACCCCCTGCTCGAAGTCGGACAAAACAGGCTTTTTCGCCCTCTCCTGCGAAAGCTCATAGTCAATGCAGTCGTCCGTAAGCTGGAATATCATACCTGTATAATATCCCAGACGGGAATACAGACGCGCCTGATTTTTTGCATCGTCGCAGAGCATTGCCCCCGCATGGAATCCGGCCTCGAACAGGGCGGCCGTCTTTCCCGAAATAATCCGCAGATATTCGATTACCGACATATTGAAATTCCGGTTGTTCATATTCTGCCGAAGCTCGCCGAGACAAACCCTGCCCATATAATCCGGAAGGCCATAGTCGAGATATTCTTCCTTGTGCCTCACGTCCGAGGAGACCTTCAGCGCCATGCAGAACAGATAATCCCCTCCTATCACCGCGGCATGCTTCCCGAATTTCCTGTGAACCGTCGGCTGTCCGCGACGCATATCGGCGTCGTCAATCACGTCGTCATGCACAAGGGTTGCAAGATGCAGCAGCTCAATCGATACCGCAAGCCTTACCGCGTCGGGGTCGATATTCCCCCGATTATCCTCGGCGCAGGCAAGCAGAGAGGCCGCGCGGATGAACTTGCCCCTCGATTTCGACAAATGTTCGGTCTGCGCGCGAACCATCTTGGGCGCGCTGAGCAGGGCTTTTTCAAGCTCTCGCCTGACCGTTTCAAAGCTTTTTTCAAAGTCCATGGGCATTTCGCCTGTATTCACCTTAATCATTGTACAAATATGACTTCCTCACAAGCGGCAGGCTCTTCCACCGCTTTTTCAGGAAGGGATAGACGTAATAATCAAGTCCGAATATCCTGCCCGCGCCAATCAACAGGGCAACGGCGGCGAATATCATCCAGAAGGTGGTGCCGAGATACAGGCCTGTCGTGCATGCGAACATGAATAGCAAAACCAGTGAAAAGGCCGAGGACGGGGTGGTGAACAAACCGCCGATAAGCGAAAGACCTATCAGTATCTCGGCGGCGACAATGAAAATCTGCATCACAAGCTGGAGGGTATCGTTCGGCAGTATCACCTTATCCACAAACCAGTTTATAAGCGGGACATCCAGCTTGAAGGCAAGGTCCTCCAGCTTGGAGCCGGCAAGCTCCCTACCGCTCACAAATATTATCTTGAACAGCCCAAGGAAGTCAAAGTTTATCAGTACCTGGCCCACCGCTTCCGAAACGCCGTTTGCGGCGGCTTGGGTTGCCGTCGATACCGCGTCTGCGGCAGCGGCCGCCGGAGTAGCGGTCGACGCGCCGTCCCCCGTGTTTGATATACCCTTCAGAATCGAATCATACCACGCGTTGGCCCCCCCGAAGAATCCGGTCAGCTTTGCCTGTGTGAGCCAGTTGTCAACAATCTTCATAACCCCCTCGAACACCCATACGGCGCCGAGCCACAGCCTTAGCGGCACCAGAAGGAAGCTCGGGGTCTTGTTCGAGAAATGCCCGCCGACAAAGCTGCGGTTGTTTCGGATGGTGAAAAACTCGTGCTTGAGGTAGCTGAAAACCTTGTTCCAGCCCAGCACCTGAATGAAATAGATAATATTTATAAAGTGTTTTGAGAACATCGCGAGGAAGGACGGCAGTCTGAATTTGCGTTTTGCGGTTCCTACGTAGGCAACACCGTAACGCCCGCCTACACTCACCATGATTCCGTGGAATTTCGGATTGTACTGCTTCATCTCGCCCTTGCCGGTTATGGCGCACGCAATGTTATGTGCGGCAACCCCGGCGCTCTGTTCGCAGTTTTCCACAATCTGCGGCACCGGCGAGCTCTCTCCCTCCGGCGTATAACAGAGGTTGTCCCCTACCACAAAAACGCTTTGGTCGCCGACAGACCTGAGAAATCCGTCGGTTTCGAGCCGTTTTCTTTCTCCCGCGGGCAGTATTTCGGCTGCCGTTTCGGTAATCTTTGAGCTTTGGGTTCCGGCCGCCCATATCACGGTTTTTGTAGCGATAACGTTTGAATCTCCGTCCTTTTTGAGCTCGATAAAATCCTTTCCTATCTTTTCGACATTTGTATCGAGATACAGATTGACGCCCCTTTTTCTGATTCGTCTTTCTACCTTGGCGGACAGCTTTTCGGGCAGGGTCGGTATAACCCTCGGCAGAATGTCGGCGACATGCAGGGTGACAAGCGATCTGTCTATCTCAAATTCCTCGCAGAGTATCGGCACATATTCCGCCAGCTCCCCTATCATTTCGGTTCCCGTAAAGCCGGCTCCGACAACAAAAAAGGAGAGCAGCTTCTTCTTTTCGTCGGGATTGATCTCGCGGGAAGCCTTGCGGAAGCAGTCGTGGATATAATCTCTTAATATTACCGCGTCGTCGTATGACCAAAGCTTAAATGCGTGTTCCTCTGCGCCCGCAACATCAAAGAAGGTGGGGCGCGAACCCGCCGCTATGACCAGATAGTCATAGGCATAGTTCTCTGCCTGCCCTATCGCGGTCTTGTTTCTGAAGTCGATATTCCGGATGACATCCAGCTTGACACTCACATTCCTGCCGGCAAATATCTTTTTGAGGCTCAGCTTGATGCTGTCTTCCTCGACCCGATTGGCGGCCACCTCATGCAGCTCTGTCAGCATGGTATGAAAGGGATTTTTATCAACAATGGTTATGCTGACATCCTTTTGATTTTTAAACCTCTTGGCCAGCTTTTTGGCTGTAATGATTCCGGCATATCCTGCCCCGATAATCAGAACGTTGGTGCGGACATTTTGCATTTTGCGCCATCCCTTTCTGCCGTCGGCAAAAGAATTGAAATAATTCCATATTTGTATCTATTATTAAGTTTACCTATTCTGTTTTAACATAAAGCCATAATTTGCTTATAAGATAATTGAAGATTATTATATAATTATACCAACTGTATGTCAATCAGATGATATGATAATACTATTAACGAATATCCCACCGTTTTTGTATGATTTTACTTTTTTTATTGATTTTTAATTTAGAAACATACATTTAGGCTGTTTAATGGTATACTGTTTATTGAAGCGTTAAACTTATTAAATTTTTTAATTAAAAAGAGAAGGTTTGTACCGATAATATTAATGAACAACGCCATGAGGATGAGTAAAGCCATGAAGGTACATATCAGACAGCTTGACAGACAAAGCCGAAAGCACAGAAGGCAGGCGGCCGAGCTGCTTTTGGAAAATCCGGAGCTTTGGCCCGCAATGGAGATTGCGCGCGCCGTTATTAACACATTGCTGTCGCCCAACCGTGTCTGTCTTTGCGCTTTTGACGAAAAGGACACGGTCGTCGGGCTTGTCGGCGGTCTTCCCGACTATGACGGAATCGTCTGGGAGCTTCATCCCCTTGTTGTCAAAAAAGCCAACCGGGGTCACGGAATCGGGCGGAAGCTCGTAAAAGCGCTTGAAAAAGAGGCGTCCTCGCGCGGTGCGCTGACTATAATCCTCGGCACGGATGATTTAAACGGCTCCACCAGTCTTTCTAATGTCGACCTTTATGACAACACCGGAGGCAGAATCGCTAATATTGTGTGCCGCAAACGCCATTCCTATGAATTTTATTTAAAATGCGGCTATACAATTATCGGTGTGATTCCCGACGCCAACGGAATCGGCAAGCCGGATATACTGATGGGCAAAAGCGTTATTAAAAAACCGCGGACACAACTGACCGCACTTGACGGCGGCAAGTTTGAAAAAGGCAGGGAAGCCAAGAAAGGCCGATAAAAACAACTACCCCCGACCAAAATCCGGGGGTAGTTGTTTTTATGTTGAGCATAAGCCAAATACAATGCCTGATCCGTTAGTTGCATTTGGAATAACCGCAGTCGCGGCAGATTACGCATCCGCCCTCATGTTCCACCTTTGCGCCGCACTCGGGGCATACCCTCATCTGGGACGCAATCTCGGCAGCCGGTCTTGAAGAGCCGCTGTATTTTGAGATGATCTCCGCGGCATGGACGCCGCCTTCCTTGAACCCGTTTGAAGCAACCACCTTCTCAATGACCCGGGCGATGGCGTCCGGACAGGAGGTGCATTTCATCCCCTTTTGGCGGATGGTCGAAGGGCAGCGGATACCGCGCAGCTGGCTTGTTATAGTCTTTACGTCGATACCCGAGCGAAGGGATACAGAAACCAGTCTTGCCGTAGCCTCAGATTGTGACGGACATCCTCCCGCCTTGCCCGTGTTGGTAAACACCTCGCAGATACCGTGCTCGTCATAGTTGACCGTGATATAAAGGTTTCCGCAGCCAATCTCCATTTTTTCGGTGATTCCCTGCGTCACGTCGGGGCGGGGACGGGGCATCACGACAAATGCTGCCGAGTTGCCGTTCTGCGCGGATTTTTCGTCCGTGCTGTCTTTTTTAGGCACGAGGTTTAACACCTGAGCGTCACGGCTGCCGTCGCGGTAGCTGGTCACACCCTTGCAGCCCAGCTTATATGACAGCATATATACCTCTGCCACATCCTCCACGGTTGCGTCATGCGGGAAGTTGACCGTTTTTGAAACGGCATTGTCGGTATGTTCCTGAAAGGCCGCCTGCATCTTGATATGGTAAAGCGGGGAAATATCGTGGGCCGAGACAAACACCCTTCGTATATCCTCGGGAATCTCCTCGATATGCTCGATGGTGCCATCCTCTGCAATCCGGCGCATCAGCCCGTCGGAATAAAGTCCCCGCTCTTCCAAAAGGCCGCGCAGGATGGTATTGACCTCCAGCATTTCGGTCTTGTCCATTACATTGCGGATATAAACATAGGAGAAAACCGGCTCGACGCCCGAAGAAACTCCGGCGATTATCGACAGGGTGCCGGTGGGCGCAATGGTGGTGACGGTGGCGTTTCTGAGAGGTTCGCCGTCCTTGTAAACACTCTCGCCAAACAGCGGAAATGCGCCGCGCACCTTTGCAAGCTCGGCGCTTGCCTTGCGCCCTTTATCGCTGATAAATTTCATCAGCTTGCCGGCAAGCTCAACGGCTTCATCAGAATTATAGGGGATACCGAGATGAAGAAGCATATCCGCCCAGCCCATCACCCCGAGTCCGATTTTACGTGTCTGGCGGGTGGTAAAGGCGATTTTTTCAAGCGGATATCTGTTGGCGTCAATCACGTTGTCAAGAAAATGAACCGCCTTGTCAACAGTCGCGGCAAGCTTGTTCCAGTCAACCTTTGCCCCGTTCTTTGTCACCTTGAGCATCTTGACAAGGTTGACAGAACCGAGGTTGCAGCTTTCATAGGGCAGCAACGGCTGCTCGCCGCAAGGATTGGTGGCTTCAATCTCGCCCTGCGAGGGAACAACGTTATCACGGTTGAGACGGTCAAGAAAGATGATTCCGGGTTCGCCGTTATGCCATGCCGAATATACTATCTTATCAAAAACCTCTTTGGCATTCAGCCTGCCGACCGTCTCCTTTGTGCAAGGGTCGACAAGCTCATATTCCTCACCCGCTTCGACCGCCTTCATAAAGGCTTCGGTGATACCTACCGAAATATTGAAGTTTGTGATGTCGGCGTTATCCTTTTTGCAATCGATAAACTGCATGATATCGGGATGGTCAACCCGCAGGATACCCATATTTGCGCCGCGGCGGGTTCCGCCCTGCTTGACGGCCTCGGTCGCCATGTTGAACACCCGCATGAAGCTTATCGGACCGCTTGCCACACCGCCTGTGGAATTGACTGTGCTGCCCATCGGACGAATACGGGAAAAGGAAAATCCGGTGCCGCCGCCCGATTTGTGAATCAAGGCAGCCTGCTTAACTGCTTCAAATATCGCCTCCATGCTGTCCTCAACCGGCAGGACAAAGCAGGCGGAAAGCTGGCCGAGCGGTCGTCCGGCATTCATAAGGGTGGGAGAATTGGGCAGAAATTCAAGGCTGGTCATCAGCTCATAAAATTCCTGCTCCACGGCCGCGATGTCGGCTTCGGGCTGATAATTCAAATCCGGAGCGGCTATAGCGCGCGCCACCCTGCGGAACATATCCTCCACTGTTTCGGCAGGCGCGCCGTTGTCCCCCTTTGCAAGATAGCGGCGTTCCAAAACGGTCAGCGCGTTTTGTGTCAATTCCATCTTCAAGTTCCCCTCTCGTTTATATGTAATTGTCACCCAAAGCGTTTCAGCCACGGATGTAAGCCTCAATATCCAGTAGTTTAGTAGAATTGCGGTACTATATATTGTATTTCAGGTGTTATATTCTGTCAATAGATATTTTTCAAAAAAGGCATTAAATATTAACCAAAAATCCGGCGCCGAATTTTACGAAATAAAAATTCGCGTCCTTTATTAACCCTTTTTTAACCAGTTTTGCAAAGCTTGAATTACAGTCAAACGGGTGATATACTTGTATTCCGAAGATACCTTAAAATTCGACATCGGGACGGGATGTGACTATGCTCAAAAGCCCTCTCCTTCGCGCAAAATTACTGCGCGTAAAACAGGGAGCTGTTTGTTATCTTGATAGGCATCTGTCCGGCGAATCCATGAGTTTTCATCAGGTTATCGCGATTATCGTCCCCTTGTTGGTTGATCAGACCTTTATTGTTCTGCTCAGTCTGCTTAATACGGCGATGATTAGCTCGTCGGGTGATGCTGCGGTAGCCGCCGTCAGCATGGTGGACTCGCTGAACATTTTTATTTTAAACGTGTTTATCGCCTTGGCGACAGGCGGCACGGTAATCGTGGCGCAATACAAGGGTGCGGGAAATTCCGCCGCCTTTTCAAAAGCCTCCGCACAGGCGATATCTGCTGTCGCCTTGATATCCGTATTGATAAGTCTGGCGGTAATCATTTTTTACAATCCGCTGTTGTTCCTGCTTTTCGGCAGGGCTGAACAGGCCGTTTTTGAAAATGCGGGGTACTATCTGGTCGGAAGCAGCATCTCCTATACGCTTATCGCTGTGATAGAGGCTGTAAGCGGGGTTCTTCGCGGAATCGGGAACACCAAAGCAGTCTTGTGGCTGTCGCTGATAAAAAACGGCACCTATGTCTTTTTCAACTTCGTATTCCTCAGCATATTGAAAATGGGTATTATGGGACTGGTTTTATCCGTGTTGATATCCCGCCTAATCGGTATGGTGTGCTCTCTTATCTATATCCGGCTGATGAACAAAACCATCGTATTTCGGTTTAGAGCCATGCTCAGGCTGGATTTTTCCATGCTCCGCCGTGTGCTTTTTATCGGTATTCCATTCGCAGCCGAGCAGATGTTTTTCAACGGGGGCAAGCTGCTGACCCAGACATTTATTGTCCGGCTCGGAACAAATGCGCTGGCTGTCAACGCAATCTGCAATCCGCTCTCAACCCTGACGCAGATCGGGGCTGCCGCCTGCAATCTTGCCGTTGTTACTGTTATCGGTCAGTGCATAGGCAGCGGCAACACCAAGGATGCCCGCAGATTCGTACATTCCTTTTTGAAAATAGGTTCGGCATCGGTCGCGTTGATAACCGTGCTTCTTCTGCCCTTTCTTTCCTTCCTAATCGGTCTTTTTTCACCCAATCCCGATATAGTCCCCACCATCAAAACCATCATATACATAACATGGGCGGCAACCCCGATGTTATGGTCGACAAGCTTTGTCACCCCCTCGGCCCTGCGAGCTGCGGGAGATACCCGCTTTACCCTGACAACCTCGCTGGTCACCATGTGGCTGGTTCGCGTGGTGCTCGGATATATTCTAGGCGTGGTTTCTCCACTCGGCATAACAGGGGTGTGGGTTGCCATGATTATCGAATGGGGGATACGCAGTCTTATCTTTTTAACAAGACTGCGCGGCGATAGGTGGTACCGACATAAGATTGTGTAATAAGGATATATATTAACGCTTTGCGAAAACCTATACGTGTTTTCGCAAAGCGTTTTTGTTGTGGGAATTATAGCCGGATTCGCTTCATAAATATTATAATACTGGCTACTCATAAAACACGCATAAAAACCCGGAAAGGACATGAAGCATTATGATAATCCTTTTAAATAGGAAAAGAATAATCTGCATTGCGGTTGTTATCGCCGTAGTGCTTCTTATTGTAGTCGTGTGCTTTATGCTTTTTGGTCAGGCCAAAATGGTCAACTCGGCAGAGGGCGAGGAACAAGATCTGATAAAGTGGGTGGATTTCAATGTCAGCTATCAGGCGCTGGATTACGCCATAAAGCTTGACATAAAGTATCACGACAGCCCGACTCCGATGAGCTTTATCGATTTGCTCGCATATATCGCCGCAAAAAACGGGAACAATTTCAAAAAATTCAAAACAAGTCATCTCGATTTGGTAGCCGACCAGATTAAAAACGGAAAAACGATTGAGGAGCTTACCGCAGGTTTAAAATACTACGATTACTACCATGAGGCCTTTACCGCCGCGCTTTCGGGGCTGGTCGGGGCTTATGAAATCGAAGTCAAAGACGAAACCTCAAAGACGGGCAAAAGGTGGGAAAGAAAATACGGGATAAAGGCCTTTTCCCCTTTTGCCAAAGGCTTTTACTACAATGATTTTGACGATTTCGGCGTCAGCCGCTCCTACGGGTTTGACCGTCGGCATCTCGGGCATGATATGATGGGTTCGGTCGGCACCCCGATAATGGCGGTGGAGGGCGGGGTTGTCGAGGCCCTCGGCTGGAACCAATACGGAGGATGGAGGATAGGAATCCGAAGCCACGATACCAAACGATATTACTACTATGCCCATCTCCGAAAGGATTTCCCCTACAACAAGTCGCTTGAGGTGGGCTCGGTTGTAAAGCCCGGCGACGTGATAGGCTATCTCGGACGTACCGGATACAGCATTAAGGAGAATGTCAACAACATCAGGCAGGCTCATCTGCATATCGGACTTCAGCTGATTTTTGACGAATCCCAAAAGGAGTGCAACAATGAAATCTGGATTGACATATATCCGATAACCCGTCTGCTTTACCGCAACAAAAGCGAGGTGGTAAAAGACCCCGAAACAAAGGAATACCATCGGGTTTATGATATACGCGAGATCGTTGAGGAATAAGATTACCGATGCTTTTTTACAACCTCTCCCTGCCGTTTGTAGATACCTTGGGCGGGCACATAGCCGCGCACCGATGACAGGGGGTAAATATTGGTATGCCTGCCGATAACCGTTCCGGGATTGAGCACCGAGCCGCAGCCCACCTCGACATAATCCCCGAGTATTGCCCCGAATTTTTTCAGTCCGGTTTGCATTTTCTTGTCTCCAAAAATAACACAGATAAGCGTTTTATCGCTTTTTACATTCGAGGTTATAGCGCCCGCTCCCATATGCGATTTAAAGCCCAGAATGGAATCCCCGACATAGTTATAATGGGGCACCTGAACCGAATCAAACAGGATGACATTCTTCAGCTCGGTCGAGTTGCCGACCACACATCCATTGCCGATAACCGCGCTGCCCCGTATAAAAGCACAGTGCCTCACTTCGGTTTGGGCGCCGATAATCACATCATCCCCGATAAAGGCGGACGGCGCCACTATCGCCGTCTTATGTATCCAGACGCCGGGGCGCGGGGAATCATATTCGTCGCTGCTGAGTCTACAACCCGTTTCCCGAATGAAATCCTTAATCCCAGCAAGGGCCTCCCACGGATATACATGCTGCTTCAAAAGCGGTTCCGCTATTGTATGCCCTTCTTCAAAAAGCTCGCCGATGCTTAGCTCGCGGCAGATTTCCTGTCTCGATTTGTCCTGATTTTCCATATCGACATCTTTCCTTTCTGCCGTCATTTTAAAATTTACTATTAAAAAACCATCTTAATTAAATTTATCACGAACACGGGTATGATTCAAGCAAATTATGCTACATGTTCTTGATATTTTTTTGTCAAACTAAAATTTGCAATTGTAAATATATTTTCCATATGTTAGAATTCATTAATGAACAGCGATTGTTATTTTATTTATTTAATACGGTCGTTTTCTGAATTTAAAGGAGTGGTTTTCATTGGCCTTAACCGTAAGAAATGTCAGCAAGTCTTTCGGTGATAAAAAAGCCGTGGATAATCTCAGCTTTGAGATCAGCCGTCCGGGCGTGTTCGGGCTCCTGGGCACAAACGGAGCGGGAAAAACAACAACCATCCGCATGATTCTCGGCATCATGAGCCGTGACGCGGGCGAAATCACTTGGAACGGCAAGCCCATAACAAGTGAAAACGTCCGTTACGGTTATATGCCCGAGGAGCGCGGACTGTACCCCAAGGTTCGGGTGCTCGAACAGTTGATATACTTCGGAGAGCTGCGCGGCATGAGCCGCCTTGAAGCGGAACGAGCGGCATCACGATGGATGGACAGGCTGGGCGTTACCGAATACAGCAGGATGCTCGCGGAAAAGCTGTCAAAGGGAAACCAACAGAAAATCCAGCTTATTGTTGCCTTAATACATGACCCCGAACTGATTTTCCTGGATGAGCCGTTCAGCGGGCTTGACCCAATTAATACCAACATTTTCAGAAGCGTGATGAGCGATCTTATCGACGCCAAGAAAACCATAATAATGTCTAGTCACCAGATGCCGACTGTCGAGCAATACTGCAGCGATCTTGTGATTCTGGACAAGGGCCGTTCGGTGCTTAGCGGCAACCTTCGCGCCATCAAGGCCGGTTATGGGCATACGAATCTTTCCCTCGGATGCTCGGCCAAGGCGCTGAACACCGCGCTTCCGATTGCCGAAAAATACGGTCTTCGGATTCTTGAAAAACAGGCGGACGGATGCGAATTCAAAATCGACGGCGACGAATCCGCCCACGGCTTCCTGCGCGACCTTATCGGCATGGGCGTTATTCCCGAACGGTTTGAGATACGTGAGCCGTCGCTGCATGAGATATTCATTGACAAGGTAGGTGAGGCGAAATGAAAGACATCATCACGGTTTTCGGTTTTACCCTGCGCGATAATATCCGAAAAAAAACATTTATCATAACCACGGTCATTGTGCTTGTTCTGATCTTAGCCGCCTGCTCGCTTCCCACTATTTTCTCGGGCAGCAAAGGGGACAAGGGCGCAGACGTAACTCCGGGCGAGAAAAAAAGCAACACCTGCTATGTTTTGGATCAAAATAATCTTGTTCCCGGCGCTATATCCGCGCTGACGGAAGCATATCCGAATATAGAGTTTAAAAAGGGCGAGTCGGGCAAAACTGAGGAATACAAGAAAACGATTGAGGGTGACAAATCGGTTGCAATGCTTGAGATAATAAAGGGCGAACCCATACCCTCGTTACGCTTTACTGTTACGGATTTTATGAGCGGCGTTCCTACCGACGGTATGGCGCAGGTGGTTCGTCAGGTGATTGTCGCCGACGTTCTTTCAAAAGCCGGCGTTTCCGAAGCCGATTCCCGTCTTGTCCTGACCGATATTTCTTACACCACCGTGCCTGCGGGGAAAATGGATGTCACAGGCTATTCGCTTGGCATCGTTCTGACATTGCTAATGTTCTTTGCGGTCTACTTTTACGGTTACGGCGTTGCAATGTCGGTCGCGTCCGAAAAGACCTCAAGAGTTATGGAAACCCTTGTCGTATCGGCAAAACCATCACGCATACTTCTTGGAAAATGCGTTGCAATGGGAGTGCTTGGGCTGATACAGCTCACCATCTTTATTTTGGCGGGCGCGGCGGGATACAGCCTGCTTATTCCGGATGATTTCACAATATCCGGCGTGCCGCTTGCGCTGTCCTCCTTCACCCCGCTTTCCGCCGTTTTGATCCTTGTCTATTTCCTTCTCGGCTATTCGCTGTTTGCGATGATCAATTCGGTCTGCGGCGCAACCGTTAGCCGGGCAGAGGATTTGCAATCGGCCATGACGCCGTCGGTTATAGTCAGTATGATATCCTTTTACGCCGCCTATGCCGTCATGTTCATACCTGACCCCGGAATACGCCGGATCGTCACCTACATCCCCTTTACCTCTCCGTTTATCATGCCGTTCAGACTGCTTAATGAAAATGTTCCGGCAATCGATATCGGTATATCAATCGTATTGCTGATAGCCGCGATAGTTCTGGTCTCAATCGTATCGGTTCGTCTGTACTCCGCCTCTGTTCTGCATTACGGACAGAGATTGAAGATTAAGGAAATATTCAAGCTTAAAGTATAATAAGTACCATCGGTTTAAGGGGCTGACGCACAATTGAAAATTGTGCGTCAGCCCCTTTTCTGTTTTATGAGTCAGCTTTCGATATTATCTTTGAACCCTGCCCGAAGCGTCGCCCCCGGCAAGACGTTCAACCTCTGCAACCGACACCTGATTGAAATCCCCCTCTATGGTATGCTTGAGGCAGGACGCCGCAACCGCAAATTCAACCGCCGCCTGATTGTCATAACCGGACAGCAGCGAATATATCAGACCGGCGCCAAAGCTGTCGCCCCCGCCGACGCGGTCAACGATATGGATAAGGTAGTCGCGGCTGAAATAATAGTTGTCGCCGTCGTAAAGCATGGCCGCCCAGTTATTGTCGTTAGCCGATATAGAGCCGCGCAGGGTTATGGCAACCTTCTTAAATCCATATCTGTCTGCCAGTTTTTTTGCAACCTCCTTGTATCCCTCACGGCTGACCTTGCCGGCTGTGACATCGGTGTTTTCCGCCTTGATGCCGAACACATCAAATGCGTCCTCCTCGTTGGCGATACACACATCGACGTATGGCATAAGCTCGGCCATGGTTTTTCCCGCCTGCTCGCGGCTCCACAGGTTTTTGCGGTAGTTGAGGTCACAGCTTACCGTCAGTTTTTTTGTCTTTGCGGTCTTGCAGGCTTCAAGGCATATCGCCGCGACATTCTCGCCCAATGCCGGGGTTATACCTGTGAAATGGAACCAGTCGGCCCGGTCGAATATTTCATCCCAGTTGAAATCACCTGCCTGTGCCAGAGCTATTGCCGAGTCTGTACGGTCGTATATAACCTTGGAGGGGCGCTGGCTTGCCCCCTTTTCAAGATAGTAGATGCCGACCCTTTTACCGCCCCGTACTATTTTGGATGTATCTACGCCAAAACGGCGGAGGGAATTCACAGCGGCCTGTCCGATATCGTGCACGGGAAGCTTTGTTACAAAGGCAGCAGCCATGCCGAAATTGGCAAGCGACACAGCAACATTGGCCTCCCCGCCGCCGTATGTCGCCCCAAAGCTTTCCGCCTGTATAAACCTCGTGTATCCTTCGGGAGCAAGGCGAAGCATAATTTCTCCGAACGTGATAACCCTTTTCATTTTAAAGCCGTCTCCTTTTTATGCTATTTTTGAACCAGATGTACTGCAAACCCGCCTATTTCATCCGCCAGATAGACTGCCTTCAGCCTTCCGCTGCCGTCATATTTGGCGGTTTCCATATTAAATTCGACCCCGCCGCGCTTCAGATATGCCATGGCACGCCCGATATAATTCGTGCCTATCGCAATGTGTCCCTTTGCGCCCAATCCGCCGCCCTTCATCACTTCGATACCGCTTCCTACAAAGATGGACGAGCCGCCCTCATTTTGAGCAAAACCGAACAGCCTTGAAAAAGCGTCTGCGGTACTGCTCGCGGTCGCTTCATCCGTTTCATTTATACCGACATGTACAATCGTGAAGCCGAGCATTTGGTCGACCGCCTGTTTTGTCAGACTTTTTATCTGGTCAAATTGACGGTTGTTTATCAAATCGGCTTTTACCATCCAGCTGCCGCCGCAGGCAATGATTTTTGGAAAATCAAGATAGCTTTTGAGGTTATCGGCGTTGATTCCGCCTGTCGGCATAAACCGGATGCCGGGATAGGGCGCCGACATTGCCTTTATCATGGGCAGGCCGCCGACATTTTCGGCCGGAAAGAATTTTACGACCTCAAGCCCAAGAGAAATCGCCTGTTCCATCTCGCTCGGGGTGGCAATCCCGGGAACAACAGGATAGCCCTTGTCGATACAGTAGCTGACGACCTTCGGATTAAGTCCGGGGCTAACAATAAAGCGCGCCCCTGCCCCAATCGCTTCATCGACCTGTTCGGTAGTCAAGACCGTGCCCGCCCCAACCAGCATATCGGGAAAGGCCCCGGTAATCGCCCTTATCGCGGTGGGGGCGGCGGCCGTCCTGAATGTCACCTCGGCGCAGGGCAGACCACCCTCGAAAAGGGCTTTTGCAAGAGGAATTGCATCCTCTGCCCTCTCAATCTTAACTACCGGTACAATCCCTATTTCCTCAATCTGTTTCAGCAATCCGTCCATATTTCAATCTCCTTTGTTTCATTATATGAAACGATGTTTTACGTATTAAAATTACACCTATTATTTTAACCGTATACAAAAAATTGTCAAGCGGATAAACAAACTGTTTATTTTAATAGTGAGCACTAATACGATTATTATTAGCAGGTTTACAACGTTTATGTCGTGCAAGGAAACGGACGAACACAAAAACTATGTTCGTCCGTTTCCTTGTATCAATGTTTCGTGGCTTGCCGCGGACAGTTTATTATTGCGCTTGCTTTCGGTATTCGGTCGGTGAATATCCCGTTTCCTTTTTAAAAATGCGGGAGAAATAGTTGTAATCCTCAATCCCGACCACCGCCGACACCTGTGATACGGTTAAATTTCTTTCGTTGGCGAGCAAATGCTTTGCGCGTTTGATACGCAGGTCTATTACCAACTGTCCTACGGACTTCCCCGAGTAGCGCTTTGCCGTCTTGCAAAGTGTGGATATGCTTACGGCAAGGTCGTTTGCCATATCCGAAAGGGTAAAGGCGGTGTCGGCGTTATTATCAATATAGTGCTGCATCTGTCCCCAAAGTCCTTCGTTCTGCAGCTTTATCAACTGTTCGAGCTGGATATACCCTACACAGGCGGTCATTATATTTGTCGCCGCGTCCAGATAGTCGGGCGAGATGGTGCGGATACTGCCGAAAAGGTTGTTGAACGACCTTACATCGATTATATCCCGGCATTTATCAAAAATCATATCATGCTGGTCGTCTATGTTCCTGTCATAGATTACCTGACCGAACATAAGATAGCCCGCAATTTTATCCTTGTCATAAATCGGGGAGCATGCCTCCAGCAGGCCGGCATGGCACCTGTATGTAATTGTCCTGCCGCTTTTCAAGGCTTCGTGCATGCCGTAATTGTCGCATTCGCGGCAACGGCGGGTACCCTCTTGACTGCTTCTGATTCTTTCGCAAAACGGGCTGTGCCGTTTGGGACATTCCAGGATTATGCTCATGTTGCCGTCAAAAATTCCTATGCGCTGGCCCGTCACTTTATAGAAGTCGGATAACAGCCCGCTCAGTTTATCCAGCTTTAAATATTCAGCCATCCTAATCCCTCCTACCTATTATTTTCCTACTAATATATAATAATCGCAACAATTTTGTGCTATATCATAACAGCATAATACTATAAATATTTAGGTTTGTATAGTATTATTTTATTAATAATAGGTAATAACGGCATATTCAATTTGATATATAGGAGGCTGTTGCTATGACGTATCCGAAAATCGGTATACGCCCGGTGATTGACGGACGCTGGGGAGGGATCCGCGAATCTCTGGAAAACCAGACCATGAATATGGCAAAATCGGCCGCAAAGCTGATATCCGAAAATCTTTTTTACTCCGACGGGACGCCGCTCCAATGTGTTATCGCGGACGGCACCATAGGCGGCGGAGCCGAGGCTGCGCGCTGTGCCAAAAAGTTCGGCTCACAAAATGTATGCGCCACCTTGACCGTAACCCCATGCTGGTGCTACGGCAGTGAAACCATGGATATTGACCCCCTTACTATAAAGGCTGTCTGGGGATTTAACGGCACGGAGCGGCCGGGCGCCGTTTACTTGGCGGCGGCAATGTCAGCCCATGCCCAAAGGGGATTGCCTGCGTTTTCGATATACGGGCACGATGTGCAGGATAGTACCGATACCTCTATCCCTAATGACGTGGCCGAGAAAATCCTCCGGTTTGCCCGCTGCGCCGTAGCCGTCGGTCAGATGCGGAACAAGGCGTATGTGAATATCGGCTCGGTGTCAATGGGCATTATGGGCTCATATTGCAATGCCGATTTTCTTCAGGACTATCTCGGAATCCGCGCCGAATGGGTTGATATGACCGAGGTTCTTCGCCGCATTAAGCTTGAGATTTATGACCATGACGAATATCAAAAAGCCTTGGCGTGGGTTACGGAGAACTGCAACCGGGGTATTAATGTAAACGAAAACAAACAGCTGCCCGAAATTGTGACAAGGTCAAAGGTGGTTGAAAACGATTGGGAATTCATTGTCAAGATGACCCTTGTCGTTCGCGACATTATGCTGGGCAATCCCACGCTTGACGATATGGGATGGCATGAGGAGGCGCTCGGGCGCAATGCCATTCTCGGCGGCTTTCAAGGCCAGCGCATGTGGACCGACTGGCTCCCCAACGGGGATTTTACCGAAGCCATACTCAACAGTACATTTGATTGGAACGGCAAGCGCGAACCGATTATTCTCGCGACAGAGAATGACGGTCTGAACGGTGTTGCCATGCTGTTCGGTAAGCTGATTACCGGCGCCGCCAGCGTGTTTGCCGATGTCCGTACATATTGGAGTCCCGAGGCGGTTGAGCGCGTAACCGGCAAAAAGCTTACAGGGGTTGCTGCGGGAGGGATTATACATCTTATCAATTCGGGCGCGGCGGCTCTTGACGGGTGCGGCCTTGCCAAGGATAAAAACGGTAAGGGCTGCATGAAACGCTGGTGGGAAATCACTGATAATGATATAAAAGGTATCCTTGCCGCCGTAGACTGGCCAAACGCAAACTATGAATATTTCCGCGGGGGCGGATACTCCTCTCATTTCAAAACCCAAAGTGAGATGCCGGTGACCATGATAAGACTTAATATGGTTAAGGGTATCGGTCCCACCCTCCAGATTGCCGAAGGGTATACCGTGGTTCTGGACGACGATGTTCATCGTATTCTGGATGAGAGGACCGACAAGACATGGCCGACAACATGGTTTGTGCCGAGGGTCGGTTCAAAAGGTTTTGAATCGGTATATGAGGTTATGGCTAAATGGGGAGCAAACCACGGCGCATTTTCATACGGTCATATCGGGAGCGATCTTATTACTCTTGCAAGCATGCTCCGCATACCGGTTTCCCTGCACAACGTAGACAACGGAAGCATCTACCGTCCGCATTGCTGGTCGTCGTTCGGTACAAAGGAGCTTGAATCCGCTGACTACCGCGCATGCAGTGTGTATGGCGGGATGTACAAATAACCCTTGCAATTATAATGGGCTGCTGCAAAACCCAAGCTTTGCGGCAGCCCTTAATTTGTGTCTATTATTTTACTATTTTAACGCTACCGCCGCAGGAAATCCCGGCGGCATTGGCGTCGTCGGTATCAAGATGCATTTCCAGTCTAAAATCCTTATGCACCCTGACCTGAACATCATAAAAGCGGGTGCGACGCTCGCCGAAGCTGTCAACCGTGACATATTCGCCGTCCTTGATGCCGAATCTTGCGCCGTCCTCAAGGCTCATATGTATATGACGGTTGGCGATAATGCAGCCCTCGTCCAGCGAAACCACGCCTTTCGGACCGATTATTACAATCGGGGCGGAGCCCGCGATGTTCCCGGATTCCCTGACGGGAGGATTGAGCTTTAAGGTAAAGGAATCGGTGCGGGAAATCTCGACCTGCGAAGCCTTGCGGATAGGCCCCAGTACCCGAACATTTTCAATAGGGCGCATGGAGGGTCCGACAATGGTCAGTGTTTCCTTGCAGGCATACTGCCCCGGCTGGGAAAGATCCTTAATCGGGGTGAGCTGATAGCCCTTGCCGAACAGAATCTCGACATGTTCTTGGGTGAGGTGTATATGGCGGTTGGATATGCCCACCGGAATCTGGTCGCCGGCCCCCTGTTCGTTTAAAAGGGCTTTATATACCGCCTTGGCAACGGCAGAAACATCAATATTCATATCATCCATCCGAATATCATGTCCTTTCTTGTCGTCATATTATCCTGAAGCTGTCTGCCATTACGCAGCGGCGCTGGCGGGTAAAGCTTCGAGCGGAGGTAATCCCCTCTCCGGTGGGACCTGCAATCGTAAATGTCGTGTGACCTTCGCCGCCGAATCCGATTCCTGCGTAGGACGGCGCGTTTTTAACAAAGATTGTGGTCTCGACAGCCGACGCAAAACGCGACAGGTTGTCGATATTCTTTGAGTGCATATGTGCGGTATGGCGGTTGCCGTGCTCCGCCTTTACGGCGAGGTCGATTGCCTCATCTATGTTTTTGACCGAAACGATAGGCAGGATGGGCATCATAAGCTCCTCCTGTACAAACGGGTGATTGAAATCGGTTTCGCAGATAATGCAACGGATATCTTTCCCCGCCTTTATACCTATCATATCAAGCAGCACGGCGGCGTCACGCCCGACGCATTTGCGGTTGATGCTCTTTTTGGTTTTGCCCGTCTTTTTGTCGGTAACGTCCACCAGAACTATATCGGCAAGCCTTGCGGCCTGTGCGTCATTAATCAAATAGGCGCCGTTTTTCTGCATCTGGGCTATCAGCTTATCTTTAATGCTGGCAAAAGCAAAAACCTCTTTTTCCGCAATACAGGGCAGGTTGTTGTCAAATGTGCAGCCGTCGATAATATCCTTGCCCGCCTTAACAATATCGGCAGTATCATCAACAATGACGGGAGGGTTGCCCGCCCCCGCTCCGATTGCCTTTTTGCCCGAGGATAAAACCGCCTTGACCACCCCCGGACCGCCCGTGCATACAAGCAGTCGAATCAGCGGGTGGGATTGCATAACGGAGGCCGATTCCATTGTGGGTTTGTCCATCGATGCAACCAGTACCTCGGGACCGCCCGACGACCTTGACGCGCGATTCACAAGATCGACGGCATAGTTGGAGGTGGCAATGGCGTTGGGATGCGGGTTGAACACCACGCCGTTTCCTGCGGCAATCATGCCGATGCTGTTGCAGAGTACGGTTTCGCTCGGGTTTGTGCTGGGCGTGATCGCCCCGACCACCCCGAAGGGCGCCATTTCAATCAGGGTGAGGCCGTGGTCTCCGGTTTTTGCCGAGGATACTATATCCTCGGTGCCCGGGGTTTTGTCGGCCACAAGAATATGCTTCAGCCGCTTGTGCTCTACCCTTCCCATACCCGTCTCGGAAACCCCTATCTCAGCCATAATCAGGGCTTCTTCCCTGATAAGAGTGCGGATGGCGGTTATAATCTTCTCCCTCTGCTCAACGCTCATGGAGCGAACAGCACGGTATCCTTTTTCGGCAGCCTCAATTGCCTCGTTCATATCGGAATAGATGCCGATAAAAGCGCGTCCGTTATATGAGGTGGCGCTGTAACCTTCGTCCGCCTGCGTCGTTGAGGCGGCTGTGTTATCAATATTGCTCAAAACCCGACGGACGATATCCTCAATCTGCACCTTATTTATTTCAGCCATCTGAAATGCCTCCTGTTTATAGGGCGAAAACCAATCGCCCTTGCCGAATTTCTAGCCCTTGGCAACCAGTTTCTTGGTGTCCATGGCTATCATTAATTCCTCGTTTGTTGGGATGATGAAGGTGCGAACCCCTGCACCCTCGGCTGTGATTTCAAATTCTTCGCCTCTTTTGAAATTGAGGTTCCTTTCCTCGTCAATTTTTATTCCGAGAAAATCCATATTCCTGCACACAAGACTGCGAATATTGGCATCATTCTCGCCTATGCCGGCCGTAAAAACAAGCACGTCCAGTCCGTTCATTTCGGCGGCATAACCGCCTATATACTTTTTTATTCCATTGACGAAAATGTTTATCGAAAGCGCGGCCCGCTTGTTGCCGTTTTTCGCCGCGACCGTCACCTCTCTTGTATCGTTGGAAACCCCGCTCACCCCGAGAAATCCCGACTTTTTGTTGATGATTTCTTCAAGCTGTTCAGGAGCATATCCCTCGCTTTTGATGAGATAGGGAAGTATTGTCGGGTCTATGGAGCCGCAGCGCGTACCCATCATGACTCCCTCCTGCGGGGTGAAGCCCATCGAGGTGTCGACCGCCTTTCCTTCCGAGGTTGCGGTAATCGAAGATCCGTTTCCTAGATGGCAGGTGATAATCTTCAAATCCTCCAGTTTCCTGCCCATAAAGCCAGCCACGCGTTCGGTAACATATCGGTGTGAGGTGCCGTGAAAGCCGTATCGGCGTATCTTCTTCTCGGTGTAAAGCTCGTACGGCAGAGGGTATATATAACGATAATCCTCGATATCGGAGTAATAGGATGTGTCGAAAACCCCGACCTGGGGCGTGTCCTTCATATGCTTGATACAGGCCTTCATACCCCTGATTATGGGAGGGCCGTGCAGCGGATTGATGGGGTTCAGGGTCTCCAAATCACTGATAACATCCTCGTTGAGTATGGTAGATTTCTTGTAGCTTTCTCCGCCGTGCGCAATCCTGTGACCGACCGCATCAATTTCCGAGACGCTTTTGATAACCCCATATTCGGGGCTTACCAGAATTTTCAGTACAAGATTAATCGCCTCGTCATGGGTGGGCAAGTCGGTGTCGATGTGATAATCGGTCATGTCCGGACGCTTATGTATCAATTTTCCGCCGTTTCC
>LSQX01043685.1_pt1 | contig 37692 bp, 32 predicted proteins | sample 654561 | NCBI WGS metagenome assembly LSQX01 (sample SAMN04489861, study PRJNA283612) | anaerobic digester metagenome | isolation source: 4 biogas reactors fed with cattle manure at either 37C or 55C with and... | place: Denmark: Kongens Lyngby | collected 2014 | reverse complement strand
ATAATAAATACCTGTTATATCATTTTATACTTGATTTTAGCTCGGATATATGTTATATTAATATCACGGATTGCCGATAAACAGAAATGAGGTAAATATCATGAAAATCAAAGTTGATTTCAACAATATTTGCGGGCCGATCAAAATAATGAACGCCGTTAACAACGCACCGGTCTGGAAACGCAACAACGACCAGAACATCAACAATTTTGAATCCTATAAGGCAGCCGAGATTCCTTACGGCCGCACTCATGATGCTTCCATAGACTATGGATACGGCCGTGAACACTGCGTTGATGTTCACGGAATTTTCCCGAATTTCGATGCTGACGAAAACGATCCCGTATCATACGATTTCTTTCTTACCGATGAATATCTGAACCGTTTTATTCTTGCCGGAACAAAACCTTTTTACCGACTTGGAAGCTGCATCGAGCACTGGACTAAAAAATACGGCACGCTGCCTCCGAAGGATTTCGCCAAATGGGCGCGCATCTGCGAACGCATCATCAGCCATTACAATGATGGCTGGGCAGACGGATATCACATGAACATCGAATACTGGGAGATCTGGAACGAGCCTGACGGCGGCGGCGACAATGCCCCGCCCGAGGATAAACTCACATGGGGCGGAACCCGGCAGCAGTTCTTTGAACTTTATGAGATAACCGCAACCTATCTCAAGGAAAAGCATCCCGAATGCAAGATAGGCGGTCCCGCTCTTTGTTACCCTCATACCGAATGGACAAACGCATTTCTCAAATATCTTACCAGAGACGGAAAAAGAGTTCCCCTTGATTTCTTTTCATGGCACGGATATACAAATGACCCGAAAAAGATGATTCCGGCAGCTCACAGCGCTCGCCAGATGCTGGACGCTCACGGATACACGGAAACTGAAAGCATCTACAACGAGTGGAACTACGTCAACAGCTTTTCCGGCAATCAACTTGTAAAGGACCTTGCGGTTGTGCGCAGCCTTAAAGGTGCCGCTTTCATCGGCGGGATTATGACGGCAATGCAAAACTGTCCTTTAGATATGCTGATGTATTACGACGCCCGTATGTGCGGATTTAACGGTCTTTGGAATATATATGATAAAACCGAGCTTAAAGGTTATCATGCTCTTAAATCCTGGGCTGAATTGCGTCATTACAAAAACGAAGCGAAGAGCTGCTCCGACGATGATGAAGTATATGTCGTCGCCGGAACTGACGTAGGCAGAGGATTTATACTTATAACCTACTATACAGATATCGAAAATCAACCCTCAAAAACTGTCGACATCGAACTTGCAGGCGCGCCGTCGGAGGTATGGTGTCATTCAAGACTTGACGACGATTACGATTTCGACAATCCCCGCAACTGCCGGCTGAAGGACGGAAAACTCAGCTTTGTTATGCAGCCGAACACCATGTTGAAAATACACTCAAAGTAATCTGTCACGCTATTTTAATTAAGAAAGGACACTTGCGCAAAGCGCAGTGAAAATATTATGAATTTATATGATTATCTGTTAAAGCCGACCGAAAAACCGCTTGATAATATCCCCGAAGACGGCGGTTTTTCAGCGATATTCAGAACTATCGCCTGTATCGGCGATTCCCTCTCGTCGGGTGAGTTTGAATCCCGCAATTCGGACGGCTCACGCGGTTACCACGATATGTTTGAATATTCGTGGGGACAATTCATCGCCCGTCAGATCGGCGCCAAAGTATATAATTTTTCCCGCGGGGGAATGACAGCAATCGAATATGTCAAGTCTTTTGCAGAAGCAAATGACATGTGGTCGAAGGAAAAGCTTGCGCAGGCATATATAGTTGCGCTCGGATGCAATGACCTTTTAGGTATGAATCAGACTGTCGGTACTGTTGACGATCTCCGCGACGATTATACGAAAAACCCGGATACCTTTGCCGGGTGGTACGGTAAAGTCATACAGAGATATATGAAGATGCAGCCACGCGCCAAATTCTTCCTTATGACGATGGTCAGGAGCGGAGATGCAGACTACGATGCAAAGGTTGCGGCTCAAGCTCAACTTATGCGGGATATAGCCGCAAGATTTGATAATACATATGTTATTGACCTTGAAAGATACGGACCTGTATACGATGAAGCGTTTCGCGAGAAATTCTTTATGTTGGGGCATATGAATCCTGCCGGCTATTTGCTTACCGCGAAAATGACGATGGCTTATATCGACTATATTATAAGAAGCGATTTCAAAGCTTTTCGGGATGTCGGATTTATAGGGACAGATCTTTACGATTAAAAGCTTTCATGTCGGATATTTTATAATTTAATAATAGGTTAGCATTAAACATGTTCCAAATTTCCTTTAACCGGAAATCTGGAACATGTTTAGTTGAGTTATGAAAAATGTCTGAATGATTTGATTTATAACTGAAAATCCGCAAGTCAACGCTTTATGTTCTGAGAATCAAATTTTTATAATAATAAAGAAAGGGTTCATATATATGAAGAAGATAGGAATAGCTTTGGGCGGAGGCGGCAGCAGAGGATTTGCTCATCTCGGTGCGATAAAAGCATTGAGAGAAAAGGGGATTTATCCCGATGTTTTTTCGGGAACAAGTGCGGGTTCGATCGCTGCTGCTCTTCTTGCAGCCAAAAAAACACCGGATGAGATATTTGAGATATTGAAAGATATAAAATTGACCGATGCAACAAATGTTACATTACCGATAAACGGATTTGCGGCACTGGATGATTTAAGGGAAATGCTGGATGAAATATTAAAGGGTAAAAATTTTTCCGATTTAGAACATAAGTTATTTGTATGTGTATCAAATCTTTATACCGGTGGTGTTGAATATCTTACTTCCGGTAATGTGGCCAGAGCGGTTCAAGCTTCTTCATCGATTCCCATCTTATTTACACCGGTCGAAATAAACGGGCAGCTATACGTTGACGGCGGACTTATCGACAATGTCCCGATAGAACCGTTGATCGATGAATGTGATTATATAATAGCAATTGATCTTATGCCGGTAAAAATCGTAGAGAAAGTTGAGGGAATATCCGATATCATAGTGCGGATGATACAAATAAGCGCTGCGATACAGGCGGATAAAAAAGAGTACTGCGATGTGTTGATAAGACTTGAAGAGGTAGCCGATTATAATATTCTGGATATGAATCATAATCGAAAAATATTCGAAATAGGTTATGAGATAGTAAAAAACATGGATATCAGTCTTTAATTACTAAATATAAAAATGCAATACTGCCGGTATTATAAATTACAATCCGGCAGTATTATACCGTTCAATGTTATATTAAATTAAATACTTTTCCTTGAGCTGATAAATCAGTTTCCGATCAGCCGGACATAAATCAAAACCGGAGATTTCTTCCGGAAGAACCCAGCGGATATCGGCGTGTTCTGTAAGGGTCGGTTCACCTGATGATATCATACATTCGTATAAAGTCAGCCGGATTTTAATGTCGGGATATTCCTCGATCGAAACGGCAAGAGGTTGTTTGACAGATATATCGACTTTAAGCTCTTCCCTGCATTCGCGGACAAGAGCGGTTTCGCCGGTTTCTCCTGCTTCGAGCTTACCGCCGACAAATTCCCATTTCAGCGGTCTTGATTTTGAAGCTCCTCTCTGAGCCAAAAGCACGCGTCCGTCAGCTCGCTTAATAAATGCCGCTGATACATCGACAAGATCGGTTCTGCCGGTAATTCTGTAACCAATGATGTAATTTGATGCGTAATCTTTTGGATTCTCAACGCTTATATTGCCGCTGCCGTGAAGATTATAGGTTTTATAAATTACTCCGTCAGTTTCGAAAGCAACGGTGTGTATTCCCTTCCATGGGGCGCCGGGATTCCAGTATGATATGATATATTTGCCGGGTTGATTAAGCTCAATTGACTTTATCCTGATATATTTAAGTCTGGATTTTTTCAACATCAGACCGGTGAGAAGGACATTTGAACCGAAAAATCCCCATCCTACCATTAAACCGGAAAGCTGAAACTGATTTATTGTTTCATACAGAGTCGATTTTATCCCGAAAATTACTTTTATATTATGAACCGAGATTGCTTCGCAGGCGTTGTGCCGTGCTTTATAAAGACCGTATCTGTATGACTGACCGACAGCGCCGTTCTGATCGTTTATCAACTTGTTTTCAGACGGTATGGATTTTTCGATCTTTTTGTTGTGTCGGTAATTTGCGGCGGTTATCAATAGATACCCGATAATATATACTGCCAATACGGCAACGAGAATCCATATCAGCATACGAGACTTTCGATGATCTTTTCAACTTTCGAAGAGAGTGCCGAAAGCGCTCCGTCTTCGAACGGAAATGTTATCCCGGCTTCGTTCAGCAGCAGCGGCCAGTATTTCTCACCGCCTTGCTTTGACAAAGCCATGTATTTAGCGAATGCATCATCATAATTTTCAAGCGATTTTAGCAGAAAACCGAAGGCTGCGGTCTGCGCAAGGCAGTAGTCTATGTAATAGAAAGGCGCTTCGTATATATGACTCTGGTATTGCCAGCGTCTACCGTCTTCGATAAAAGGTATGCCGTCTAAGCAGATGAACGGACGGTATTCACTTTCAAGCTCTTTCCAGACGGAGCAGCGTTCTTTCGGAGTCAGGTTCGGCTGGCTGTAGATTATATGCTGATAATAATCAACTATCGTGCCGTATGGTATAAAAGATAAATTCTGCAGCGCGTGCATAAATTTATATTTCTCCGAATTTTCTCCGAAGAAATTGTTTATATATTTCCACGCAAAGAATTCCATGCTCATCGAATGCGTTTCGGCGGTTTCCATGCCTCCGCAGCCTATTTCATCCGCAAAGCGGTTATTGCCGGTAAGATAGGCATTAAGCGCATGACCGGCTTCGTGAGTCATAACATCGACATCATCGGCGGAGCCGTTGAAGTTAGCGAAGATAAACGGCTGTTTGTAATCCGGAATATATGTGCAGTAGCCGCCGCCGCATTTGTTCTTTCGTGCGACAACGTCGAAAGCGTCGTTTTCGAGCATCATATCGATGAAGCTGCCGGTTTCCGTGCCCATCGCATGATACATATCGTGCGCTGCATTAAATATATCTTCTTTTGTGCCGACCGGTTTCGGGTCACCGCCTTTAACGACAATACCGTCGTCATAGAACATGAATCTATCTATTCCGATCCGTTTGGCGTTTTCCGTGCGCAGGCGGGAGACTACAGGAGTTATCGACGAAAGGACATTTTTTCTGAATTTTGATATGTCTTCAACATCATAACTAACTCGCCGCATACTGTAATAACCGAGTTCCACATAGTCTTTGCAGCCTATTTTTATTGCCATATCGCTTCTTATTTTAACCAATCGGTCGAAGATGTCGTCAAGCTGCTCTTTGTTTTCGTTAAGCACATCACCGAGAACCTGATATGCTTCCCTTCTGGTGTCTCTGTCCTCCGATTTGAAGAAACCGGCAAGCTCCGGGCGGCTCATCTTCTTGCCTCGGAATTCATACTCGAGACCGGACATCAGCTTTGTATAATCGGTAACGAGCTTGTTTTCTTCTATTTTATCGGGAATAATCGTTTCCGACATAGCTTTTGATTCTATTTCAAGATATCTGAAATAAACATCGGATAAGGCTTTTTCAAGCTGTGAGCGGAGTGGGGAGTTAAGCAGTGCGGCACCGTAATTCAGTTCAATATTCTGGATTTCCGGGCTTATTTCGTCCCAGAAATCATTTTCTTTCTCGTAAAATTCATCTGCGGTATTGCAGGTGTATCTTATCGAGCAAAGCGCCGAAGCGGTATTCAATTCTCGTCCGAGATTCAGCTTTTTTTCTCTCAGCGCAAGAATTTCATCAACCGATGCGGATTGCTTAATATTCTCTGTTATTTCATCCATAGCTGATTTAAACTTTTGTATGTCGGGGCGCTTGTATTGCATATCTTTGATTTGCATATACATTATCTCCTGAAGTTTAATTAATCCATCCGTTTGATGATGCATCACTCGGCATGCACCATCCGCCGCGGGGCGAGAGAGATATTGATCCGATCACGGGTCCGTCCGGCAGACACGAACGCTTGAACTGCATTGCAAAGAAGCGTTTTAAAAACACTTTGAGCCATTTATCGATTACTTCATGTGTATAAAAGCCGTCGAAACCGTAATAAGCGAGTCTTCGGATTTTTTCCGGTGAGAATCCGAATCTGATCGTATAATACAAGAAGAAATCATTGAGTTCATATGGGCCGACAAAATCTTCCGTTTTCTGAGCTATTACTCCGCTGTTATCGGCAGGAAGCAGCTCCGGGCTTACCGGAGTGTCGAGAATGTCATTCAATACCGCTGCAAATTCATTGTCACCGCAGGTATCTGCAGCGTAACTTATCAGATACTTAACCAAGGTTTTCGGAACAGAGGCATTTACACCGTACATCGACATATGGTCGCCGTTATAAGTCGTCCATCCGAGAGCGAGCTCAGAAAGATCGCCGGTGCCGACAACCGGAGCATTGACCTGATTTGCAATATCCATCAGAATCTGAGTGCGTTCGCGGGCCTGAGCGTTTTCAAATACCGAGTTTTTGATATCGGGATTATGTCCTATATCGGCAAAATGCTGCTCAACCGACTTTTTTATATCGATGCTTCTTAAAGATACTCCGAGTTTTTCGCAGAGAATTTCGGCGTTCGTTTTGGTTCTGCTTGTAGTACCGAAGCAAGGCATTGTTACCGCGGTAATATCTTTGTTCTTTAAGCCTGTTTGTTTTATGGCTCTTATCGAAACAAGCAAAGCTAAAGTCGAATCGAGTCCCCCGGATATACCGATAACCACACCGGAAGAATGTGAAGACTCGATTCGTTTTGCCAGTCCCTTGCTCTGGATCGTAAGAACCGTTTCACAGTAATTTTTTCTGTCTTCCGGTTCTGCAGGCAGGAAAGGCAGCTTTGATACAGTTCTTGTCAGAGAGACTTCTCCGCAGTCGAATGGGACATCAATGTATGTGTATCCGTCAGGTCCGGGAAATGAATCGAATGTCTTTCTTCTGCGTCTTTCATATGCAAGCGCTCCAGTATCGATCTCTGAAATCAATAGCTCGGCATTTTCGGAAAAAGGTTTCTTTTCGGCAAGAATTGCACCGTTTTCATAGATCAGGCCGTGACACGAGAATACCATGTCGGTCGTGGATTCACCGTCGCCTGCGTTCGAAAATATATAGCCGGCATTAATCCGTTCGGAGTGATTACTGATAATTAAACGGCGGCGTTCAGCTTTTCCGACTATTTCATTTGATGCGGACAAACCGGCAATTATTGCGGCACCCGCGGCAGCATGGTAAACAGACGGCGGTATCGGACTCAATAAATCTTCACCGATTTCGGCTCCGATACATATTTCCGGATACTTATCGCTTCGGAAAAGCAGCTTTGTTCCGATAGGAATCTTGTAATCGAAATCTTCGAGACTTATTTCAACGGTTTTGCTGTATGAATATGTGTCAAACCAACGTGTTTCGGAATATCCGCCGCAATCAGTAAGGACAGTCTTTGGGATAACCGCCATAACTTTTCCGTCAAACATTGCAGCTGCACAGTTATACAGTCTTCCCTGATTTTTTATCGGGATACCGACGAAAACAAGGAGTTTCTTCCCTTTTGTTGCGCCGGCAATTTCGGCAAGTGCTTTTGATGCATTTGCAATCAGCGCAGAGGAAAGAAACAAGTCTCCGCATGTATAACCGGTAATACAAAGTTCCGGAAATACAAGCAGAGAGACTTTTTTCTCAAATGCGGCTTCAATCAGCCGTATGATATTTTCGGAATTTGCCGCGCAGTCAGCGACCGAAATCTTGGGAGTTGCCGCAGCAGCTTTGATAAAACCGTCTTTCATAATATTTAAGCTCCGATTGACATTTTAATGCAGGAAACAATACAAAACCCGTATTTCGGGTCATCTTCAATATTAAAAGTATATATATCTCTCACTGTCGATTCCGTGTTATCTCCGATTGCCATAACATTGACATATGCGATATACCTTGACTCGGTATCGGTATCGGTTTCGTCTGCAATAACATCGGTAATTATTATTTGAGGAATATCTTTTATCTCCGATTCCGGTATGGTCAGAGGTTCTGAATCCCACTCTGCGGGAGATGTCCATCCGCCGAAAAACATGGTTTTCAGATTGTTTTCGAGGTCTGTCTTCGAAAGTGTTCTGTCCGCTCCTTTGAAGCTTAACAGACTGCTGAGTGCAACCGATACGAATTCCGGATCCATGGGACGATAACCGAGTGCTGTGCCGTTTTTCACATTGAGATATTGTATGGTATATATAAGTGCGCGAAAAGCAGGTTCGAATTCTATCGCCCTTTCAATCAGCTGTTCTTCGGAGTATTGTCCGGGTTCGGTGTCAATCGCAACGGATACTGTGTCATCGCCGACAGTGTCACCTTTTGACTTGCATGATGAAAACATGGCGAGTAACAAAAGCAAAACGATGAGAAATATGCAGCGGCAATATTTCTTTTTCGGATTAATTGATTTCACTTAATCACCCGTTCCCCAGAAATGGACGATATTCAGGTCTTCCTCAAGGTCGGAGCCGTGAGTACCGCGTCCGATTTCGTCGTTGTGGCAACCGTGATCGGTTATCCAGGCAAACAGCGATTTATAACCCTCTTTGTTCCACTTACTGCGTGATTTATTTACAAGCTTATCAAAATGGTCGGCATTGATATCGATCTGTTGAAGTGAAATATCCGCTTCGGGGCCTTCCCCGTGCATCGTGCTGTCATAATTACCTTCATAGACAACATAGCAGTTATATCTGTCATCATCCAGTGCTTCGACGGCGGCGTCAAAACAGAGGTCGGAATCTTCGGTGATAATATAATCCATATCGCGCTCGTTGAAGATTTTAGACATGCTGCATTCTCTCGGTGCAATGATTACCGGCTTTTTGCCGTTTTCTATCAGACGGTCAAAAAGAGTATCGACTTTAAGAACCGGTTTTTCATATCTTTGTATGCCGTGTACGGAGGGCATAGCTCCGGAATAGATAGTGGCAAAGCATACCGGGGTAACGCTGGGCAAGACGGTTCGCATCGGCAATGCCATTCTGGTGTTATTGATGACTTTGGTGAATCTGTCGGTATACTTCTGGTAGAGCCATAGCGCAACAGCATCGGGGTTATAGATAAGTGCCTTGTCGATTTTCCTGCCGGATCTGCAGTAATTCAGTATCATATCATCAACCGGTTTCAGCGTTTCAGCCGGGTTTGAAAGTTTCGGCGCATCAATTCCGAAAGCTTTTGAAAGTGTTGGAGCAACACTTGTATTTATATATGAGTTTAGCATGACAATCCTCTTTTCGAATATGATTTACATGTTATATTATAACACCGGCTTTTGCCCGTGTCAAGCAATATAAGGTAATAATTAACGGGATTCACTTGACTGTTTATTTATAATCTGGTATAATTGACACAAGATGTTTTACTCAACAGAAGTTTATTTGCAGGTGTAACTATGAATCCAGATCTTGTTTATAATGTGCCGGACATTCGTTCATTCAGAGAGATGGTTGCTTATTCTAGCGAAAAATACGGTGAACGCACAGCGTTTACATACTTCACAAACCCCGGTGAAATCGCAACTGTCACATATAAAGAAACATATGCCGACATCCGCGCATTTACGGCTTACCTTAATTCAAAAGGATATACGGACTCGCATATCGGCGTATACGGAAAAAACTGCTATGAATGGGCCCTGACTTATCTTACTGTAACCTGTGGCATCGGAATAATAGTTCCTATCGATAAAGAACTTAAAGTTCAGGATATTGCAGCTATTGCAGACAACTCTGAGCTTGATCTGATCATTTGTCATGACGATATAAAAGAGAATTTAGACTTGCTTTCCAACTATGTCAGCCGTATGCCTCAGATCATGCTGATGTCGGAAATTGAACCCGCATTGGCCGAGGGCAGAAAGCTGGTTTCACAGGGAGATTGCAGCTACGAAAATCATAAGGTTGATCCCGATGAGATGGCGGTAATACTTTATACTTCAGGAACTACCGGATCCCAAAAAGGGGTTATGCTGAGCCAGCATAATATCTGCTTTGATATCGTTGCCATGCGCAAACGTTTCCTGATCCGCCCGGAAGACCGTGTTTTATCGATTCTTCCTCTTCATCATACTTATGAATGCACTGCGGGATTCCTGACCCCGTATTATACAGGGTCTTCAATCGCTTATTGTACCAGCCTGCGTCAGATTATGAATGATTTTGCGACCTTCCGGCCTTCATATATAGTCGCAGTCCCGCTGCTGCTCGAAAATTTCCACAGCAATATAGTAAAAAAGGTCAAGAAAACAAGACTGGGGTCTTTGCAATATAATATGGGTCTTGGCGCCTCGCAGCTTTCCAGCGCTATCGGTAAAATCCTTTTTTCACAGATACATGCTGCGTTCGGCGGGAGGCTTAAAAGAATTATATGCGGCGCTGCCGCCTTGTCTCCCGTAATATTTAACGATCTTACATCCTTTGGATTTGAAGTTTATAATGGCTACGGTTTAACAGAAACCTCACCTGTTGTTATGATGCACAACGATTTCAGAAAACGTTATGCGGAAGATGTCGGTACTGCTCTTCACGATGTTCAGGTAAAACTGATGCGTACCGGAGATGACAGCGACAGAGAAGTTCAGCCGGGCGAAGTTGGAGAAATTGCGGTTAAGGGCAAAAATGTCATGCTCGGATATTATAAAGATCCCGAAGCTACATCAAAGATTTTGGTCGACGGCTGGTTCTATACCGGGGACCTCGCTCGTATGAACGAACGCGGAGACTATCAGATAATGGGGCGGATAAAGAATGTCATCGTAACCAAAAACGGCAAGAAAATTTTCCCGGAAGAAATGGAAGCATTGCTCGAAAAAAATCGTTTTGTAAAAGAATCGGTTATTTTCGGAAGCGATTCCGAAGACGGAGACTCTGTTGTAACAGCCAAGATATTCCCCGATTTCGACGAGCTTAACAAATATTTAAGACAAAATAATCCCGGTATGGCGGATGATATCGAAGCGGCGGAAAGGAACGGAGATTTTTCAGACAAATATAAAACCTGCCTTACGCAGATATTTAAGAATGTCGTTAAAGAGGTGAACCGCGGCGTTCCGTCGTATCGTTATATTCACAAATATCACATAAGGAAAACCGAGTTTGTGAAAACTACCGCTAAAAAAATCAAACGCAATGTCGAAGAATCCGAGACGGATTATATTATTTAACGATGAATGCCAAAAACAACGACAAGAATATGCATTCGCTTGACGGAGCTGTTATATATCAGATAAATCTGAGAGCTTTTACTCCTGAAGGTACTATAAAGTCGGCAGAGAAGCTGATTCCTCATCTTTCGGAAATCGGAATTGATATTGTTTATCTTTGTCCCGTAAATACTGCGGATGATGACAGCGATATTAACGGTTTCTCGGAAAGGCAGCTGAAAAGCGGCTTCAACAATCCAAAAAATCCTTATCGAATAAAAGATTATTATTCGATTGATGAGGAATACGGAACAACGGACGACTTGGTTTCTTTTTCCGAAACGATTCATAAATATAAGATGAAGCTGATACTGGACGCAGTTTTTTATCACTGCGGTCCGGGAGCGGTTTTCGTCAAAGATCATCCGGATTATATTATGCGCAAACCGGACGGCAAACCGGATACGGGTTCGTGGCATTTTCCAAAGCTGAATTTTGAAAACCCCGAATTGAGAGAATATCTTATAGGCGCGCTTGAATATTTCATGATTGAATGCGGTGCAGACGGATATCGCTGTGATGTGGGTGACGGAGTTCCGCTTGATTTCTGGAATGAAGCCCGCACCGCACTTGAGCAGATTGACCCCTCTGTAATCATGATAAATGAGGGCACTAAAGCCGAGGCTGTTGAGTGCGCATTTGATGCAAATTATGATTTTGGCTGGTCTGATGCAATTCAAAAAGTTGCCAAAGGTGAAAAAGCCGCCTCTGAAATAGTTTCTTACTTCGAAGCGGAGCAAGATCGTCTTCCGGAAGGTGCGAACGTGCTCAGGGCTTATGAAAATCATGATTATGCAAACGACGCATATTATGACCGTTTGGAAAAAAAGCTTGGCAGCAGGGCGATTGAAGCGCTGAATGTGCTGAACTTTACCATCAGCGGCGTGCCTTTTGTATATAACGGCAGCGAAATTGCCGACTTCAATCGGCACAGTATATTCGGAAATCGTTTTACAACCGGCTGCTGTGTAATAGACTGGTCAAATGCTTTGACCGAAAACGGCCGACGCAGGAAAGAAGTCATTACCCGGCTTTGCAGCATGCGACATGAAATACCTGCGCTTATGAGCGGTATAACCGCATTTATCGAAAATGACCGGCCGACAGAGGTATTGAGCTTTGTACGCGAGGCATATGAACGTGATAGTTGCGAAGACAATTGCCTCTCGGACGAATGCGGGCATGAACACGGCGTTTGCGCCGGCTGCGGGGATATAACAGATATTGCTGCGGTTGTAATAAATCTTTCTGACAAACCTTTGACCGTAAATATCAAATCAGACGCTGGTTTCGATTCTGTTGTCGCCCGAAGCGGGGTGTATTTTGAATACAAGGAAGAAAACCTGCGGCTGGATATACTCCCGTGGGGATATATTGTGGGCAAAATGTAATAGAAAAAGGGAATCATCACGGTTCCCTTTTATAATCAATTCAGCCGGTATTTTTCTTCAAAAATTCTGTAATCGTCGGTATATTGACCAATCCCGGAATTACGCACTTGTGACAGATAGCTGTGTTGATTTAAAACAGAAGCCTGTATTTCTATCATACATGCCGCCATATTTGAACAGTGATCCGAGATGCGCTCAAGATTTCCCAAAAGATCGGCTAAAATAAAGCCAAGCTCGATCGTGCATTCGCCGTTTTTCAGCCGTTCGATGTGCCGGGCTTTTATCTCTTCGCGCAGTTTATCTATAACCTGTTCGAGCGGTTCAACCCTTTTTGCCGATTTGGTATCGTTTTCGATAAATGCATTTATCGCTATGCTCAGCACTTCACGCAGCGCCTTTGTCATCACTCCGATATCGGCTCTTGCTTCATCGGAAAAGCTGAGTTCCTTGTAATTCAATTCCTGTGTTGTTTCAGCTATGTTCAAGGCATGATCGGAAATTCGTTCAAGGTCACCGATAGTATATAAGAGTTTTGTTACAAGTTCGCTGTCATGAGAAGTTATTTCGCGAGAGGATATTTTTACTAAAAAAGTACCGATTTTATCTTCATATTCGTCTATCTTTTCCTCCCCGGCTTTAACATTGAAATATTTTATTTCGTCATAGCTGTCAAGCAGTTCAAGGGCTGCCGTCACAATTTCATGAGCCAGGCGTGCCATTTTATTTGTCATATTCTGGCTTTCAATAACTGCGAAAGGCGGCGATGTCAGAAGACGGTCATCGAGAAAAACTTCCTGTATCTCGTTTTCTTTTTTGTCTTTTACCGTTATTTCCGTAAGTCTGATAATCCATTTTGAAAACGGAAGAAGAAGCAATGTCATCGCAATATTGTACACACTGTGGAACAGAGCTATCCCGAACGGGTTGATAGTTTTATCTCCGAAAGAGCCGTCGGTTAATCTGTTAACTATATACAGCGGGGGCAGACATATAATGGCGCTGATTATTTTTATATATGTGTGTGCAGCTGCGACCCTCTTTGCATTTACGTTGGTTCCGATTGAAGATAACATCACCGTGATGCATGTACCTATATTCTGCCCGATTATTATCGGAACAGCAGCTCCGGCCGTCAGGGTGCCGGTAACGGAAATTGCCTGAAGAATACCGATTGATGCGGCTGAACTTTGGATAAGTGCGGTCAAAACCGTTCCGGCGGCGACTCCTAAAACAGGATTGTCGAACATTGTTAATGCGCCGGTGAACCACGGCTCTTTTGCGAGAGGTTCGACTGCATGGCTCATTGTCGTCATCCCTGACATAAGCAAAGCAAAACCGATGACGGTTGAAGCAATGTTTTTCCTTTTGTCACTTGATGACAGCATAATTATAATAGTGCATACCAGGGCAATAACCGGCGCAAAGGCTTCCGGTTTAAGAACCGCTAAAAATACATTTTCCGAGGTGATTCCGGTCAGTGAAAACAGCCATGTTGTCAGAGTTGTGCCGATATTTGAGCCCATAATAATGGGTATTGTTTGAGCAAAATCAATCAATGCCGAGTTTACAAAGCCTACCAACATAACTGTCGTTGCGGACGAGCTCTGAATGGCAATAGTAACAATTATTCCGAGCGCAACCCCTTTGAACGGATTTGAAGTCAGGGATTTAATTGTTTTTTCAAGCTTGCTGCCGGTCATCTTCCGAAGTCCGTGCGACATGACATACATTCCGTACAGGAAAAACGCCAATCCGCCGCATAGATTGAAAACATTAAGCAGTCCCACGATGTCCCTCCGAAAAAACGAAAACTATTCAATTTATCATAACATAAAATTGATTTTTATTACAGTTATTTAAGGTAAACACAAAGTAAAATGTTCTGTATGACACCGCTTAGGACTGACTTTACCGCAGCTAACGGTAATAAATCAAAAACTAAAATCAAAAGGAATTTTTATGATGTATAATCAGGTGATATGGGATTTCAACGGAACTATATATAACGATGTCGACATAGGCATTGAGTCTGTAAATACGCTGCTTCTGAAGCGCGGGCTTAAAACGATTAATTCACTTGACGAATACAGGTATATATTCCGTTTTCCGATAAGGGACTATTATGAGGATCTCGGTTTTGATCTGGAATATGAAGGATACGAAAATATCGCTGTTGAATGGGTTCGGGAGTATCTGAAAAACGAGGAGCACGCAGGTCTGTTTGAAGGAATAGAAACGCTGCTGTCGGACATCAAATTCAGCGGAAGAAAACAGTATCTTTTATCCACAACCGAAAAAGGGATGCTTGTAAATCAACTTAAAAGGCTTAATATATTTGGTTTGTTTGACGAAATAATCGGAACCGGCGATATTTACGCTCATTCAAAGATTCAGGCGGCAAGACACTGGTCAGAGGGACGCTGCCTTGATGATGCACTTTTAATAGGCGATACCTACCATGATTTTGAAACCGCGGAAGCGCTCGGAGTGTCTTTTGCAGCTGTGACATACGGGCACGGAGCAAAAAACTCTTTTAATCCGAACACGGTTTTTTTCGGCAATGTCGATGAAATAAGGGGTTATCTGAAAATATAGTTGAAGCAACAGTATTCTCTTGCAATTATGTTAATTATCGGTTGATTGATCATTAATATAATCACGTTGAAAGCAGCATTGGTTTATAATATAATATCATCACTCAATTTTTTTACAAAATAACTCCACAACCAAAAGAATGCCGGAATGAAAACATGTCCCGGCTTTTATAAAAAACTTGAATTATGATTGCAATTTCTTGTGAAGATATATCTATCAGCTTTGGAGCTGACACCATACTTGAAAATATAAGCTTTTCGATTAATGAAGGTGACAAACTCGGCATTGTCGGAGTAAACGGCGCCGGGAAATCCACCCTTATCAAAATCATTTCCGGCGAATATGTTCAGAATACCGGGAATGTATATATTTCCAAGGATAAGACGGTAGGATTCCTTGACCAGGATGTCGGTTTCGACTCGGAAAACACACTCATCGACGAGATGTATTCAGCCTTCCCGGAACTTATTGCCGACGAAGAGCGTTTGAATGAGCTCCATGAAAAAATCGAAGGCGGCGAGACGGATAAATCGGTTATAACGCAATACAGTTCTCTTCACGACAGTTTTCTGGCTCGCGGCGGATATGAATTCCGAAGCAGATGCAGAGGTATGCTTATCAACCTCGGCTTTGAAGAATGTTTCTGGGAGCTCAGTATCTCTTCCCTTTCGGGGGGACAGAAGACAAGGGTCGCACTTGCAAAATTGCTATTGTCGGATCCGGATATATTCGTCCTTGACGAACCGACAAACCATCTCGATACAAAATCACTTGCCTGGCTTGAGCAGTATCTGAAAGCAAGTCGGGCTACGATTGTAGTTGTTTCGCATGACAGGTATTTTATGGATGTTATTACCAATAAAATACTTGATATCGAAAACTGCAGGGCTAAATTATATGATGGCAACTACAGCGAATTTGTTGTAAAAAAGTCGGCTGACCGCGAGGTGCAGATGCGCCATTATATTAACCAGCAGCGGGAGATAAAGCGCATTGAAGAAATTATAGAGCAGCAGCGCCGCTGGGGACGTGAAAAAAACATTCGTACCGCTGAAAGCAAACAAAAAATGCTGGATCGCATGGATAAGATTGAACGCCCCGAAGACCTGCCGGATTCGATCAGAATGAGGTTTACGACGAGCGGCGAAAGCGGAAATGATGTACTTATTTTGCATAATTTGTCGAAATCATTTCCGGGAAAGCCGCTGTTTTCCGTTCTTGAGCTGACAATCAGAAAAAACGAGAGAGTGTTTATTACAGGTGAGAACGGATGCGGGAAATCCACTCTGATTAAGATTATTGCCGGAAACGAAAAGCCCGACAGCGGATATATCGAGTATGGATATAATGTTATTATCGGTTACTATGACCAGGAAAACCAGAATCTCAATAATGAAAACACCGTTATAGATGAGCTTTGGGACTGTGAACCCGGGTTAACCGAAACGGAGATACGAAACGCTCTTGCTCTCTTTCTTTTCAGAGGCGACGATATATTGAAGAAGGTCGATGTGCTTTCGGGCGGAGAACGTGCGCGGCTTACATTGGCAAAGCTGCTTATGAAAAAGATGAACCTTTTGGTTCTTGATGAACCTACGAACCATCTCGATATCAATTCCCGCGAAACCCTCGAAAAAGCCGTTGCGGAATTTGACGGTACCGTTATTGCGGTATCACACGACCGCTATTTTGTCAAAAAGCTTTCTTCGAGAATCCTTGATTTCAATGCGGTAAACGACGGAGAAATTTACGACTACAAAGGCCCGTATTCGGAATATATAGAATACCGGGATAATTATCTTATTAAAGCGGAAGTCGAAGAAACCGAAGAGATATCGTCCAGCAAGCTGTCATATCTTGAAAACAAGAAGCAGCAGCAGGACAAACGGCGTCACGAAAATGCAATGAAGCGAACCCGCGAACACATAGATAAGATCGAAGCGGAAATAGAACATCTTGATAAAATAATGTTCGGAGAAGAGGCTTCAAACGCCGAGCTTGTAGCCGAATGTTTTGAGAAAAAAGAGGCATTGGAGTTGAAATTGCTCCGTCTTTATGAAAAATACGATGAACTCGGCGGAGAGATATAATAATCGCCGGTTTATTTCAATCGGAGGAGCACATGGAATTAACTGAATTCTATCGGACTTTCTCATCTGATTCAACCGCCGGAAGTGCGAATCAATTACTGACTGAATACGATTCGGAAAGAACCGTAACGGGACGATGTTATTACAAATTGTCGCATGGGGGCGAGAATTATTCACTATTGTTTTCCAATTCGATTGACAGCACTTTTTCGGACGGTTCTGTATCCAAGGCAAACGATGTCGGGGGTGAATGGGAGATTCTGTCGATGCGCGTCGGACTTTGCCGAAACAGCGGTGACGAGCCGGATAAATGGTATGAAATTACTTTCGAAGGTAGCGAAAGTAAAAAGATTTCGTCTCCCGAATCGTTTTGCACAGATAAAATACCGTTGAATGCAAAAAAAGACGATTTATTGTGTTATGAAATCACTCTCAGAGGTACGAGATTTCCGTATCATGAAGAGGCAGTATTGCCGGTTTATATAAAGCAGTCTGACGGCAGTTTTAAGCCGGATAAGCGTATACCGCTGCCGCTTATGATAGGTTCTGACAGGAAGATTTGCTCAAAAGTCGGCTTTTTGGGGGATTCCATTACACAGGGGTGCGGAACCGAAGTCGGTTCATACACTCATTGGGCTGCCAAAATCGCAGATGGTCTTAATGATGATATAAGCGTTTGGAATCTTGGGATCGGTTACGCCAGAGCGTATGATGCGGCATCAAACGGAGGTTGGCTTGAACGAGCTAAACACTGTGATACGGTTAACGTCTGCTTTGGAGTTAATGATATTTTGAGGGGCAGAACAGCTAAGCAGGTTGAAAATGACCTTCTTACAATAATTGCTGTCCTCAAGGCTGCCGGCTGTCAGGTAATACTGTTTACCGTTCCTCCGTTCGATATGACAGGAGAAAAAGGTGATATCTGGTATGCCGTTAACGAATCGATACGTACTTGCTTGTGCATCGAAGCGAATGCCGTATTTGATTTTGCCGCAGTGTTGGGAGCATCGGCTCCAAATCAGCACATAGCTCCATACGGCGGCCATCCGAATGCGGAAGGCTGCAGGGTGCTGGCCGGTGCATATCTTAAATCCGATATTGTCAGATTGCTTAGTTACGAAAAACCGAATAATCATTTGCAAAAGCCGTTTTCACACTGAAATAAAAAAAGATTCCGGGGAGTTTGATTTCCCCGGAATTATCAGTTTCAGAAATACAGTCGGTGTATAGCTTCTTTGGCGGCGTAAAAAGCAGGCTTGGGATTGCAGTTTACATCACAAATTCCCCAGTAGCATTCAGCCGGGCAGTTTGCTTTTCCGCAGTGCCAGCAGGTGTGCGCATCAGAAAAACAGAAGATAAAGTTACCTAAAACATGCGGATGTGAAGCAAATATTTCAAGTCCGCGCTTTATGTAGTCAGCCTGAACTTCTTCGTTATGTCCGCCCGGCATTTCATTGCACCATGCTTTATGGAAGCAGACCGGTTCTAAGTTTTCGGTGTTCCCTTCCATATTCATGAGCTGTTCATGCGTTAGAGTTTCCCCGCGGCTGGAATAACCCCATTCATTTACGAGGATCGGAAGACCGAACGCATCCCAGATAGAATCGAGGACACCCGGCCAGTCATCTATGCTGCCTCCCTGCCATGAACCGAAATATTGATCATTTCCGACATAACCGAACGGATGGTCACCGGAAAACAACATTTCACCGACACGGCGGCTTTCCTCTCTCCATGAGGCAAAGTTTGTTCCGCAGACGGCTTTGGGATTGATGTCAAGTATCCCCCGGGCGCTTTGCCGACAGGCTTCGGCGCAGATATCCAAAGGCACTGAACCAGAAAAAGTCGGAATATCAAGCTCGTTCATGCATTGCCAAAGCGGGGCGGCTAAGTCACCAAGGTCGCGAGCCATAAATTCGGTAGACCGCCTGACATTATTATAAAACTCATCGGTTCCGTATCTGCCGCAAATTTCTTCTTTATAACCAAGAATGGTGGGCGTCGACGGCATTACTTTTAGTCCGGCATTGACAGCTTCTTCGAAGTCAGATTTCACCCGGAGCCAGCGGTCACTTACCTGCCCGTTGACCTTATCTTTCCATGGGAATGGGATATTCAAACGTATATGATCTATACCGAGTTCGTGGACTAAGTCGTATCTCTTCTCATTGGTATATGCATATACTATGCCGCGTATTTTATCTTTTGCTTTAATATCCATATTATTTTACTTTCGGGCTGCGTCTATTTTCGCCATAAGCCTGCGTCCCAGCGCTGCCATGAAATCGACCGCACATTGCATGGTGTCGTCGTCGAAGCGGTGGAGGAAGTTATCTGCCTCAAATGTGAAATCGCCTTTATACCCGATCTCTCCGAGTGCCCGGGTTATAGCGGTCCAGTTCATTTTCATATCATAACCGTAAGGTATGGTATGATTATCCGCGCGGTAATTGTTGTCGTGAACATGAAGAGCGCCGAGTCTTTCCGCGCCCAGCGCGCGGATTGCTTCATCCGGTTCCTCGCCGACAAGTCCCGAGTGACCTAAATCGAGGCATACGGTATATGCTTTCGGGTTATTGAGTTCGTCATAATACTCGCAGAGATCACGACCGAATGAGCATACATTCGGTACGATGTAACCGCGGCGGCCGTCGAAACCCCACATATTTTCAAGGGCTATTTTTATGCCGTATTCAAGAGCAACGGGTTCTATTTTGCGGTAAAATTCAAAGTTGAATGCTTTCTGCTCTTCTTCATCGGAAGAATATGCTATCGGGTGAACAACTATAGATTTCGCTCCTAAAACACCGGCGATTCTTATCGACTGCTTGATGCGCTCCGGCATCTTTTCATTATATGCGGAACTATCTGCGCCGCCTCTCCAGCACGGGAACGGTGCATGCGCCTGGTTGAAGCAGATTCCGGCGTTTTCGGCTGTCTTGCGAAGCGAAAGTCCGAATTTTTCGGGATCGGCAGAATTCAGCGGACAGCTATCATCAGTCATGGAAAACATCGAATAGTCGATTGCGTCAAAACCCGCTTGCGCAAACATCAGCACTGCAGTCTCAGCGCTGAAGCGCCGGAAAAGAACATCGGTTTGAGTTGAAAGCAGCATAATATTGTTATCCTTTCATATTATAAAAATCAATAATCAATAACGGCCGTAATTTTGAATTGCAGCCATAACAGCTCTCATAGAGGTTAAAAGAGAGCCGTTATTAATTGAGCCTGCGGTAGATATGTTCAGTCCTCTTGTTCCGCTTGCTCTTATCATATCACAGTCGCGGCGCACTTCGGCGATAATTTTGTCTTCGTCGTTTGACATGAATGTAAAGGGGGCGAGCTGACCGTCGATACGGGCATTCGGAAGGTGTTTTCTGATATGTTCGACGGTTACCGTAGGCCCGAAATTGCATCCGTTGAGATTAAGGCGGGAAAGTATCGGGACGAGATGTCCCATTGCGGAGTCGGAGTGCTGATATCTTTCGTCACCCGGATTAGGCGAAACGTAATCAAACACCGCTTTGAGTATCGGATATCCGAACATCTCATACATTTCCGGCGTCATCAGATTTGAATCGTCGTCGGCGAAGCTGAAACCGTGATCGAAGTTTGACATACTCCGACCGGATTCCTCGATAAATATATCGATATATCCAAGCAATACTTTTTTAATGGTTTCCGAAAATCGGACAAATAGATCCGGATCATCGTAATAAAGTAAAAGCAGGTTTTCGACACCGAAAACAGAAGTGGCAAGAGTGACCGGGCCTCTGACACCTCGGAATTGAGACGGTCTGCGTCCGTATTTTTCATACACACGCTTTTTCTCGCTTTCCCAATTCGAAGGAAGGATAAACGAGCGCAGATCCATATTGTCTATTTCATCAAGTTTTCTTTTTAGGTCTTCCGGGGATTCCATTGAACCGCGAAGCCAGGTTGTCTTGCCGTCGAAAACATATTGCCCTCCAAAGACTTCGCCTATCTGACGATATCCCGGAAAATGAGAATCGGCAGGCAGCGGGTCACTTTCGTTAAGCAGTTTTCTGCCAACGATTTTTAACGCTTTTTCATTATAACGCTTGTTCAGCTCCTGACGGCGAAAAGGTTCGGTATAACCCCATGGTTCGCCTTCTTCGCCGAGTTCTGCAAAAACACATTCATCACTCATGCGTATACCCATGGCAACCTGAACGGCGTCGGGATTAAAACAATTAAACTTGTGTGCCTCCAGGTCATCTGCCCAGAAGCGTTCGATATCAAGGTCAAGTTTCATATCTGCCTCCTTTTCGTCGGGTTTATTTTATCATAGTATAGTGGCTTTGTCAAGCGATGTGTGAAAAACTTGATATTGATTTAAAACCGAATTGACATCGTGTTATATGTGTGCTATAATATCATCAATGCATTTTGAAAGGCAAAATCACATGAGCAATTTTTTGGAGATCCTTGAAAATACCCGACTTATAACTATCATAAGGGGAATTCCGAACGGAAAAGCGCTGTCAGCAGCGGATGCGCTGTTTTGCGGCGGTGTCAGACTTGCCGAATTCACCTTTGATTTCAGCGGAAATACACCCGATGAAGAAACGGCGGAGATAATAAGTTCCGTTGCAAAATATACGGCGGGACGAATGATAATCGGTGCCGGAACCGTCACTACCGAAAAGCAGCTCAAACTTGCATATGAAGCCGGCGCGGAGTTTATTATTTCTCCCGATGTTAATGAGACCATAATCAGACATACAAAAGAACTCGGGCTGTTCTCTGTTCCCGGCGCTTTGACGCCGACTGAGATTTCATCAGCGCTTCGCTTTGGCGCCGACTGTGTGAAGATATTCCCTTCTTCCGCTTTCGGACCGTCATATTTCAAGCAGATAACTGCGCCTTTTAACGGAGCGAGGCTGCTTGCGGTAACAGGTATTACTCTTGAGGATGTAAAACTTTATCTTGACAGCGGCTGTTTCGGATTCGGGATAGGAGGCGCTATTACCGGAACTGACTGGGAGCCAGAAATAATCAAGCAAAACGCTGCGCTGTGGAGCGCGGCATGTGAGAAATAAACACTTATAATCAAAACGGAGGCAGGCATGAAAACAAAATACGGATTTAATTTTTTATGGATGTTTTCCGGCAATTACGGCAAAACTCCGCAGGAACCTAATCAGGAAGAACTTGATTTTGTCGCCGGTGAAGGTTTCAATTTTGTTCGCATTCCGACTGATTATCACTTCTGGACGAAGGATTTCGACTATTTTAATCCGGACGAAAATATTCTCGGTTATATCGACAGGTATATCGAAGCATGCAACAGCCGCGGTCTTCATGCCTGCCTGAATATACACCGCGCGCCCGGATACTGCATCAACCGCCCGGAAATTGAAAAAAACAATCTCTGGAAAGACGAGGAACCTCTTGAAGCTTTTATATTTCTATGGAAGATGTTCGCAGAGAGATATAAAGGGATTTCTTCGGAAAAACTTAGCTTTGATCTCGTAAATGAACCTTGTAATATACCTCCGACTCATCCCTGCGACAGAAAGGATCACGAGAGGGTAATAAGAAAAACCATAAGCGAAATACGCGCGATCGATCCTTCAAGAGAGATTGTCATCGACGGATTTGACGGCGGCGGTTCTGCGCTTCCTGAGCTTGCCGATCTTGGCTCACAGAATGTAATTCATTCGGGTCGGGGATATGAGCCGTTCCAGGTTACTCACTACAAAGCCGAATGGGTGAGAGGAAACATAGACTGGGTCGTTCCGGAATATCCCGGAGAAGTTGCGCCCGGCAGGATTTGCAATATAGATTCGATTCGCAAATATTATAAACCATGGATTGATGTTGAAAAATCGGGAGTCAAGGTTCATATAGGGGAATTCGGCTGTTACAACAAGCTTCCGAATGACCTTGCTCTGCGCTGGTTTGACGACCTGCTTAACGTTTTCAGGGAAAACGGCTGGGGGTATTCATTATGGAACTTCAAAGGTTCGTTCGGAATAGTTGAACACGGCAGACCCGGTACCGAATATGAATATTATAAAGGATTTAAGGTCGACCGGAAGCTGCTTGAATTATTGAAACTCGGGTTTTCAGGTAAGTAAATATTTTAAGGACGCTTTACGCGGCGTCCTTTATTTTTCTATGCTTTTATTATATAAAAATAAATAATGGAGAATGACATGGAAAGCAAAATAAAGGTTCTATTTCAGGGGGACTCGATTACCGACGGAATGCGTTTAAAAGACGAGGCAAGCCGTTGGGACAAGAATCATCAGATCGGTCACAGCTGGGCATATATCGTTTCCGCTAAGTTGGGTTTGGAGCATCCGTGCAGATTTGAGTTTGTCAATCGCGCGGTTTCAAGCAATACCGTCGTTGACTTAAGCGAGCGCTGGGAAAAGGATGCTGTCGGGATTACTCCGGATATATTGGCGATTTTGATCGGAATAAACGACGCAAGCCGTATCTGCAAAGACGCATCTTACACAGCAAAAGAATATATTACGGGATATGAAAAACTTTTGCAAAGAAGTCTTGAAGCTAATCCTGAAACCAAATTTATTTTGTTAGAACCGTTTACAACAAGAGACAATAATTTAAGGCAAGCATCGGATACTTTGGCAATACTTTTGAAGGAACTTTGTGTAAAATACGGCGCTATGTTTGTTCCGCTTCAAGATTACTTTGACGAGGTATGCGATAAATACGGCAAATCCTATTGGCTCTGGGATGACGTTCACCCTACCGAAGCGGGTCACGGTCTGATAGCAAATGAGTTTTTAAAGCGCTTTGAAGCCGGAATATCTTTAAAGTAATTCAATCGAGACGTTTAAGCGTCTTCTTCAGTAGCTTTCTGTATTCATCCGCTGCTTCCTTCGGTGCGGTGATTGTCATCTGATCGCCGAAGGTAAACAGCCACCCCCAAAAGGTCGGGCCGATTCTGACATTTACATCGACAGAAAGCAGATCTTTCTTAAGGACTGAAACTTCGGTATCTTCCCCGAATTTGTCGTATACAGCATTCAGAATCTTTCTGTCAAATTCAAGCGTTACATTTGTCGCTTCGCTGACATTATACATATTGAATACCGATTCGGTATATTCGGCAATTTTCTTTTCCGCTTCGAATGCTTCAGCACTTATAGGTTCATCGGTTTTGACTACACGCTCCATCCTGTCTACGCGATAGTTGCAAAGCTCCTTGTATTTTGAGCTGTAACATATAAGATAATAGTAATTCTCCGAATAAACGAGGGAGAGCGGTTCGACATTATATACTTCCCTGTTTTTTCTGTAAACCCTTTCGCGATTTTCGTCAAGGTCAAAGTATAGGAACTCGGCGCGGCAGTTTTGCTGGATTGCTTCCTCAAGGCTGTCTACATTGTAATAAATCTGCTCATTGTTATGTTTATGAGCAAAATACCAGATTGGTTTGGAAGTCAGAAGATCACCCTGATAATCTCCCTCAAGAAAAGCGATTTTTCTTATCATCTCCCCGGTTTTCTTTTCCGTAATGAATCCGGCTGCTCTTACGGCGTCGATCAGAATCTTCAGCTCGGGTATACTGAAATTGCGCTCCGAAATATAATATCCTTTCTCGTGACCGACGAAAGTATGCATGATCTCATATCCGTTCGCATTTAAAAGCGCAATGTCTTTCGACAAAGTGCGCCTGTCGCAGCTGATTCCCTGTTCATTCAGATAGTTTATTATTTCGCTTGTTGTCTTTGGATTGTTTTCGTCGGATGATCTGGACAGCATTTCCATCATCACAAGCAGCTTTAACCGCTGTTTTCCGTTATCTTTCATTTTGTTCACCGTTTTTGAAACTTCCGTAGCTACATTATAGCATTAAATCCTGCGGTTGTAAAGAATTTATTTTATGTTAATTCAAGCAAAACTATTGCTAATATAAAGATATTATGATATAATAATATCAGGATCGGGGACGGCACCAATAGAAAAAAACGGCATCCTGAAATTCATAAAGACACAGAGGGGGCGACACCCATAGAAAAAAACGTAAATGTCTCGGATGAATTCGGCAATAAATATGAGCCGACCTGGCCCAGACGGGCAAAAGGTCTTGTAAAAAAAGGCAGAGCGCGCTTTGTTTCCGAAAATCACATATGCCTTACTGTGCCCAAAAGCTCCGGTAATTCCGTATTTGAAGAAAGCGGACGGCGCGAGCTGCCGATAAAAACAGAAGAGGAACAAGCGTTGAATAACGAAATAAATAACGGTGCATTGAACACCGAATATGAAAATCAAGCCGCAGCCGAACCGGTTGATAACGATTTCAGCCTTTATACCGTAGACTATATGCTTCAAAAGATCGACGGTTGTCATATCAGACCGAACATCTTGAGCGAGCTTTTGGTATTCTCGAATACAATATAAAGTCAAAGCCTTCAGAAGATATGCAAGAGCGGACGCCCCGGCAATTCGTCGGCCAATTCGCCGGCATACCGGGAGCTTCGGGTAACATAGCCGGACAGGCAATGGCAGAAGCCGCAGCCAGGATCTTTGAGGCACGCGAGCAGACAATACGTGAGACGATAGACATGTATCGCAAACTGCTTTATGACTTGCTTGGTAAGGAAGATACAAATTAAAACCGGCATTTTACGGTTCCTGTTGTGGCAATTCTTTCTTACGACAAAATAACACCTGCTTATGCATAGCTGAATAACTGAATTTTAACTGACTTCGTTTTTAAAGCGGAGTCAGTTTTTATTATTTCTAAATAATAGTTTAATTTGTTTAATTCTTAAATAATTGCTAAATATTTTTGTTTTGATTTATAGAACGTTCTTATTAAACTGTTATTGATTTTACACAATTATTACCTGTAATTGATGTTTTAAATATAGTGGATTCCGACAAAACAATTTACAAAATGCATATATTTTACCAATAACCGCTTTTTATTCTTGATTTAAAATATAATAAAGGAGAGTGATTACTTATGTCCAAGAAGCGATTTATATTAACTCTGCTCGCTTTATTTCTTGTACTTTCTTCCTGCGCCTCCTGTTTTAGCGGAGGAGAAAAATCCGACTCAAGCAGCAAACGTTTTGGTTCGGGCGGCGAACTGTTAAGGATAGTGTCGGGATCTGAAAATAAAGAGCTCGAACCCATAATTGAAGCGTATACCGATAAAAATAAAGTTACCATTGAAATGACTTATATGGGTTCTGTCGATATCATGAGGCAGCTCGGGGCAAACACATCCGATTATGATGCGGTTTGGCCGGCTTCATCTATATGGATATCAATGGGTGAAAAAAATTTCAGGGTGAAGCACACTGAGTCAATAAGTCTCAGTCCTGTTGTCTTCGGCATCAAAAAAACTTTGGCGGAAAGCATGGGTTTTGTCGGCAAGCAGGTATCAATCAATGATATTATGGAGAAAATAAGTTCGGGAGAACTGAAATTCTGCATGACATCAGCAACGCAGTCAAATTCGGGAGCAAGTGCATATTTAGGTTTTCTTTCGGGACTTTTCGGATATCCGGAAGTTCTTACTATGAAAGACTTGGAAAATCCGGAGTTTTGGCGGAAAAAATACAGTCGGTAATTTTAAATACAATACCTATATGGAAGAATCAGATTATAATAGCTCTCGGGCTTGCGCGTCAGGAGAACGCCATGAAAATTCAAAGAAATATCAGTAAAACAACGCAAAGGATTTTAGTTGAAAACAATAAAGAAATAAAGAAAAATACCGTCGAATCGGCAAAAGAATCCGAGAGAGGCATTATCGAATTGGAGACTTTGCAGACGGTCAATAAAGAGTTGATTGAAACCATAAATGATACACTTAAAATCCAGCAAAACGGGCGCGCACTGCGCAATAAAGCCGAAAGCGAAATTCAGCTGTTGGAAGAAGATATGAAAACTTTATTGCTCTATACAAGAAAAGAGAATAAACAGTGATTTGGCTTCAGTGATTTCCCCGTTATATTTTGAAGCTCGGTTTTTATATCATATATAACCAGAAATGCCGCTTATCTGTTCGATAAAACTGTTCATTGTTAAAAATTTCACTTTGCTATTGCTTAAATTTGATAATTGGTATATAATGAAAGCAATAAAATTCATGAACAGGAGTAAATATAATGAACGGAAGCGACTATATTGCCATTGTTACCGAAACAATTGAAAATGCGTGGAAAAGCCAGACCGATGAGATAGCAAAAGCTTCATCCGAAATCGCATCGGCAATCATACGAAAAAATAATGTCTTTGTATTCGGCTGTTCACATGCAGGCATAATTGCCGAAGAGGTATTTTACCGCACCGGCGGACTTGCCGTGATAAATCCGTTATTCTTCCCCGGTTTTATGCTCAATACCCGGCCTATTACCATGACTTCGGCTCTTGAACGCGTTCCAGGTCTGGGGAAGATAATATTCGAAAAAAACAATATAGGACGCGGAGACTGTTTAATTCTTCATTCGGTTTCGGGTCGCAACACTGTTCCGGTTGATATGGCTCTCGAAGCACGCAAAAACAATGTTAAAACGATCTGCATAACAAATCTTGCGTATTCAAGTGCGGTCAGTTCCAGACATCCGGACGGCAAACGCTTGTTTGAAGTCTGCGATATCGTCATCGATAACAAGGGCGTTATCGGCGATGCGGCGGTTACGATCGACGGGCTGCCTGAAAAAATCGGTCCTACCTCAACATCAGTCGGCACTGCGCTGATAAACGGCATCGTTATTGAAGCGGTAAACCGGATGATCAGCGAAGGCGTAGTTCCTCCGGTTCTTATGAGTGCGAATCTTGACGGCGGCGATCGCCATAATGAGAAGATATTTGAAGAATACCGTGACAATATCTTCTACATGTGATCGATATGGAAAAATACCTTGCACTCGATGCCGGCGGAACAAAGGTGGCGGCGATATTATACGACGATAATTTTCATATCATCAGAACTGCGGTGAGCGGCAGTCTCAGGGAAAATACGACTTCTGGTGATCTTATCGAAAAGCACACATCGGAAATCGTTGCGCAACTGGGGCTTGCAGACGGCGGTAATATAGAGAGAATATCCGGTGTATGCGAAGGCAGTCTGATCGATAGAATTCGCAGTTTATGTTCAGTCGGTGAACTCAGCATGACCGGTGAATTTGATATCGGGCTTTGCGCCGCAAATATATTTGGTGACGGTTTGCTGGCGCTTTCGGGTACCGGCGCAACCCTTTTTGGGAAGTATCAGGGCAGGAGTTTCGGTACTGGCGGATACGGAGCATCGGTTGCAGACGAAGGGTCCGGCTACTGGACAGCGCGTCAGGCTTTTCTCGCCGCTATTGCCGACGACGAAGAAAGAGGACCGAGAACTTTGCTTACAGATCTTATTTCGGAACATTTCGGTTTTAACCGAAGCGGACTCGGGTCCGCAATATTCGCGATATACGGTCAGAGACAACTTTCGGCTGTTGCCTGTGTCGCAAGATGCGCGCCTCTTGTAACCGATGCCGCTAATATGGGGGATGAGGTCGCACTTAACATATTGAAGCGAGCCGGTGAATTGCTCGGACTTCAGCTTCTGCATGTAATCCGGAAGAACGGTATTCCCTCTTTGGTTCCGGCTGCGATTTCCGGAAACAACTGGAGGGGTCATAGAGTTATTTTTGATACATTCAAAAGCGTTCTTTTAAATCAAGCACCGGAGCGTCAAATTATTATACCGAAATTTGAGCCTATAATCGGCGTTATTCTAAAGCATTATCATGGGTTGCACGGTGAAATTACCGAAGAATTTGAGCAACAGTTGCTTTTCGAATACAGGGACTATACTTTCGATATAGATAAACCCAAACAATGAAAAAAATGGAGATATTATTATGTTAATGGAAAGATATCAGAAGGCAATCGACGAACTGTTTAAGAAAATTCGCGATACCCAGACCGAAAACATCATAAAAGCCGGCGAGATGGTTTCCGACAGCGTTGCATCCGGCGGCTGTATATTCCTTTCGAGCATCTGCCACAGTATGGAGATGGATTCCATCTACCGCGGCGGCGGACCGATCTTTTACAAACACTTCTCTTACAGCTTGAATATCGAAAATGGTGCGCGACCGCGTGATCGTTCCGATCTCGGCATTGAAACTCAAGGTGCACAGGCGAGATATGCATTGACACAATCGAATTTCCGTCCGGGAGATGTGCTGTTTTTAAGTTCGGTTTCGGGACGCACTTCATCTGTAGTTGATCTTGCTTATGAAGCCGTAAAGCTCGGTATAAAAGTAATCGCCTTTACTTCGATGGAGTATGCCGTAAAGGTTGATCCGGTACATCCCTCAGGAAAAAAGCTTTATGAAATCGCAACTTTGACACTCGACAACTGCGCTCCGGCAGCCGAAGCCATGCTTGATGTCGACGGAATAGAAGCGAAATTCGGCGCCGCATCGGGGATGGGCTCCAATTATATTATGTGGAGCATTACCTCGGTGGCTGTTGAAAAACTGCTCGAAAAAGGTATCACTCCGGGTATATTAAAATCAGCTAATTTCCCCGGCGGCAGCGATTATAACAAAGAGGTTGTCGAACCCAATTATCAGAAGTTCGGTTGGTGATAAAAATCACAATATAAGTATCGAAACAGCGCCGTCCGGCATTTAAAAACGGACGGCGCTGTTTATTTAGATAATATTATTCTGCGTTTTCATAAGTGGCAATGACTTTATCAAGCTTCTTTTGATACGAAGTATTAAGTTTTGCGATTTTTGATGCGACATCGGTGCTTTCTTTCGAAACAAGGGTTCTGAGCTGTGTTAGAATGTCTATTCCCTGACCGTTCAGCATGAAACCAAGATCAGCGTAGTAGCTCGAAAGCATAATGCGCATGGTTTCTTCAGAGGCATCGTCACGGAGGAACTTTCCCTTAAGCAGTGTTTCGATATAAGCCGGCTGAACCGTTTGATCCGACATATAAGCGCAGTCTTCAAGCACCATTCCGACGAGATCCTGATCCGCAACTACCAGGGGGATGGAAATTGCCGCACCGATATTAGCCTGATAGTGTATTTTATAATCCTGCTGTATTTCGTTGAGTTTGGGAATCGGAACGATTCCAAAGTCGGAGATCATGTTTCGCATACGCTCAACACCCTTAAGGTTCGCAATCCAGAACAAAGCTCTGTCTGCAGCCAAAGCATCCATCGGGGCGTATTCGCGGTCGACTCCGGCATACCTGTCGCAGATATAGGTGCCGTTATCGTATTTGCAGAGGGTAACGATAGAGTCAACTACATTTATATATTCGGGAGTGTCGATTGCAAGGTATGGAAGGTCGTTTTCATCTTTCGGAATGGTCTGATATCCGGTTCCGGATAAGAAGCAGTCTATAACAAAGGTATTTCCTATAAATCCCAAAGTATCAAGCTGGGTTATTTTGCCGTCTCCGTCCAAATCCGATGTTACGGCTTTTATCATCTCGCCCATCGAATCGAATGTCCAGCGGCCTTCTCTCACAATTGTGTAAAGATCTTCGAAACCGTAATTTGCGTGAACCACTTTGTTGAAGAGTGTGCAGGGAGTCGCGCCGAGAGCGTGTATGTTCATATCGCCGTATACAAAGTAGTTTTTGCCGCCGATAGACGAACCGTCAAGCATGAAACTGTTCCAATATGGTTTTTCGAAATCAATATACGGAATATTATCGAGATCACAGGATACGCCGGCAATGGCCAGGTTCATTGAAAAGTTGCCGTTAACCTCTACCATATCGAAGTCGGGTGTTCCGGCTTTTACTGCCTTTGAAACAGAAGAAACGATCGTGCCGTCATCCTTGAACGTTGCTTTTATTTCCATGTTATATTTTTCATTGAGCTTGGAATTACGCATGAAAATTGCGTCGTTCAGCGCTTCTCCGTTAAGCTCTACGGCGGCGAAATCAAGATTCGGTTCAAAGTCGTTACCGTTGTAGAGAATATTGAATATATGCCCACCGCTGTCATAAGGTGCGATTTTGGGATCATAATCCGGAGCAGTTTCTTCGGGTTCTGTCGTTGTTTCGCCTTCTGCATCCGAAGCGACGGATGCGGTTGTATCCGAGAGGATGGCTGGCGATTCAGTTTTGTCACTACAGGAAAATAATTGGATGGCAAGAAGCATAACCGACAAAATGACGGCGAGTGTTTTAAAGCGCTGATTTTTCATTATGGATTCCTTTGTTAAATTATTATTTTAAGCGATTTTATACAATCGCATTAAGGTTTAACTTTCATTCATAACCGCATCAATGATCTTCTGGAAGTTTTTCATGATCTTAGTTTCGTTCTTTGCATAATAGGAAGCAAAGTCGGTGCTCTTTTTCTTTATAACAACTTCGGTTATCATGTTGTATGCGGAACCGGTTGAGTCGAAGTTGAATCCGAAGTCGAAAACTTTGTTTTCGTGCATGAACTGGATTACCTTATAAGAGTTTTCATCGCGGACGGCTTTGTTTTCAAGGACTATATCAAAGAACGCAGGCCGGATATACTGATAGCTGTAGTATGCCATTGCTTCTGCTATTGCTCCGGTGCGCGAGGTGTCGGGAGCATTTACCGGAATACAAATAAGACCGGCGCCGCAGAACACACGGTATTTTTCCTGCGCTTCGTCGTATTTCGGTATCGGCAGGATGCCGAATTCGTGTTCTATCTCGCGTAGATAAGAACAAAGGCTGCCTATATCAAGGCTTGCGAGGAAGCAGCGTCCTTCAAGTATCATATCACGGTATGTGCTGGTTGCGTATGAAACACTGCTGTATACGTCTAATATTACATCTCCGGACCAGATAAGATCGTAATATTTCTGAACGAGCCCCAGCATTTTTTCATTATACATGGAAAGCTGAGGCCAACCGTTTTCATCGGGAGTTGTAATTCGGATATCCGAAGCATAGACATATGAAAAGCCACATTCGTCGGTTAATAAACCATATTTGTCTGCTTTTGTCATCTCCCCGTCGCCGTCAACATCTGATACAATACCCTTTATAATTTTCGTCATGTAATCAATTGTCCATTCGCCGTCAAAGCAGGTGTCGTAAAGGTCTTTTTCAAGATTTACCTGTTCGAGATAATCTTTGTTAAAAAGAATGGTATTCATTCCCTGCCAGGCCATTACTATATCTCCGGAAGCATAATAAAGCCTGTTTCCGATACCGAGCGAATTTGTCATTGACTGATTCCACCATGGCTTTGAGAAATCGACATGGTCGAGTTTATTCCAGTCGTAAAGCAGATGATCGGTTACAAGAGAGGCAACTCCGCCCGTTGCATGCGGGAAGATAAAATCATAAGCATTATCGCCTGCCATCACGGATTTTTTGAATGCCTGCGGCGGGTCACTGACTTCGATTACATTGAAATCGACATTAAGAAGTTCCGACATGGCAAGGTTTCGATTATATCCTGCGTCATCCAACGGATCGCCGGTCATTTCCGAGTCAAGCTTGAAATGGTCGTTATACCTGTCAACCGTAACCATATTAACAGTATAGCCGCCTAAATCCAGCTCGGGCAGTTACAGCTGTTCTGCCGGTTCCGTCGTTGTTTCTTCGGTTAAAGCGGTTGTTTCATCGTTACCGGCAGTCTGAGCATCGATATTCTTGTCGGCAGAACCCCCGCATGAAGAAAGACCCGTTAATGTTAATACGGCGGCAATTAATAAAGAAAACAGTTTTATACATTTAAAAGACATGATAAATACCCCCTTTGTAATATTATATATGTTAATCAGCAGAATTTCAAGTGTTCTTCCTTAAAAAATATCTTTGATATAATTCTATTTGTTTTCATTAAGTTCACCATTAAAACCGGTTCGGTGTTATAATGGTTTAAGCAAATAATATACGGAGGAGAGTCATGTTAAAAATATACGATTTGAGATTGGATGGTGCACTGATTTCTTCACTAAGAGGAAACCAGGCGCTTACAAATAATCCTGAGATATCTTGGGCTGTCGGATGTATCGGAAATGATACATTTCAGACAGCTTATGAAGCGGAATTCCTGTGTGACGGAAAATGTATCTGGAATACCGGCAAAGTTGAAACCGATAAGCAGAAATTGACTTACGCAGGCGAAACGCTGAAAGCAGGCGACAGGGTTGAATTTAAAATAAAAGTATGGGGAAACAGCGGTTCTGTCGGATCTGTATGCGATGCATTTGATTATATTCTCTTGGATAACTGGACAGCACCCTGGATTACCTGCAAAGGCGAGCGTGAAAAATACCGTCCTGTCCGCTTCAGCCGTGAGGTTGAGATACCGGAAGATATCGAGTCATGCTGCCTTTACGTTTGCGGTATCGGATATCAGAAGGTAAGAATTGACGGTTTTGAAATAGATGATGCGGTATTAGATCCGGCTTTCACCGATTATGACATGCGCTGCTGTTATGTGGCATATCCGAATCCTGCGGATCTGACGCCGGGAAAGCATACACTAACCGTCGATGTTGCAAATGGCTGGAGATATGAGGCCTCCGGAATGCTGAAAAATCTTAATGACGGAAAGGGCGCAAACTTTTCCGGTCCCATTCAGCTTACAGCTCTGCTGAGAATTCGTCATAAAGACGGCAGCGAATATGACATTACGACCGATGATGAATGGAAATGGTCGTATTTCGGGGTTACATATGCCGGTATCTTCAACGGTGAGCATTATGATGCGCGATTTGAGGAAGAATGGAATACTGTTGAATTAACCGCTCCGCCTTCGGAAAACACCGTTATGACGCCGATGGTTTTTCCGCCGATACTTGATCAGGAGACTTATTCGCCTGTTGATGTCTGGCAGCCGGAAAAAGGGCGGTTTATTGTAGACTTCGGTCAGAACATTGCAGGTGTAACTCAGATTCGCCTGCCGAAGGCAGCACCTGGAACGAAAATAACAATCCGTCACGCAGAAGTGCTTGATGAAAACGGAAATCTTTATACAGCACCGCTCAGAGGAGCCGAACAGACTGACAACTATACTTATTCCGGTGATGATGATGTGTTTTACGAGCCGGAATTTACCTATCACGGCTTCCGTTATGCAGAAGTTACGGGATATCCAGATATACTTACCGACATGGATATCATATCCGTTTCGAGATATTCAAATATCGGCTTGCGCGGAGATTTCCGCTGCGGCAGTCCCATGCTTAATGCGATCAACGATATTGGCGTCAAAACCGAGCTTGCGAACATCCATTCAATTCTTACCGACTGCCCTCAGCGCGATGAGCGTATGGGTTGGATGAATGACGCAACGGTGCGCTTCGAGGAAACGCCGTATAATTTTGAAACCGGTCGGGTATGGCCTAAAATTACAGCAGATATAGTTGATACGCAGCAGCGTTTCGGCGACGGCGCATTTCAATGCACCGCACCTGCTGTATGGGGCGGTCATCCGGCTGACCCCGTCTGCACTTCATTCCTCATGGCCGGATACATGGACTGGCTGCACAACGGCCGTGCCGCTTCCATAGAGATAGGTTATGAAGGCTACAAAGCATGGGAAGATGTGCTGCTTTCAAAATCCGAGAATTATATTGTAAATTACAGCTATTACGGTGATTGGGCGTCTCCGGCTTTTGCCTGCATCGGTTATCCGGAACAGGACGGGGCAAATTCGGCAATCACACCGGGAATCTTTATGTCAACCGGCTATTCATATCTTAACTGTAAGCTGATAGCTAAGTTTGCCGGGATACTCGGCAATACTGATGATGTCGAAAAATATGAAGGACTTGCCGAAAAGATTAAAACAGCTTTTCTTGAAAAATGGTATTGCGGGAACGGCATATTCGCCGATAAATCTACTCTTGAAGACGGAGAATCACCGCAGCCGATGAGCCAGGCTTGCCAGTGCTTCCCTGTCTGGCTTGGTATTATTGAAAGTAAGGATGCACAGGATGCCGCAGATGTACTTGTCAAAAAGATCGAAGCTGACGGCAATCGTATTACGACCGGCAACCTTTGCACCAGATATCTCTTTGATGTGCTGACTGCCCGGGGACATTCAGACAAAGCGCTTGAGCTTTTAATGAGTGAAAGTTATCCTTCATATGGTTTTATGCTCCAAAACGAAGCAACTACCGTTTGGGAACGGTTTGAACTCAAAAAGAACCCCGGCATGAACTCCCATTGTCATCCGATGTATGGAGCTGTCGGTTATTGGTTCTATGCTCATCTTGCCGGAATTCAGCCGCTTGAGGACGGATACCGCAGAGTCAGAATTGCGCCGGCGAATGAATGCGGTCTTTTGTCCTGCCAGGCTTCGGTGAATTCGCCATACGGTAAGATTTCGGTCAGATGGACAAAAAAATACGGCGAATATCAGCTGTATTGCCAGATTCCGTTTGGAGTAAAGGCAGATATCGACTTCGGCGGTGTTCAAAAAACCGTTGAAGCGGGTTATCATGTTTATAATTATAAGGCATAAATAAGCTCCGGCGCGGTTCTAAAGACCGCGCCGGAATCATTATGTGACTTGTTACAAGTCGTCTTTACCGGATTTGCGCCAACCGTCGGCAATGCGCTTTTCAAGCTGATCAAACGGTCTGAGTCCGCTCAGGGAATCGTAGCCCTCAAGGCAGGAGCAGCCGGCAGCGCAGGCAAGACGCAGGCAGTTTTCCGGATCACGTCCGGTGATGATTGCGCTAAGGAAAGCAGCTATCGACGTATCTCCGGCACCGGTTCCGGAGAGCAGCTGCCTCGGGGTATAACTTTGTTCGAATGCCGAGAAATTACTCCAGGAATTTCCCGATATACCTAATTTATCACTTATATCGGCAAGCTTGTTTTTATCGGCAGCTACGCAGTATATACCGGGTTTCCCGCATTTCAGGAGAACGATTTTTGCTCCGAGGTCAAGGCATTTCTGCGCAAGAGGCTTTATTTCGTTATCAATATCTATAACGGCTGTAACATCCTGCCCTTTGGCTTTGTTTTTCCATTCTTTCAGCAGTTCGGGATCAAGCATATAGCAGACCTCCTCGGCTGACGGAGTGAATATATCCACAAAAGGAAGAACACTTTTTATGACATATCCCCAGTCGCTCTTTGCCGCTTCAGAGTTGGTATCGACGACTGTAAGGTCAAGCGAAGAGATACATCCGGCTGCTTTCACTTTTTTGAAAAGTTTGATAGTCTCGGCGCCGTCGTTTTCATACATTTTCTTCATCAAAGTCGGATAACCGAAGTGAAACAGCGATACGCTTTTCAGGTCGTCTTCGGTTATAAAAGATGAATCAAATGTATCGTTTGGGCCGGGATTATGGAAAAACATCCGGTCATATCCCGGCACGGCAAGAGCGATCGTATAGGAAGATGATGCGTCTTTATCAATAATCATTCCCTCGGATGCGCCGTGATTATCAAGAATATTCAATACCAAACGGCCGAAATCATCATCTCCGACAATGCCTTTAAGAACGACGTCAGCTTTATTTTCCAAAAAAAGCTTCATCGCAAGGCCGGTATTCGCTACCGAACCGCCGGTATGGATGGCAGCGCCGCCGACTTCGGTAAGGTGACCCGGAACAAAAATATGGCTGAAATCATTAAAAGTCTCAGATTTAAACTTCGGCGTTATATCAAGGCAGATATGCCCGGCGCAGATTACTTTCTTTTTCATAAACAACTCCGTTTCTTTCCGGGACTGTGTTAATTTATGAAAAAAGTATAGCACACTTCAACGGATTTGTCAAGTTGGGGATATGCGTAATTAATGTGTTGACACAGCAAAACAATGTGGTATAATATTATTATGAGTAATTAACAGAACACGAGTTATTATTATGTTGGAACAAAGCTATAATTTACGCGGAAGACTGATTGAAAACAGAATTGTCTTCCAGCCTATGGAAGGCTGTGACTGCAATGAGGACGGATCGCCATCCGAACTTACTATTGAAAAATACCTGACCGAAGCAAAATCGGGAGCGGGGATAATCTGGATGGAAGCATCCGCAGTTTGCCCTGAGGGCAGAACTAACACCCGGCAGATGATGCTGACAGAGGAGAATCTTGATTCATACAAAAAACTTGTCGATCTTATGCGTAGGACTGCAGGAGAAACGACCGGTGTCAATCCGATAATAATAGTCCAGCTTACCCACTCGGGCCGTCAAAGCATAAAACCGATGATAGCTTACAGAAATCCGGTTTATGAAGCTAAAAAACCGATGACAGATGATAACATCGCTTCCGACGAATATCTCGACACTATTCACGGAATGTATTATTCGGCAGCTTTGCTTGCCGAGAGAGCCG
>LSQX01169428.1_pt6 | contig 37723 bp, 35 predicted proteins | sample 654561 | NCBI WGS metagenome assembly LSQX01 (sample SAMN04489861, study PRJNA283612) | anaerobic digester metagenome | isolation source: 4 biogas reactors fed with cattle manure at either 37C or 55C with and... | place: Denmark: Kongens Lyngby | collected 2014 | reverse complement strand
CCTTTTAGTCGCGGCAGCTTTTCTTGTGACCTACATGGCCATCGCCGACCACTGGAATCTCAATGTCTTTGACTATTACGGCACGGACGGTACAGACGGCGAAGGCTTTACGACTCTGTTTTTTATCTTTGATTTTGCGAACGCTCCGAAATCAACTTTCTTCGGCATGCAAATCGTCTCGGATTGGCCGCCGCTTCTCTCCTCGCCCTATCTTTCAGCAAATGCCTGGCCCTCATATGTCTTTGTTCCTATCTTTCTAACCGGAGCAATATGGTATCTGATCTGCGTTCAGGCGTTTATCGCCCGCACCTGGCGAATTCTCGTCATGTCGAAAAAGTCATTTGAAAAGAGCCTCGATAATTACGATGCGACCAAAAATCCCATCGATAATCCCTTACCGCCTCTTCAATAAGTTATATAAATATAAAGGAGTTACGAATTAAAGGCTTGCATCGCAATCGATATCATCTCGTAAAGGACGACGCCGACGAGCAGGATATCAATAATGATAAACAAGACAAAGAAGCGGCGGCTGGAAAGAGCTTTTTGCCGCTTTTTAATCTCCGCTAATTCTTCTTGGGTCTTCTCTTGAATGTCAATCATATTATATTAATATTTTATAGCATTTGCCGAGCGGGGGTAAGGCTGAACATCGCGAATATTATTGATGCCGGTAATATACATTAACAGGCGATCAAAGCCGATGCCGAAACCGGCGTGGGGGCAACCGCCGAACTTACGGAGGTCAAGATACCACTGTAAATCGGGAAGCAGATGCATCGCTTCCATCTTATCCTTCAGGATGTCGTAGCGGTCTTCGCGCTGCGAACCGCCGACGAGCTCGCCGACATAAGGCACGAGCAAGTCGCAGGCCGCGACCGTTTTGCCGTCATCGTTTTGATACATGTAGAAAGCTTTGAGATCTTTAGGATAATCAATTAGAAAGACCGGACCATTGACAACCTTCTCGGTGATATAGCGTTCGTGTTCGCTCTGGAGGTCCATACCCCAGACGATATCGGCATTGTCAAACTTAACGCCGTCTTTGACGGCCTTGAGTAAAATATCAATCGCCTCCGTGTAGGTCATCTTCTTAAAATCGGATTCCAGCAAAGCATTTAAGCGATCGAGTAAGGTATGTGATTGATCGAGGATGTTATTAAAAAATTCCATCTCTAACGGGCAACGATCCAAGACATATTCAATGCAGTATTTAATACAGGCTTCGATTAGCTCCATATCATCGCCTAAATCGGCGAAGGCAATCTCCGGTTCAATCATCCAGAACTCGCTGGCGTGTCGCGGCGTGTTCGAATTTTCGGCCCGAAAAGTCGGCCCAAAAGTATAGACATCGCGAAAGGCCATCGCGAAAGCTTCGACGTGAAGCTGACCGCTGACGGTTAAGGCGACATCTTTACCAAAGAATTCATTGCTCTTTTTCGGACCGGTCACGACCGAGAAAGTCGCTCCCGCGCCTTCGGCGTCACTGCCGGTGATAATCGGGGTATGAACATACATGAAGTTCTGCTCCTGGAAAAAGGTGTGAATCGCCATCGTTAAGACATTGCGAACGCGAAAGACGGCGCTGAAGGTGTTGGTGCGTCCCCTTAGGTGGGCGATATCGCGTAAAAACTCGACTGAGTGATATTTCTTTTGCAGTGGAAAATCATCCGCGCATTCGCCGACCAAATCGAGTTCTTTGACGTGAATTTCAAAAGGCTGTTTGGCTTCGGGCGTCAAAACAAAATCGCCCATCACGCGAATTGAGGAACCTGTTTTAATTTTTGAGATGGAATCGTAATTATTTAACTTATCTCGAGAGTAGACTAATTGGATGCCTTTAAAATTCGTGCCGTCGTTAAAATCGATAAAGCCGACCGCTTTATTATCGCGGTTAGATTTAACCCAGCCCTCAAGGTAGACGCCCTGTTTGAGCTTTTCTTTAAATTCTTCATCATCGCCATAGGTGATGACATAAAGGTCGTAGACGGTAATGCTTAAAGGTTCCATATTTTTACTCCGCTGCTCGTTTTTTAATTATAACAATTAACACCGTATATATCACACACAAATCAGAATTTGTCGTAATCGGAAATCCGCCAGTTGGGATCGACGCCGATATCCATCTTGGCGAATATCTTCCGCTCATAGAGATGGTCGGCTAATTTGGCGATCATCGCCGCATTATCCGTCGTCGCCCATAAAGGCGGGATGATGACATCGACATCCGTGCCGGCAAAATGATTGCTGATTTGTTCGCGTAGATACGAGTTGGCAGACACGCCTCCGGCCAAGACGACTTGCTTGACCTGATAGTATCTGGCGGCACCAATCGTCTTATCGACGACCATTCCGATGGCGATATCCTGAAACGACTTGCACATATCAAAAATGTTGATTTCCTCGTCTTTTTGATTGAGCGAATTGACGAGATTGACGACCGCGGTCTTAAGACCGGAATAGGAGAAGTCAAAGCCTCCGTTGCGCAAGGGCGTCGGAAGTTTATATGTCGGTTTTCCGAGTTTGGCGTTCCGATCAATCGGCAGGCCACCGGGATAAGGAAGACCGAGGACGCGGGCGACTTTATCAAAGCATTCTCCGACGGCATCGTCTTTGGTTTCTCCGACAACCTCGAATTCGAGGTGCCGGGGCATATAGACTAATTCCGTATTGCCGCCCGAAACCACGGTGCAGAGCATCGGAAACTGAAAGGGTTTAATGTATTCATTCGCGTAGATGTGGGCCGCTAAGTGATGGACGGGAATCAGGGGCTTTTGATATATCAAAGCCAGGGTCTTGGCCATCTGCATGCCGACGTGCAAGGCGCCGATCAAACCCGGTCCGCGCGTAAAGGCAAAAGCATCCACTTCTTCGAGTTTAATATTTGCTTTTTCGAGCGCTTCTTTTAAGACGATCGTGATGTTTTCAGCGTGAAGGCGCGCCGCCATCTCGGGCATGACGCCACCGTATTTTTTATGCATCTCAATCTGGGTGGCGACGACATTGCTTAACAAAGTCCCATCACGAGTGATGGCGACTGCCGTTTCGTCGCAACTTGATTCGATGGCGAGAATTAAAGCCATACTAGATTAATCTCCTGACCATATACAAAGCATCCTCGCCGTTTGAATAATAGGCGGGCTTGATTAAGACGCCTTCAAAGCCGTGCTTTTCATAAAAGGCGATGGCGGCTTGATTATGGGTTCTTACTTCTAAGGTAATCGTCTCGACGATTTCGTTATTTTCATTTTTTAAATGCTCAATCATCTTGTTAAGAAGCTCTGTTCCCAGATGCTGCTTGCGATATTTTTTAGCGATGGCGATCTGCGAGATGGTGCTCGAAGAAAAGGTGACCATAAAATCGATGAAGCCGGCGATTTCTTTGATGCCGTTTTCAATAACATCCAAGACAAAGATGACATTGATCGGATTTTCCGTCAATTCGTAAAGCCAGTCACGCCGGGTCCAGGGTGTGACAAAAGATTCTTCTTCGATTTCAAGAACGCGGTCTAAATCCGCGCTTTCCATTCGGCGAATCACCGTTACAAAGCTCATAGCAAATCCTTTAGATAGACCGGCTTCAAAGTTAAGATATTTTCTACCGGAACACTCTTCTTTTTCGCATCCAGCATTCCGTCAAGAACACTGGATTGATAAGAGTCGATGCCAAGATATTTGGCGTCCCCTGAAACGACGAAATCAGCATTACCCTTAATCCAGGCAATCAGTTCATCGTTGGGCCATACTTTTTCTTCCACCAAGACTTGGCCATCGGCGTCATAGATGGCGACATAGCTGCGATTGCTGCGGGCATTAATGACCGAAATTGTCCCTTGATGCGGGGCTATTTGCGAAATTAATGAGGAAACGGCATAGATTTTGAGATTGAGGGCGAACGCCATAGTTTTGGCGATGGTCAAGGCAATCCGAATGCCGGTATAGGAGCCGGGGCCGATCGTCACCACCACTTCGCCGATGTCTTTAGCGGATATATTATTGCGCTTTAAAATGGCATCGACTTCGACGGCCATCAGCTCGCTTTGCCGCTGCCAAGCCTGATAGGAGATGCGGTCGATTATGTGATTATCTTTTGCTAATCCGACGTTTAAATCGCGGTTCGCGCTGTCGAGGAGGAGGCTATACATTTTCCGTCTCCTTTAAGCTTTTGATGACTTGTTCATAGGCCGAGCCGATATTTTCAAAAGTGATGCGCCGCGAGTTTTCATCAAGCGCTTTAATGACGATGCGAAGATGGCTTGCCGGAATTAGAGGTTTAATGTAATCAGGCCATTCAATTAAGGTGACGCCTTCGCCTTCGATAAATTCTTCAAGCCCGAGTTCGCTGTCGCGATTTTCCAAGCGGTAGGCATCGATGTGGAACATCGGAAGCCGTGCTTCGAAATAACATTTCATTATATTAAAAGTCGGCGAGATGACGCGTTCGAGGATATCAAGTCCTTTGGCGACGCCGCCGACAAAAGTCGTCTTGCCGCTTCCGAGCGGTCCATCTAAGGTAATGACCGCCCCGGGAAATAAAAAGCCCGCCAGCCGCTCAGCGACGCGCTTGGTCTCTTCACTTGATTTTGAAATAAATATGTATTTCAAGTCTTGGTCCAACTTTCGCCTGCCATTATAGCAAATAACCGAATGTGTAGTATAATACTTCGTAGATTTATGTTAAAAGTCATCGTCATCGGAGCGGGCCCGATCGGCCTCTACCTCGCCGTAAGTCTTAAAAAGGCGAATATTTCACATCTCGTTTTGGAAGCCGGAGAAAAAGCGGGCGGTCAGCTTACCGCTCTTTATCCAGAAAAGGAAATCGTTGATCTGCCCGGCATTCCAAGTATTATCGCCAAAGATTATATTGCTCTCCTAGCCAAAGATGTCGATTTGAATAATTTCCGTTTTCGTCAGGAAGTCATCGACATCAAAAGCTTTGAAAACCACGTCGAAGTCATCGCTAAAGAAGATCGTTATCAAGCTGAATATGTCATCATCGCGACCGGACTTGGTTTTTATAAACCAAAACCGATGGGTTTAACTCGCGAAGGCGAGTTTGCCAATATTCTGTATTCCTTATCGAGTTTTGATTTCCTAAAGGGAAAGAGAGTCGCCATCTTCGGAGGCGGGGATTCCGCCCTCGACTGGGCCAAGGAAATATCGCGGGTTACCGATAGCGTCCATCTAATCCACCGCCGCCGCGAATTCCGCGGTAATTTTGAAACAATCAAAGATATCAAAGAAATAAAAATTCACACTCCTTATGTACCAAGCCAGTTAATCATTGAAGATAATCGCCTTCTTGGCGTCAGCATCAAACACGCCGAAGAAGAATCGTATGACAACTTATTTGTCGACTATATCCTCGTCAATTTTGGCAATGTCCCCAGCCCTGTCGCCTTCAGCGTTCCCAAACAAAATACCGGCATAATCTGCGATGAGTATCGCTGCGTCTTAAACCGCGTCTATGTCGCGGGTGATGCGATTGGGGTACCGGGCAAAATAAAAAGAATCGGCGATGGTCTTAAAGATGCCGATTCCGTATTAAAAACGATTCTTAAATTTTGACTTTAGTGAAGTGCTCGACAAACTCGTTATATAAAGCGTAGATCTCCTCGTCGATAAACGGGAAATCGCGCTTTTTTATCATCTCGTAGACTTTGTTGACGGAGAGGGCCAGAGTCTTTTTAATATCTTCGCTGTAGTCGAGCGAATAGGCATGGCGTTCGTACTCGTTTTGATCTAATAGTTTCGTCGAACCGCCCGGAAAGAGTTTGATATCTAAGTCATAGTCGATATATTTGATGCAATTGGCGTGAATCACCGCCGGCGAGGCGATGTTTACATAGTAAGAGATGTCCTGTCCTTCGTCTTTGAGCATGGCGATGACGTTCATCCATTCCTGCTTGAAAAAGATGAAGACGGCCGGCTCGCGGGTGTGCCATTTCCTGCCGTCGTGCTCGACGACGCTGGCGCGCACCGAAATCAAAATGATGTGGCGGTCGTTATCTTCCAAGACAAAGCCATGGCTCCAGGCGCGATGCAGTTCCCCATTATGTTTATAAGCTTGGATTCTAAGCCAGCGTCCTTCGTAATTCATTGTTATTTCCTATTAAGGAATCAAAACCCCCGGTTCCGATATCGGTTTTATTATAACATCAAAGTTTTAGTAGTGTTAAAAAAGCCTCCGGGGAGAGGCTTTGTTATGCTGTGCTGATTCTTTTTATTTGAGTGTATAAATAAATTCGGAGAGATTGACCAAATCATCGCGGTAACTGCGCGTCGCTTTGGGATTAAATGGCTTTTCTAATGGTAAAACCATTAAGACATCATCATAGCCGGCGCAGACAAAGGTTTTTCCTTTGTGGATGGCGATGGCGACATCAATTAAGATGTCATCCGTCGCAATCTTTTTTAAGGCCGTCATAACTTTTTTATTGACGAACTTCAAAGCCTCCGCGTTATTGGAATAGACGGCGATTTGTTTGTCGTCGCTGATGACATTAAGGTGCTCGACATTGGTCGGCGGGAGCGACTTTTCGTTGCCTTTGAGATAGACGATGATCGGCTCATCTTGGTCATAGCTGTTCTCGGCCATAAAATACTTGCCGACAAAAACGGGCGTCAGCTGCTTCGCGCCTTTGGTCTGACCGGCGGCGTCGCACACCGTAATCGGCATGCCTTTGTATTTATAAGTCGTCAGGTTGCGGCTTCCGACCTGAATGACATCTTTGTAAATTTGATTCTCGGTAAACTGGACGGGTTCGATCTTGCTTTCGACTTTGAAATCGACATCCGAATAATCCCCTCCCTCGAAGATGAATTCGGTCGTGTTCTTATAAAACTCATCGAAATAGACCTTCATCTTGCCATTTAAATAACGCTTGATAAAGAAATTATAAAGAAGGATGAGGAGGAGCGAGGCTCCGACGGTCCCAATGGTCAGATAAACGCTGATATCCAAAAAGACGAGCCAGCCGACGATGATGAGGGCTAAAGCCGCGACCGAAACGATCCATTTGACGATGTTCTGAACTTTATATTGTTTTAAAAAGACTTCGCGGGCAGCTTCGATATTTTTCAGGTTATCGGTATCGTATTCAATCGCTTCCGGCTCAGGAAGAGGAATTTCCTCGAGTTTAGGTTCCTTTTCTTCGACCGGGATATTTTTTTCTTCGACTTCGACTGGATTTTTGTTTTCTTCGTTCATAAACTTCTCCACATTATGTCAAACATAAAGTTTGCAGCGACTACAATATATCATAAGCGCCGCCAGTTACGAAAAGAAAGTGTTTATCTTATGTTAGGATAAACGGCTTTTAGCCATCCGGTCCATGCGAATAATCGGATCATATAGACCGATCAGGACGGCGAGAACGATGCCGGCGCTGGGCAGGATGTAAGTAGCGTTATACGCTAATGAGCCCCAGAAATCGAATTCGTAATAGATGACGCCCGAAAGCGTCGAGGCCAAGAGGCGCCCGGCGATGGCGATGAGCACGCCAAGGCATAAAAAGAGCATACCCTTAACATTGAACTTCGTGACTTTTTCGTTGACGATATAGGGCTGGAAAATGCCTAATAACGCCAATGAGCCATAGCCCAGCAGGTAGTCAAAAGGATAGGTGACAAGACCCCAGCCATCGAGAATGCATGTCGCAAAGCCGTACACCATACCAGTGCCGACGAAACCTTTGATCGGCCCTTGTCTTAAAGCCAGGATAAAAAGCGGGACCATCGTAAAGCCGATCGAACCGCCCGAAGCGCCGATGCGAATCTTGAGGCCCGGCAAGTCTAAGACGATGGCGATTCCCACCAACATTGCCATCTCGACGATCTGATATGTCGAAAAGGAATTTTTGCTGATCGCCGTCGTCAGTCCGAGCAAGGCGGCCATAAACGACAGGACGATTGGAATAACATATGTCGTCAGAATCATGCTTAAGCCTAAGTGGTCATTAAAGAAAACAAGAAAATCGGGAAGGAGGATGAGGACGAGGCCAGAGAGCAAAAAAAGGGCCGTCGCCAGCGATTCGGAATGCTTTGTTTTAATCAGCAAAACGATCGAAGCGGCAGATGGAAGCAGAAACGAAAGAAAACTAAACATATCCAGGTTGGCCCCTTGAAAGCCAAAAATTATTTGCGCGCCGATATAAACGCTTCCGTTTCCAGCATAGAGCGGAAGGATGAAAAATAGCGTCGCCAGAAAGCCGAGCCCAGCGGCGATATAACGGATGATATTAGTTGATTTGTTCATAAAAAATTCCTCGGCCGGCGAGGAAGACAAAGATAAATCTTTATTTCCTCCGCTAGCATTATCTAGATCAGGTCAGGTCTTCTCCGGTCGCAAGAACTCTCAGCCCACGCGTGAGCTCCCTTTAGATAGTATAGCCTTTTTAGTTAGCCCAGACAATCGGCGAAAGATTGTGGCTCATTAAGAAGGTATTGGTTTTGGAAAAATGGCGGTTGCCGAACCATCCGCCGCGATTCGCGCTTAAGGGCGACGGGTGGACGGAAGTCAAAATAAGGTGGTTGGGATTTGTAATCTTTTTAATGTACTGTTTGGCAAAACCACCCCACAGCAAGAAGACGATTGGTTGAGGGAGTTGATTAATATAGGTAAGGACATCATCCATAAAATGGTCGTATTCGCCAACACGATGCGAAAGGGCCTCGCTTTGGCGAACGGTCAAGTAAGCGTTGAGAAGGAGGACACCTTGCTTGGCGAGATAAGTTAAGTCGCCGTCATTTTTCATCTTGACGCCCAAATCGTTTTCGATTTCTTTATAAATATTGACGAGGCTCGGCGGAAGCCTTGTCGAAGACGGAACGGAAAAGGAAAGACCCATCGCCTGATTAGGCTCGTGATAGGGGTCCTGGCCGATGATGACAACCTTGATATCTTCTGGCTTCGTCAGATTAAAGGCGTTGAAGACGAGGGGGCGGGGGGGATAGACGATATGTTTTGAATATTCCTCGTCGAGAAAAGTTTTTAGACTTTTCGCATAGTCCTTTGAAGCGATTTCTTTAAAAAATAAGTCCCAGCTCATGGAGTGTTTGTTTCCTGATATTTTATTATATAAGCATATTGATACAATGTATAATTATCATTAGGATTTTAGTGTGAAAGTACTCTTTGTTTTTAATCATCAGGCTCCTTACAAAGTAAGGCTTTTTAACGAGCTGAGTAAAGACATCGAGGTCACCGCTTTATTTGAAAGGCTGAAAGACAGCGACCGCGATCCGCGCTATTATCAGGGCGAGGAAATCAAATTTAAGACCGTCTATATCAAAGGGCTAAATCTCGGTCATGATAACCATCTCTCTCGAGGAGTGGTCAGACACCTCAAGAACAATCAATACGACATAATCATCATGAATGGGTGGCACACCTTCAGTGAGATGGCGGCTCTTAATTATCTGAAAAAAAACCGCAAATCATATGTTTTTTATATTAACGGCGGCATTATCCGCAAGCGCGAATCAAGCGTGTTGAGGCGCATTAAAACACACTACATCAGCGGCGCGGACCACTACTTTTCACCAGATGAAAACTCCAACAAGTATCTTGTGCATTACGGCGCGAACGCCAACCACATCATCAATTATCCATATTCAACTCTATATGAAAGGGAGATCCTTCCAAAGCCGCTTGATAGCCAAGAAAAAGCGGCCCTCAGAACGATTCTCAACCTCACTGGCGCGAAGATTTTTGTCTCAGTCGGTCAATTCATTGCGCGTAAAAACTATGAGCGCTTGCTTAATTACTGGAAAGGTCAGCCCGCCGACCACCGCCTCATCTTGATCGGAGGCGGACCGGAGAAAAATAAATATCGGCGGCTTATCCGCGAACTAGCACTCACCAACGTGCAAATCCTTGATTTCTTACCCCGCGAAAAAGTTTTTCAGTATTTTCGAGCCGCCGATGTCTATCTCTTTCCGAGCAAAGAAGATATTTACGGCCACGTCGTCAACGAAGCTTTATCTCAGGGCCTTCCCGTCATTTCAAATCAGAACGTCAATTCCGCGCACCACCTGATAAAAAACGGCGAGAATGGATATGTTATCGATTTTAATGACGAGGATAAAATTAACATGGCGATTAAAGATGTATTAAATAATCCCGAAATGGCGAATGCCGCGCTTAAGACGGCTGGACAAAATACAATCGAGCGCATGGCAAAGGTCCATCTTGATGCTTTTAAAGACTGGATGGAACGCCGATGAAAATCCTCTATGTCTCCGGAGCGATGAAGGATGGTGATTTTAACATTTATGTTAAAAATGCCAAGTATCACATCAATCCCAGCAACCAGAACTTCCATTACCGCTTTTTAAAAGCCCTCGCCACTCAAACGGCTGTCACCGCGCTTACGCTTCGGCCTTTTGCTAAAGGCCTCTTCGATTTTCAGGAACTCAAAAGCGAAGAGGCGATGGACGGCAATATTACTTTTGAGTATTTTCCTGATAAAGCGGGTCGCGTCTACAAGTTGTGGCATAGAAACAGAAGCCTGACCAAATGTTTATCTGACGAAATCAAGACTTTTGGCAAAGATGCCATCATCCTCGTCGATGCGATGAAGTTTGTTTTAGCAAAGGCAACGCTTAAGGCCGCGAAGAAAAACGGCATCTCTGTCTTTGCCATCGTCACCGATAATCCTCATCTTCTATCAAATGAATCTCGTTTCTATGTTCGCGCCATCAAGTCGCTTTATCAGAAATACGATGGTTTTATTACCCTATCAAGCGGTCTTAATGAATTAGCCAACAAGAAAAACAAACCTTCTTATGTTTTTAGCGGCTTTGCCGAAGCCTTGCCGGAGTTAACAAAACCCGAGACAAAACCGTACTTCTTTTTCGGCGGCGCGCTTTATGAGCGCTATGGTGTTTTAAACATGATTGAAGCCTTTCGACAAATCAAGACCGACCGCGAACTATTGATTGCCGGTCACGGACCATTAATCGCCCGCATTCAGGAAATAACTAAAGAAGATACTAGAATCCACTATCTTGGAATGCTGAGCCGCGAAGAGGTTCATAAATATGAGCAACACGCTGATTTAAACATCAATCCGCGATTGTTTGATGAAAATCTCGATAAATATTCCGTGCCGAGCAAGGTGCTGGAGTATCTTGCCAGCGGCGCGCCGCTTCTTTCAACGCTTCACAGCGCTCTTCGCGATGAATTCTGCGGCGAAGCCATCTGGGTCAAGGATGGCTCTGTCGATGAGCTTCGCAAAGCGATGAATCTCTTTTTAAATGTTCATAATGACGATATGAAGAAAAAAGCCCTTCTGGCAAAAGAAAAGGTACTCGCAAAATACGGTTTAGAAAATCAGGGCCAACTGATTTACGAATTTTTAGTATCTAACAGCTCACGCTCAATCAACTGAGCGACGCGGCGAATTTCAAAGTGCTCTTCGTAGTACAATTTATTTTGCCGACCCATCTCTTCTTTTTTATCTGCCGGAAGATCGATAATTGTTTCCATCGCTTTAGCGATACTTTCGGCGTTTTGGTCGGCCAAAACCGCGCCTTTTGTCTTGACGAGCACATCGCGGCCATCGCCGCTTAACGATCCGATGATGGGGCGACCATATTTTAAATACTGGACGAGTTTGTTGGGAATTGTCTTTCCGACTGTTCCCCCTTCTTTTAGTGGCACGATTAAAGCGTCGGCGTTAGCGTAAAGCGTGACAGCTTTTTCTAAAGGCAGAGGTCCGTAGTAAGTGACGATATCTTTTAAACTATTGTCGGCGATGTATTTTTTCAGATTTTCAGATTGAAGACCCATGCCGGCGAGATGAACTTCGACATCACCGCGTGTTCCGATGATTTTGCCGGCTTCGGCGATTTCATCGATGAGTTGAAGGGTGCCGATGTTGCCGACATAGACAAAGTTGTATTTTTTCTTGAAAGTTGCGGGCGGAAGGTTTTCATGCACGCCTAAGGATGGTTGGGGAACATAGGGAAAGGGTTTGTCGATAATATGTAGTACTTCTCTGAAGTAATCGGCAAACGAGGGCGAAGACACCATGATTTTATCGCAGGCCAGATAGAGGTTGCGGCTCCAGCGAAAAAGCATTTTATACATCGGCGAATCTTTCTTGACGGCACCCGTCACCACCGTCGATTCGGGCCATAAGTCAAGGCAGTGAAGGACGTGTTTTACCTTGTGCTTTTTAGCATATAAAACGGCCGGAGCAATTGAAATTACCGGCGAGAGTGAGACCGACAAGACGACATCGAACTGCTCATTAAAACGCCGCATGAAAGCTTTCGCGTTACGATGAAAGGAAAGGTAGTTGCGAATAATCGAGAGGCGGCTCTGCTTGCGGGGATATAAATTAACGCGATGGACTTTGACGCCATCGATGATTTCGTATTTCACCTTGCGATATGCGGGGATGATTTCGTTATAGCAGTAGTTGGGTTTGCCGGTGACGACGCTGACATCATGCCCTAAAGAAACAAGCGCGGCGCATATATCGGAAACGGTGAAGCGCTCGGGATAATAAAATTGACAGACGACGAGGATTTTCATAGTTCGTTTTTACTATAACATAGTATCGCATATTTTCTTTGCGCCCTTTATAAAAATCGAAAAAGGCAATGAATTTTTCATCGATTTCCCATATAATCAATTTGATTATGCACGAGACAACGAGAACTAACGTCATCGTAAACTTAACAAGGACAATCGTATTGACGATTCTTTCCTTTATCACCTTTCCGTTTGTCTGCCGCGTCTTGGGCGATGAGACGCTCGGCTTATACACATGGGCCAATACTTTCGTCTATTACTTTCTCATCCTCGCCCGCATCTCGATTCCGAACTTCGCCATTCGCGAATGCGTCCGCGTCCGCGATGATAAAAAGGCCTTGAGCAAAAAAGCCCAGGAATTTTTTATTCTCCAATCGATCACGACGCTTTTGTCGTTTGCGTTGATGCTCGTCTTTGTCTTTTCGGTTCCCGAGCTATTCACTAACCGCGAAATCATCTTTATCCTCAGCATCAATTTCTTAACCGGCGTCTTCTCCTTTGAATGGATTTATATCGCGCTTGAAAAGCACTTCTACATGGCGATGCGCTCGATAGTTATTTTGACGATCAGCGCCATCTGCATCTTCGTCTTCGTCAAATACCCCGAAGATATTTACCTTTACGCTTTGTTCACCGTCGGCGTGACCGTCCTCACCGTCTTATCCAATCTCTTCTATTTACCGAGCTTTATCTCGTTTAAAAAAGAGGGGTCTTATGATTTTAAATCATACATCAAGCCCTTGCTCGTCTTATTCAGCATTTCCGTCGTCTTATCTTTATATAATCAAAGCGATACGTTTATCCTCGGCTTTTTAAACGCAGACAAGGCGGAAGTCGGCAGTTACTCAGTCGGTTTAAAAGGCGTCGATGTCATCATCGCCATCACCACTTCTTTAAGCGTCGTCTTCATGCCGCGGGCGAGCTATTACTACCAGCTCGAAGACAAATCGTTCTTTCATAAACTGACGAAGTACTCGCTTAACATCACTCTGTTCATCGCCATTCCCGCCATCGCCTCGATGACGACTTTGAGCGAGCCGATCACGCGCCTGATATCCGGCAACTATCTAGGAGCCGGGGGCGACTTCCAAGAGTCGTGGACGATTCTTACTATCCTCGCCTCCTTGATGGTCACATATTCAATCGGCGATATCATCTACACGCAAGTGCTCATTCCGATGAAGAAAGAAAAGATTTATCTCTACACCATTCTCATCGGCGCCGTCCTCGACATTGTCCTTTCTATTATCTTAGGACTCTTTGTTTTCAAGGCTCATCCCGCGATCGGCGTGGCCCTCGCCACCGCCGTCACCGATGCCTTCATCATCGTCTTTCTCCTCATCAAGACATGGAGGTGGACCGGGCATGCCGTCTTTAATATCAACAATCTAAAAATCATGGTTCTGGGAGTCGCGATCGCCCTTGTTTGCCTCTTCATCGGACCGCTCCTCTTTGATGTCTTTCTCATCCAGTTTAATAATAACTATACGAGTGCTTATCTCGCCGAACTAATCAGCGCGGTCGCCATCTCCGGAATCATCTATCTCGGTGGTTTGCTGCTTTTAAAAGAAGATTTAGTCAGTTCGTTTGTTCGCAAAAAATAGCCATGATTTGCATCAAAAAAGCCGCTTTTTACGCGGCTTTTGCATTTCTGACTGCGCTTATTCAGGAATATAAGTTACATTAGCTTCGACGGTTAATCCCGAGGTACCGAGCCACTGGGAATTCCAGTTCGCGGTGTTGTTGTTACGGGTCATGACCGTGATTTGAAGGGAATTATCGCAGCCGTTAAAGACGTTGGCCGCCATCGCCACGACGCTTGACGGAATCGTAATCGCGGTAAGGCTCGTGCAGTTTTCAAAAGCGCGGTCCTTAATGGCTTGAATTGAATTTGGGATAACAATCGCTGTTAAGGAGACACAACCCCTAAATAAGTTCGTATCCAAAACGATATAACTCGTGTTCGTGGGAAGGGTCACTGATTCAAGGGCAATGCAGCCTTCGAAGACGGAAGAATTAACGACGCGGACAGTGTCGGGGACGACGAACGATTCCAGGGCGACACAGTTCATAAACGCTTCGCGGTAGATTGCGCCGATCAGAATTGATTGGGCTTCCCCGTCGATGATGACTTCGCGAAGCTGGCTCGCGTCTTTGGCAAGCGAGGGAGCGATAAAGCGAATCGCGCTTGTCAAATCGAGGACTTCGACGGCCGTGTTCGAAAAGATAAACGAATCGGTGTTGGCTTCGCCGAGTTGCTGCATCGTGCTCGGGAGGGTCACGCGGTTAAGCGGGCTTTCGATGGCGTTGTCTTTGTCGACCAAGACGAGTTCTTTAAAGCTGACGGAATTATTGAAGGCTTTGATGGTAATCTTTTGTAAGCCTTGCGAGACTTGGTTTTCAACCAACTCGCCCGTTTCTTCATCGAGGGTGTATTCGGTTCTCGTCGTGCCGGTCGTGTTGTTATAGGCATAGACCGTCGTCAGATTCGGAGTATCTTCAAAAGTGCTGTCCTTAATCGTCCGAACGCTGAAGGGAATGGTGAATTCGCTGATGGCGGTGCCGCGGAAGGCGGCGATGCCGATGTCATAGATGCGACTATTCGGGGTATATTCGTCCGCGGATAAGATAATCTCGGCGAGATTTTCACAGCCATCAAAGACATAGTTATTTAAGACGCTGAGGCCGGATGGAATCGTGATGCTGGTCATCGCATGCGAGTTTTGAAAAGCGCCGACACCGATATATTTCAAATCAGTGCCCAAGACGACCGCGCCGGCAAAATTCGTTTCTTTAAAAGCGTAGTCGCCGATCGATTCAATCTGATTCGACCATTCCATGCTCACTAATGACGAGGCGCCATAGAAAGCTTCGTTGCCGATGTATTTTACGTTGTCGCCGAGGTGGACTTCGCTCAAGTTGATGCAATTGTAGAGTAACTTATCGGAAATCGTTTCAAGGCTATCGGGGAATTCGGCATATGTGATGCCGGGCTGATTGGCGAAAACACCCGCGCCGATCTGTTCGAAAATGCCGAGGTTAAAATAATTATCGTGAGTGGCGATGGCCGGCGAATCTTCGCTTTTGACAATCGCGGTATCATCTTCAAAAATGCCTTTGTATGTATAAAGAATCGAACCGATAATTACGGCATCATCGGGATAATTAGCGATATAGGCCGTGTTATTAAAGGCGTCCGTACCGATATAATCAAGAGCGCTCGGAACATTGAATTTAGCGAGGTTGACGCAGTTGTTAAAAGCGCTCTCGCCAATCGAGGCGATTGTCTCGGGAAAGATGACTTCTTCAAGCCGTTCCAGACCGGCAAAGGCCGACGGGCCGATCGCCGTGACCGGATAGCCCATCAACTTGCGGGGCACGCGGAAGCGGGCGGGATAGTCGCTGTCGGAATAGACGCGGTCAATCGTCACCGTAATCTGGCTCTCGTCAGCCAGATCGGAGCGGTATGAAAAAGTGATATAAGGCATTGTCACATAATCTAAAAGCACGAAATAGATGAGCGAGGAGTAGGCACCGCCCAGCAAGACGAGAATGCCTAAAATAACGGAGACCCATGTGATGACGAGACGGCGTTTTGACTTTTGTTTTACTTCAACCGGTATGACGGCAAATTCTGGTCCATCCATTATTTGTTCCCTCCTTGTCTGACAATTTCTTTATATGCGGCTAGTTCGGCGCTGTTGGCGCGGACAAAATGTCCTGGTTCCACTTCGTAGAGCTGCGGTTCGTCATCGTGCGTGTATTGGTGCATCTGCGGATGATAGACGACGACTTTTTTGACTTTTTCAACGCGCGGATCAGGAATCGGAACAGCTGACAAGAGCGATTTGGTGTAAGGGTGTAAAGGCACTTCGAATAACCTTTCGGCCGAGGCCAGTTCAACGATTTTTCCGTTGTAGATAACGCCGATGCGGTCGGAGATATATTTGACGACCGATAAATCATGGGCGATAAACAAAACGGTCAAGCTCGATTCTTTCTGGAACTCTTTAATTAAGTTTAAGACTTGAGCGCGAATCGAGACATCGAGAGCCGAAATCGGTTCATCAGCGACGATGAGTTCGGGTTTGATAATCATCGAACGGGCGATGCCAATTCTTTGTCTTTGGCCACCGCTGAACTCATGCGGGTAGCGCTTTAAGTGCTCGGGACGGAGGCCGACGCGGCGCATCATCTCTTCGACTTTTTCTAAGCGGTCCGTCTCATCTTCATAAAGATGGAAAGCCCGTAATCCTTCGGAGACGATATAGTCGACATTGGCGCGGTCGTTAAGCGAGGCGCTCGGATCCTGAAAAATCATCTGAATTTTTTTCTTTACTTCCCGCGAGAGAGTGCGGCTGATTTTGCCGGAGATGCGAACGCCGTTATAGAGGATTTCGCCTTTGCTGACATTCGTGACGCGGATAAGCGATCTTCCGACCGTCGTTTTGCCGGATCCGGACTCGCCGACGAGACCAAAGATCTCGCCGCGCATGATATCGAGGTTTAATCCTTGAATAATAACTCTTTCGACATTTCCGCGTTTGTAGCCAATCTGAACATTTTTAAACGAGACGATGGGATCATAGCCATTTTCAATGGTTGGAATAACATCTAAAAGCCCGGCTTTTTCGTGGGAATGGTCGCCAATCACGGCTTTTTGAATGGATTTAAATAAATTTTTCATGTTTATTCACCCACTTCCCTTTTAAGCTCGACAGCGGCTTGTTTCATGCGCTCGCGAAGATTTTGAATAATCTTCGGTTTTTCGACTTTCGGTGCGCGCGGATCAAGGAGCCATGTCTTGGCGTAATGCGTATCAGATATTTTAAACATCGGCGGATCCTGGACGTGATCAATGCGCATCGCATAGTCGTTGCGGATGGCGAAAGCATCGCCGATAATCTCGTTCACAAATGAGGGCGGATTGCCTTTGATATAGGTGAGCGGTTCGTTTTTTGTTCCTAACTGCGGAAGCGATGAAAGAAGGGCCCAGGTATATGGATGTTGCGGCGTGTAGAAGATGTCTTCGGCCGTGCCGTATTCGACGATTTGTCCGCCGTACATGACGGCGATGCGGTCGGCGACATTAGCGACGACGCCGAGGTCGTGCGTAATAAAAATCGTCGTCCATTTATATTCTCTTTGCAATTCTTTAATGAGTTCCAGAATTTGCGATTGGACGGTCACGTCAAGGGCGGTCGTCGGTTCGTCGCAGATGAGGATTTCGGGACGGCACGCCAAAGCGATGGCGATGACGACGCGCTGTCTCATGCCGCCGGAATACTGGAAGGGATAATCGTTCATTCGGCCACGGGGGTCGGGAATGCGGACCTTTTCGAGAAGTTTGATTGCTTCCTCTTTAGCCTCTTTCATACCCATGCCATGGTGAAGCATCAGCACTTCGGCGATTTGATAGCCGATTGTCAACAGCGGATTAAGCGAGGTCATCGGATCTTGGAAGATGGTTGAGATGCGCTTGCCGCGAATGCCTTTCCACTGCTCATGTTTCGTCTTCTTGGTGAGATCTTCGCCGTGGAACAATATCGAGCCGCTGGAAATATATCCGTTGGCGTCGAGCATGCCGGTGAAGGTTTTTGTAAAGACTGATTTTCCCGAACCGGATTCGCCGACGATGGCGAGGGTTTCGCCCTGATAGACATCCATGGTGACATTGCGGATGACATTAACTTTTTTGCCGTGAGACACAAAGCCGACGGATAAATCGCGAACTTCTAATACTTTTTCTTTGGTTTGCATATTTTATCCTTTCTACCTGTGATTCTTCGGGTCGGTGGCATCAGCAAGCGCTAAGCCGATATAAAAGAAGGTGACGGTTAACGGCACGAGAACGATCATCGGAGCGATGAGCAAATATGGATAGGTCATCCATTCATCGCGCGTTGCATCAGTTAATACTTGACCGAGCGTAACATCGCCCGCGGCGGGACTGAAGGAAAGGCCGAAGAAGGCGAGGCCGACTTCGCTGCTGACCGCGGCCGGAATGGCGGTTGAAACGACGGTGACGATAACTGAAATTAGATACGGGAGCAAGTTATGGGTAATCATCGCCTTCGGCGAGGAGCCGAGGGTGACGGAGGCGATATTGTAATCGCGGTTGCGGATGATGATGATCTGATTGCGGATGAAGCCGGCCAAACCGATCCAGCCGAACATCGTCAGCAAGAAGACGATCGTCCAGAAGTCAGGTGTCAAAAAGGCCATTAGCAAGAAGTATAAAAGCAGTGACGGAACATTATTAACGAAGTTCCGGATTTCGATCATGATCGGATCGAGGCGGCGGAAATAACCCCACAAAGAACCGATGAGGATGCCGAGGAAAGTGTCAATGAGAGCCACGACGGTGCCGAGGATCAGCGACAGCCTCGCTCCGACCCAGACGACGGTCCAGAGGTCGAGACCTTTATAGAAGTTCATCTTATTGCCGCCGGTGCCGAACCAGTGGTCGGCGCTCCAGCTTTGATTAGGAGTGAAGATGTCGGCCAGCCCTTCGGAATTGCTGACGACGCGGTATGATTTCATCATCGGACCGAAAATGGTGAAGAAGACAATTAGTAAAATGACGATGACGCTTAAAATAGCAAGCGGTTTTTTAATTAATTGTTTAAAAGTTTCCCGCCAGTATGAATACGGGGCGGTCGATAATTTTTCGATGCTCTCCTCGCTCGCGCCGATGACAGTGAAGAGGTCTTCGACGTTATGGTAGATGACAGAATCGATATTTTTGACAGAATTGTTAGCCATGTCTTATCCCTCCTTACTCTTTCGAAAAGCTGACGCGCGGGTCGACGACCGCGGTGACGATATCACCGGCCAGATATGAAATGATGGAAATCAAGGCCGAGATGACGATGATACCCTGCAAAACGAAGTAGTCGTTTGTTGATTCGGATTTGACGAGCAATCCGCCAATACCGTCGATGCCATAGATTTTTTCGATGTAGAAGGTTCCGAGCAAGGCGCCGAGGATGGCGGCCGGAATCGAGCGCACTAAGGGGACGATGGCATTGCGAAGTATGTGCGTGTACATAATGCGATTTTCGCTCAAACCCTTCGCGCGTGCGAATTTGACATAGTCCGAATTAAACTCGTCGAGCATGAAGCGGCGCACCCAGAGGGCGATGCCGGCCATGCCGGTGAAACCCATCGTTAACGACGGGGCCAAATATGTTAAGAAATTGCCGGCTTCGTAAATCGTCGGCAAGCTCAATGCGGCAAAAAGAGCCATCCAGATGTAGTAATAGGCGACGCCGGGAATGGCATCGATAGTGATGATGTAGGTCTTGCCAATTTTATCAAAGATGCCATCTTTATTCTTGGCCATCATGATGCCCATCGGATAGCCGAGGAGCAACTCGACGATGACGGCGATGATGCCGATGCGAAACGAGATGACCATCTTTTCGGAGATGAGGTCAAGGACGAACTTGCCGTTGTTGCCACCGCCTAAAAAGAAGACGGTGCCGAGATCGAGAATGAAGTTGCGGCAGTTCTGATTGGAAATCGTGTAGATGGTGTCGGTGCCGACGATAGTGCCGACATCCGTCACCTGACAGACGGTCTTGGGAAACGGCAAGATCTTGTAGTAATACGAAAATAAATCAACAAACCAGTTCTCGGTAATACCAAGACGAGCTTTGAGAGCGACACACTGCATTTCACGGAGGCTTTCTCCGAGCTTATCCCATGTGCCGATAGCTTGCTTACAAATCATGAATCCTTCGCTTTTGATGCGAATCAGGAAGAAGGTCGCCGTAATCGCCAGCATGATGGAGATGAGGGCACTGCCAATTCTTCGAATTGAATATGTGAGCAGAGGATGGGCAAAGATTTGTTGAATTCGTATGTTGTTTTTAAAAATAAGGCGATGGCTGACGAGCTGAACAAAAACCACGAAGGCAAATGCCAGCGCAAACAGGGTATAGCCTATCAAATATATTTCCATTGATGTTTGATGTCCTTCCACGCATGAGAATAAAACAACAAATCAGGACCAATTTTCATCGATCCTGATTTGCGTTAAACTGAACTAACTATTCTTCGTCAGAACCAAGGTAGTTATAAATACCGGTTTCAGCGAGAGCAACAGCTTTCTTCTGGCTTTGTAAATCGCGAGCCACTTGTCTTTCGGCTCCGGTCGGAGGTTCGACAAGAACCCACATGCCGGTCAAGCGATAATCGGCGAGACCGTAAGAGGCGGTCGGGTTTTCATAACCGATGGCGCGGGAGACGGAGACGGCCCAGCCCTGGCTGTTCATGGAGTGCGGTTTAATGATGTAAACATTATTAATTAATTCGTACTCCGCTTCGGCAAAGGCGTCGTAGCGCAAGTCGTTGCTGCTGGTAATCGCTTTGGCGTCGTCAACTAAATCGTCATAGTCTTCGAGTAATCCGTCTTCTTCATAGACGAGTTCATCGCTGGCATTGAGATAATAGTTGTCACGGGCGGCTTTGGTGCCGGTAAATAATGACATATCACCATTGGTGACATAAGTGTGAAGGTAGGTCAGCGGGTCAGCATAGTCGCCAATCCAGCCCCATGTGTTGAGAGTATAGTAAGCGGCATAAGCGTTATTCGAGGCTTTATCCGAGGTGGTGGCTTTGAGGTTGTTGACGATTGTCAGGAATTCATTGCCTTCGGCAAGACCGCTGTTAACCCTATCATTAAAGTCATTAATCCAACGCGCTTCAGCAGTGATATAGCTCGTTCCAGCATAGCCGGCTAAACCAGCGTTTTCAACGATGATTGGCGTGGTAATCGGATCGGTCGGATTGAGCGCGTTGTATTGGGCAACAGCATCCGCGGCTTCGGCGCGCATTGTTAATACTTCGGCGTCCGAGTAGTTGACGCCTTCGATCTTTTGCGGACCGATTAAGGCTTTGGCGGCTTCGCCATTTTCAAGTCCTTTATTCTCGGCATACTCTTCGTAATAATACTCAAGGTAATCCCTGTCGTTTTCATCGAAGACGTATCCGGGAGGCGTCAAGGTATTCAGCTGATATTGGTGAATATCTTCGGTATTGGTGTTCGTCTGATTGTATTGCTCGAAATCGATGCCGTCTAAAATCAGGCGGCGAACTTCTTTGATTTTCATAGCTTTGTTGGTGTTGGCAATCGCGCTGGCGGGATAATCCGGAGAATCGCCACCGAAGATGGTGTTCGGCTGAAGGCCGACATCGGTTTCTCTCTCCACGTTGAGGGTGAAGTGCCAGGTGTAGTCGATCGTATTGAGTTCGCGGCTGTTGACTAACGGGCTGTAGGGGTTTTGGACAGTGCCGCTACCCGGAGCCTCAGGAGTTCCGCCGGTAATGTATTGAGCCCAGCCGACTGAGTCTTCTTTGGCGATGGTAAATCCGTCGATGACGCCGTTTTCAAAGTCTTCGCGCATTTCGGCGTAAGAGATTGTGTCGGGGGCAACCATGTAGTTGACCGTCTTAATGTGAACATCTTTGACATTGTAATAGTTCTCGTTGCGGGTGTATTGGACTTTGGTGTCACTCCATTCGGAGCAGAGGTAAGGTCCGTTATACAGCAATTTTTCTTTGCTCGTTCCAAATCCGGCAAACTTGTGCTGGGCGAAGAAAGCGCGGTTAATCGGATAGAATGGGGCGTAGGTGAGAAGGGTCGGGAAGAAGCGGGCCGGTTGATTCAAACGATACTGAATGACGTATTCGCTAGTCGCCTTAACGCCGACGCGTGAGAAATTGGCGATGTTTTCTAAGTCTTCACCCAAAATGAGGGGTACATCGATTGGATCCATGCCTGATTCATAAGCGATGAGAGTCATGAGAGCCGTGGCTTTGGCATCATTCGAGGCGCTTTTCAGCGTCATCCAGTTAACGCCGGCATAGTTGGTGTTGCGATCCTTGATTAACTTGAGCATCTCGGTGTAGCAGTAGTATTCCCATCCGCCGTCGATAAACATCGTCACCATGTAGGCGATTTCGGATTCGTTGGCGTAGTTGAGAATAATTTCGGCGGTGTTGACAAAGTCGTCAGCCTTAACGACTTGGGGAACATCTTGTCCCTCGGTGTTCTTGGCGACGTACTGAGCGCCGTCATAGGTAAACCACGGGACGTTTTGCTTGAGCGTGAAATCGAATTGCGTATATTCCGCGTTGACGCTTGCCGACGAAGCGAGTTGACGTTCGAGAATACCGAATTCGTTGTTCATGACCAAGCCATCAACAAAGTTCGCTAAGTGGCGAACATCGGTCGCGCTTTGGCTTTTGGCGCTGTTGAGGGTGCTGATGCTAGAGCCCAAATATGCGTTGTACACATCTTTAGCTTCGTAACCGGTAAAGTAGGGACCCGTGACATAAATTTTGTCCGAACCACCACCGTCACATGACGAAAGAGGAACGACTAACACAAGAGCGGCTAATAGCAAAGCTGTCTTTTTAGGAAAAGTCATATTTTTGTCCTCCTATTCCTTTCAATCTTTTAGATTGTGTTTTATATTAACACTTATCAAAATATGTATCAACGATTTTTTTAGCCTGTAAGCGATTACATGGAATGTGAATAAAAAACCACCTTTTAGGTGGTTATTCTCAAAAAAATGCTTTGTTTACAAGTTTTTTTGCCTTTAAATGGCCACAAAAGTGAAGATAATTCCGCCGATGATTGACAAGACGGCAGCCAGATAGAAGGGCAGGGAGACGGCCCAGGCCCCATTGGTGACATCCTCGGATAAGGGCCCGTCCCAGTTCTTCGTCTTACGACGATGCTGGGCCTTTAAAAGGTCCTGCCAGACGAAGCCGACAAAGATCAAGGCGACGCCGATAAAAAGGAAGATATAATGGGCGTACCACTCTTCCATCGTCGCCACATAGTTATCGACGATATCGGGGATGACGGCGATGCCGGCGGCCACGAGAAAAAGGGCTCCGGCGACGACATATGTTAACCAACTGCGCAATGCTTTTTTCATGTTTGTTCTCAGGTAGTATTGTATACTATCACATTTCTCCTGTTTGTAAAAATGAATGTTTGAGCATATACTATTTTTACCAAAGATTATGGCTAATCCAAACCTTCAAGAAAACAAGTTAAAAAGGGCTCTCTACGCCCCCTTTCGCGGCATCATTAAAAAGCTTTTCCCCGTCTTCTTTGTCAAGCAGCAATATAAGTACATCACCCACCATAAACTCAACCTCGAAAAGCCCCTCCGATACACGGAGAAGCTTCAATATCTGCGCCTGTTCGTCTACCCGCATGATGACTTAGTCATCAAATGCGCGGGAAGAGCGGGAGTCCGCGAGTATGTGGAAGATCGCGGATATGGCGAGACTCTCATTCCAATTCATGGCCTTTTTAATCATTTTAATGAGATTGACTTCGCGCATCTACCCTTCGCTTTTGTCATGAAAGCCACCCATGCCTGCGCTTACAATGTTATCGTGCGCGACAAGGCTAATCTCGACTTGATTCCTCTTAAAAAACGCTTCGAAAAATGGCTCAAAACCAACTATGGACAAAAGACGCTTGAGCTCCACTACGCGCCGATCAAACCGCAGATTATCATTGAGAAATATATCGGTGAAGTCGACTCCTTGCCGGTCGAGTACAAAATCCATGTCTTTAACGGCCAAGCAAGGAGCATGTACGTCGTCACCGGCCGCGGCGTCGACATCCGCTACAACAACTATTATATTGACTGGAGGCCGTTTGACGGCTCGCAGTTTAACGGCTGGAAAAAGCGCGACGAACCGATTCCGATTCCCGAAAATTGGAAAGAGATGGTCAAAATGGCCGAAGATTTGGCCAAACCCTTTCCGTTTGTGCGCGTCGACTTATATAACATCGACGGCAAAATCTATTTCGGCGAACTGACCTTTACGCCCGCGAAGGGCACTCTCATCCTCGATGATGATCAATGCGATTTCGAGATGGGCGCATGGCTTAATATCGAACCATATTTGGTTCATCATCCAAAACTAAAGAAAAAGATTTAATTAATTCCAGGTTGATTTAGGTAGGAGCACTTCATAAAGCATTAAGGCAAAGTGTTCTTTTCCTTCAGTCTCATCCTCACGGTCGATCGTGTAATCTTCATAATCGCCCTCGAGACTAAAGGTAATCGACATTCCTGAGGCCCTTTTTAATAAATTAACATCGGCGCCCATAACACCGGCGAAGTAGAAACCAAAAATCGTAACCTGAGAATTGTAATTAGTCTTAATTGGCAAATTTTTCATTTGAAAAAGATAAGGAACATAAAGCGCGATATCGTGATTATAGACATAAAAAGTAAGGTTGATATTAACATTAACGAAAAAGTTATTATTCACACTCATGTCTGCTCCACGAACCGATAAGGCAAAATAGCGATAGTTCACCATTTCCTTAGGAAACAAAGCGCCATAGCCTGCACCATCAATTTGAACACGTGATTTAGCGTAATAGCCGTCGCACTGAATACGACCATCATATAAACGCGATAGGAAGCCGCGAGCAAAGGCATCATCAATCGAGATTAAATTATTGCTCGGACCATAACCATAACCGGCATCTTCGTGCGGGGTGTCGGCAAAATATGAATAATACGGTTCGGCTTTCCCGTCGGCAAAACCATCCGGTGACCACAGCTGAGCAAAATCGCTATCCTGTTCGATCTGAAAGGAATTCGCGGCCGTCACATCATATGTCTTGGCGACCGGCGCGACGCTATTTTTGAGGCTGTCATTCCATGTCGAATAGTAATTTTCAGAAAAGACGCCGGTATCATAGGCGTGGCCTTCGTAAAGCTCGGCGACGTCGTTCATGCAGCCGGTTAAAACGAATGCAAAAGTAAATAAGAGGGCAAAAGCAGCTTTCTTTCTCATAGTTTGATTTCCTCCTCATCGCTATTAGCAAGGTGATCGGTGCTCGCCGTCTCGGAGGCCAGCACAATCTCTTCCGGCTCTTCAACTAACGGCTTGCCGGAAAGAGGGTAATAGGCATAGCCAATTAAGAATAATACAATCAAATAAGGGGCGCTTCTGAAGAACGAAAAATAATAATCGTTCTGATAGATTAACGGGAACGTATCCCATAAAAAGCTGCCATTTAAGAAGACGGCGATTAAAAGCGATAAAATGACAATTTTGATATGCCCTTTGTCGGGGCTTTTCGCTGAGTAGCGCGCTAACGAGAAAATCACTAAAAGGAGAAAGGCGATGATGGCGAGAAAAGCCAGCAAACCACCCTCCTTGACGATTTCAAATTCGAAGGCGCCGGTGTTGGCCACCAAACCCTCGATATAAGTGATTGGAAAGCCAAAAAATCCACCCGCGGTAAACATTGGAGCCAAGACTGCATTGACTGGTGACATGATGCGATTCGTATTAAAAAGGCGGTTTAGAAAAGCATTCCCGGCCAGCGCATTTCGTATAAACGAAACACCCGCATTATTCAGAATAACGACTAGAAGCGCGATGCCGGCGATACCCAGAAGAGCAAAGAAGGCATATTGCACGACGATGCCAACTTTTTCGCGGTAGCGAATAAAGCGATAGCCGAGGGCAAATAAGAAAACGGGAATTAATAGAATCAAAGCCTCGATATTTGGGATTAAAACGATAGAAAGTAATCCGATGAGGCCGATGACAGCTACAATCGCGAATTTGCGCGGTTCCGTTTTTGGCGATATATAAAGCAGGGCCGTCAGCGCCGTGCTGAGCATCGCGCCGAAGAGTGAGACATAATTAATCGAAATCTCGACAAAAGAGAAGCCGAGCAGCCACTTGGTCTCTTCGCTGACGACAAAGAGGCGGCCATCATAATAGTAAACGAGACCTTCATACAAAGAAGCGTGAAATGGTCCATATTGATAGAGGGAATAGATAAGGCCGAGGAAGACTAAAAGCGCCATCGCCGCGCCGATCGCTAATAAAGCGATATCGATTTTAAACTTCCGGACGCGCCGGACGGCAAAGCCGAGGAAGAAAAAAGCGAGAGTCCCGAGGACGACCGAAAGGTTGTCGAGTGAACCAAACCCCATCGATAAGGTAAAAGTCGAAAAGCCGGTTAAGAAGGCGATGATGACTAAGGGAATCGAAAAGAGCCCGAGCGACAGCCACTCGCGCTTCGAGGTAAACATTAAAGCAAAGGGAATTAGGACTAAAGAAATCAAAAAGCCGAGGTAGCGGAAGATGATGTTGGCATCGGCTAAAGAAAAAGCGGTCAGGGCCAGGCATTCGATGACTAAGAAAATGATCAGCGCATCGTATTTATCAACCAGAGCATATAGTCTTTTTTTCAAATCCATAAAACTACCCCTATTTCTTTTAATTATACACGAATGGGCGCGAAGGATTATTACTGTTCCCGGCGTTTACCTTTTGCAAAGGGCAGCGGAAAGAGCATCCACGTCTCATCGCGATATTCATTAAAGCCCGCTTTGTAACCGGCCAGGCGCCGCTCGGCCATCGGAATGGAAATAATCATAAACATTAAGGTGTTAATCAAAGCGCCGAAGAAAACAAACCAGATGGAAGGATTAAGCGCCAGCACAACGGCATATATTCCCCACCACATCAGGATTTCGCCGAAGTAATTGGGGTGGCGGTTGTACTTCCACAAACCGACGCGGATAATCTTGCCTTTGTTTTCGGGGGCGCTCCGAAACTGCTGCATCTGGACATCGGCGACCGTCTCAAAGAGAATGGCAATGACGGCCAGGATGATGCCGATTAGAGACATAAGATTAAAAGTCGCGCTTCCTCCTCTTTCGACATAGAGGAGCATCGGATAAATGCAGGCGTAGACGACGAGGGTTGGAAAGAGATTGATGCCGAACAAGTTGACGAAAAAGTACAATTTGCCGCTCTTTTCGCGCAGCATCGTATAACGCCAGTCCTGATAGGAGAGGTCGCTGAAAGTATAGATGAAGTTCGCCGTTAAGCGAAGGCTCCACAAAGCCACGAGCGAAAGCAGGACGATGGCGCCCAGATCGAAGACGCCGCGATGTATCATCAACGCCAAGAGGATGACGAGAGGCTGAACGCTCCAGTAGGGGTCGTAGACGGAAGCCGTCTTAAAGACGATACCGACGCTCCACACAAAGAGAGTGGCGATGACATCGGCGATTAAAATGCGAATTAAAACATCGGGCACCCAGGATTTAAATAAGTTAAAAATAATAAGTCCAATGAAAAAGGCGGCCGTGTATGTCACCAAGAGGACGAGGAGGCCGAGAAGCTTACTATGTTTCATAATTTCATCTCCATGACGAAAATATTATAGCAAGTTCTTTGTTATATTCCAGTCGTGATTGTTACTTAGTAAAGTAGACGATGGCGACGCAGCCGGGGCCGGCGTGCGTGCCGACCGCCAAGCCGACGGAAGCTTCACGATCAAGCGGGAATTCCGGTTTATGAATCTTAATTAAATCGGTAAACCTTTTAAACATCTCATAATTATCGGTATGACCGACAAAAGTCGGCAGGGAATAATCGACATTGTTATCGGCGAGATTATAGACGATATGATTCAAGGCTCGCTGTATGCCGATGATTTTGGCCGCCGAGTGAATCTTGCCGTCTTGCATGGTGATAATCGGCTTCATGTTGATGACTGAACCGAGGACCGCCAGAGTAAAAGGAATACGGCCGCCCATTCTTAGATAGCGAAGGTCGTCAAAAGCGGCTTGTACGACGATGCGCTTGCTGACTTCTCGCACTTTTTCGACGATCGTCTTGGCGTTGTCGCCGACATCGCGAAACTGAATGGCGGCATGTACCAACGCCAGTAAACCGAACGTGGCCTGTCGCGTATCGTATAAAACGATATTGTCGCGATCGGCTTCTTCAACGGCTATTTTAGCCGAACTGTGCGTCGCGCTGGCGTCGCTTGATATCGTCATGATCAAAATTTCTTCGTCCTTGGGATATTTCTTAATTACCTCGAGAAATGAGCCCGGACTCGGCGCCGATGTCTTCGGCAAAATCTTTGCAGTTCTCAGCTTTTTAAAGAAATCCTGATTGCTGATTGTTAAACCATCGATATAATCGACGCCATCGATATTGACGTGCAGCGGAACGACATCGATGCCTAGTTTTTCGGCTTCGCGCTGGCTGATGTCTGAGGTGCTGTCGGTGATGATGTGAACTTTTTTCATGATAATAAATCCTCCAAACTATTTTTTCTTCTTCGGAAACCAGGGAATAAAGATGCTGACGCGCGCGGCGTATTCAGTAAATCCGGGGCGATCCTTAAAGGCTTTTTCCAGGAGCGGAACGCCGGAAACAAACAACAGCAAACTCGTGATGATGATATACGAGGCAAAGCCGATATAACCATAGGCGACGGCGAGAGCAACGACGCCTAAACCAAACCACATCAGGGATTCACCGAAGTAGTTGGGGTGGCGGGTGATGCCCCATAATCCCCGGTCCATAATCTTGCCGCGGTTTTCTGGTTTGCGGATGAAGCTGCGGAGCTGGGCATCGCCGACGCTTTCAAAAAAGAAACCGATAATCCAAAGCAGGCCTCCAGCAATTACGAAAATATAGACGAGCCAATCATTGGCGAGAACGACGCCGTTAAGAGTAACGAGAATGACTGTCGAAATGAGAATTGAAAGGCCGGCTTGCGACATGAAGATTTTTATAAAAGCTAAAAGCTTGGGATGTTTTTTGCCGGCGAGATTATTGCGCATCGTCACATAGCGGTAGTCTTCTGGTTTGTTCCAGTTGCGCTTAAATAAGTAAGTCGAGAGTCTAAGACCCCAAATAGTCACCGCAACCGCGACCACGATCGCGGGAATGCTCGGCCACGCCATGTTGACGAGGGAGGTGATGGCTAACGCCGACCAGGCGCTGATGACAAAACTGGCTCCCCAGACGATATCGATGTAGCCATAATTCTTTTTAGTTTCGGCGACAAAATAAGTAATTGTAAAAAACAAGATGACGAGAACAGGGGGCAGGACATATCCGAGAATAGCCATTATTTAAACCCCCATCAAGACGGCGAGATAGTAGACGGAAATCGACGTCGCGGTCGAAAGAAAACTACCCCATGCGATATCCGCTAAGGTGACATTTAAAGGCCACTTCTTTAGCGTTGCGAAATTCGTGAGATCATAAGTTGAATAGGTGACGAGACCAAAGACCGCACCGTAAATCAGAGCGTATGACCAGCCGCGTCCGCCGACATAAGCAGGACCGATGACAAACAAAGTAATACCGACAATAAAAATCAAGTAGAAGATTATCGCCGGGGCATAGTTGACTTTCTCCGCCATCAGATGACCGAGATTTTTCTTATAGAAACGCGGCGATATTTTAATAAGCCATACTAAATCAAAGACTAAAAAGACCACAAACGTCAAGGCAATCAGTATTAAATATTTTACGAAAACCATTGTGAAGTCCTCCATATTAAATATTACATGTGTCATAGTCTGAAAGATAGATGAACGCTCATCTTTTTTTGCTTTCTAGTAATTATTAATAATTGCTATACTGCTTATATGACCAAGCCGAAAAAGAGAGTTATCACCACTCCCGGAATTATCTATCTGTCCCTTTTCGTCGCTTTTGCGACCGTCATTCTTGTCTTCTCCGCTTTTAGCGGCGAGATCTCCTCTTCGCAAAGCAACTTTGTCGTCGATATTCTAAATAGCATCCTCCGCTTTTTCGGCGTCATTCTCAATGAGAGTCAACTTGATACTTTTGCCTTTTTTGTCCGGAAAATCATCGGTCATTTTCTCATCTTTTTGCTCGATGGTATATTTGCCTATTTAATGCTCATCAACTTATCCATTATGAAGAAGAAGTGGTTGCCGGTTATTCTTGCCATCTCCTTGATGATCATGATCGCCGGAGCCTCGGAGCTGATTCAGCTCTTTACCAGCGGGCGAAGCGGTAACTTCTACGATGTCGGCATCGATCTCTCCGGGGCTATGCTCGGTGTCGCAACCGCTTTTCTAGTCACGCTGTCCAGAAAAGAAAAAGCAGAGCATAGCTCCGCTTCTTAAACTTATTTTGGAGCTGTAAAATCCAAGGTGTGATGTTTTGTATCGTCCCACGCTAGAGTTAATAGAGCCCTTATTTTTTCTTTATTTATCAAATAGGCCGGCGATTTCTTTTAGAAAGGCAACGCGGCTTTCCTGCCCGCCTGAAAAGACCATGTCTTTGTTTATCCAGACATTGTTTTTAACGCCGATGCTTTGCAAGATAATTTTTAAGAAGATGCTGTCAATCGGATTGCCGAGGTGCTCTTTGTAAACGAAGGTCGGTGTTTCCGAAGTCGTGATGACATAGCCTTTTTTGATGTGGGTCAGCTTTCCGATTAAGCCGGATGCACCTTGCTCATAGGCAAAACCCTTGAGCATGACTTTGTCGATAAAACCTTTGAGGATGGCCGGGCTATCGCCCCACCAGATCGGAAAGATGACGACCAATTCGTCGGTGTCGGCGAGCATCTTTTGATACTTTCCGACTAATGGATCGGAGAATTGGCCTCTTGAGAAAAGGGCTAATTCCTTTTCGGTCATGACAGGATTAAACCCGTCTTTATTCAAATCTATAATTTGATATGATTTGTTCAAGTTCGCAAGTTTGCCGGTGACGGTATCAAGGATTGCTTTGTTAAAACTGCCGTGCCAGGGGTGGGCGAGGAGGATGGTTGTGTTCATAAATAGAGTTCCTTTACTGCGCGAGAGGGGAGGGGCGCAGCAATATCTTATCTAATTGACTATCGGCCTATCAACTGAAACGATAAAGCGGGCCAGTGATTCTAAAGCATTGTTCTGAGCGTCAACGATTTTTTCGATGTCTTCTTCGCTCTTGTTGGCGGCGCGCAAGGCCTTGTTAGCATATTCGGTCGCATGCAATGCATGCTCTTTGACGTGGGCGGTCGCGATGATGTGTCCGTATGCCCTCAGTAAATTGACGCGGACGGGATCGTTTTCGTGACGGGCGAGTTCGTGCATCTTGAGGGCCTGATTGCGCATGTGCGACACTTTGTGAAATCCGGTCAGAAAGCGATTGGTTTCGATGACCATCAGGCGATACTGCTCGTCATTTGTGACGTTGATGTTTAAAACATCAAGCACTCCGCGTACATTGCGAAGAGCCCATTTCATCATCTCGCGATTGGAAAGCGATTCGGTATATTTTATCAATTGGACGATCGTGCTGGAGGGCATCTTATTCACCTTCTTTAATTTTGCGCTTTAATGCGAATTTCTTGGCTTTTTTGCCGAGATCTTTTTCTCTTGTGAAGTAGTTGGACATCAAGTATTTGGCGAGTTCGATGAAGGTTTTGCGAATGAGTTTTTTCGTCTCGCTGTCCGACTCTTTGTACTCGCCGTACATCGCCTTGATGTTGCCGGACAAGTTACTGGAGAAAGCGCTGAGGGTCGTGCACTCCGAGGCCTGGAGCATATCAAAGAAGTTGTCGATGATAATCTGGCGGTCATGGACGTTAAAACTGTAGAGCCAGGCATAGAGGGAATTCTTAATCTTCTTTGACGATTTGCTGAGCGACATCTCGTGGACGAGATCGCTCGTCTCGCTGTCGATGTGCCAGTTATACATCTTGTGCTGAGCAAAGAGGGTTCCTTCGGATTTGACGATGTGATAGTAGTCGTTGGTCTGAAGAATCATGCCGATGATGCTCTCTTCGGGAACGATTTTGATGACCTTGGGCAGCAAGTCGATATAATCGGCGGAAGCCGTGATGTTTTCGCGAAAATCGGGACCGTCGAGATTATAGATGCTGACGATGCGCTTTTTGACGGCTTTACTCTGTTTCATCGCCGCATAAAAAGCCAAATTTCCGCCCTTGGAATGCCCGGTGATCAGAATTCGGGCAAAGCGATATTTTTTTGCGATTGCTTTAACATAGTTAACCGCTTTCGTCTGCGCGGGAATTTCGTCGAGGAAGACCATATTAAAATCTTCCTTCCAACCATTGATCGTGTCGTCCGTGCCGCGAAAGGCGATGACGATAAAGCGAGGGCTGATAAGAAAGGTGGTTGCCGAAAACTGGAGTTCGAATAGCAAGTTTGTCTCGGCGACATGCCTGCAAACTTTAATATGCTGATAGCGGAGGCTTTTAGCCGCGCACCGCAAGAGGTCTTCATTCTCCTCTTTCATGTGGCTGGGGCGGGCGGCTTCTTTCGCCTTTTCGGCTGTAAATTCTAATTTAATCCCGTTTTTATAGGGGCTGTAATCAAGATAGGAAAGCTGGGCGAACACCAGAGCATCGACATCGCGAAAAGTGCCGAGTTTTAACTTGGCGTTTTCTTTGCGGACATAGTCGGTGAGATGGATGATGGCCATAGATTTGATGCGACGCTCAAATATAAAATTTGAAGGTCTATTAATAATGGTATGGATAATCGGAGCGCAATTCAATCCTTACGGATATAAAAAGGCCACTTATTTGTCGCAAGTGGCTTTTTGGAGCGATAATCGTCTAGATAAAGAGGGTGACGCCGGCTTTTTCCGATTCCGCAAGATAAGTGGCCACTCCCGCGTATTCGATGCCGTCGATGAGCTCTTCTCTGTGAATGCCCATCACATCCATGCTCATCGTGCAGGCGATGAATTTGACGCCCGCCGCTTTCGCCTGGGCGATCAGGGTTTCCAGAGAATCGACATTTTTCTTTTTCATGACCGACTTCATCATCTTGGCGCCCATGCCGCCGAAGTTCATCTTTGAAATCGGCATTTTTTTCGCGCCGCGCGGCATCATCGCGCCGAACATCTTCTCGATAAAGGACTTTTTAACTTTGACTTTCTGATCTTTGCGTAGCAAGTTTAGACCCCAGAACGTGCAGAAAATAGTGACATTTTTGCCCATTGAACGGCTGCCTTGACCGATGATCATGGCGGCCATGGCTTTGTCCATCTCGCCGCTGAATAAGACGATGGTCGTATTTTCGTTTTCGACGGCTTTTTGGACCGGTTTGAGTGAGCCTTTGCGAATGACGGCTGTATAGCCTTCTTTCGTCGCTTCCTTTTTCAGTAAGGTGTTGCCGGTCGCGACCGTCCACTTTTCGACATCGCTGAAATAGCCGCTGTCGGTGGCGATGATCTTGACGATTTCGCCGTCTTTTAATTTTTCGACGGCTTTGTAAGTCTGCATGATTGGGCCCGGGCATTGGAGGCCGCAGGCATCGATGAAGATTTTTATTTCATCCTCGCGGTAATCAGTGCTGTTCACCGCCGTTTTTTCTTCGATCACGCGGTGTTCGGGATTATGCAGTTCTTCGTCGTGATTTTTCTGATGGAGAGCTTTGTAAATCTTATAGCCGCCGAGGAGGTTATGGACGTTTGTATAGCCGTGGTTGACGAGGACTTTGATAAAGAGGTAAGCCGTGTGACCGACATTGCAGTAGACGACGATCGGAGCGTCTTTTTCTTTGGGCAATTTATCAAGATTGCGGCGCACTCCATAGTAGGGAATGTTGACCGAATCCTGAATGTGACCGATGCTGTACTCTAAAGGAGTACGGGCATCAATCAAGAGTGCTTTTTTTTTACGAAATTCGTCGAGTTCGTTTTGATTAACGACGCCGAATTCTTTCTGCATCATGTTGCTGCCGACATAACCGACGATATTGACCGGATCCTTTGAAGAGCCAAAGGGCGGAGCATAAGCGAGTTCAAGATCCGGCAAATCAAAGATGGTCAAACCGCCTTTGATAGCTGTGGCGATGACGTCAATGCGCTTATCGGTGCCGTCTTGGCCGACGGCCTGAGCACCGAGAATCTTGCCGCTTTCGGGGCTGAATAAAAGTTTAATGACGATGTCACTTGCGCCGGGATAATAGCCGGCGTGATTGGAGCGGGTAACCATCACCGCGCGAAAAGCGACGCCTTTTCGCTCCAGGGTTTTCTGATTGTTGCCAGTGCTGGCGGCGGTCAAAGAGAATACTTTGACGATTGAGGTGCCGAGGCTACCGTTAAATCTGACATCCCAGCCATTCATATGGTCCGCGACCAAACGACCCTGGCGGTTGGCCGGCCAGGCGAGGGGAACGGCGGTCGGAGTGCCATCGATGAAGTCTTTGACTTCGATGGCGTCGCCGGCCGCATAGACATCAGGGATGACTTCGCCGCTTTTCGCATCGATGGTCTGCAGGTGCTCATTAGTGACGATATGACCTTTGGGTCCGACTTTGAGCCCTCCGGAGATGGCGAGTCGCGATTCGGGCCGAACGCCGACAGCCATGATTATCAAGTCGGTTTTCAAGACTATTCCGCTTTTTAAGACGGTGGTTTTACCATTATCTTTTATTTCCGCGACCGAATCTTTTAGATATACTTTTACGCCGTTTGTCTCGAGTTCGTTCTGAGCCATTTTGGCCATCTCGAAATCAAGAGGGGGCAGGATTTGATCGGCGAGATCGACAATCGTCGCCTTAATGCCGCGTTCAACGAGATTTTCGGCGAGTTCGACGCCGATAAAACCGCCGCCGATGACGACGGCTGATTCAACTTTTTCTTTTGTGACAAAATTATAGAGCTTGTCGGTATCCACCAAGTTTCTCATAGAGAAAACATTGTGAGCTTTTTCAATGCCAGGAATCGGAAGCCAAATCGGCGCGGCGCCGGGCGAAAGCAATAACTTGTCGTAGGTTTCTTCATAAGTGCGTCCGGTTTTAACTTCCTGAACGGTCACTTTTTTGTGTTTGGTATCGACGGCGATCACTTCCGAGAAAGTGCGGACATCGATGTTGTGGTTGCTTTTAAATGTTTCCGGCGTTTCGACGAGCAGGCGCTCGCGGTCGGTGATGACGCCACCGATATAGTAAGGAAGACCGCAGTTGGCGAAAGAGACGTGTTCGTCTTTTTCAAAGACAATAATCGCATCTTCTTCGCTCAGCCTCCGGGCTCTGGTCGCCGCGGTCGCACCGCCGGCCACTCCGCCAACGATAACAATTTTTTTCATATATAATTTACCTCATTAAAAATAGGTGTCTTGAACACTACTCATATTTTATCACATGACAAACGTCAGTATAATCATCATGCTTATATTAAAATTTATCGAAACAAACCATTTTTTTGTGGGGGAAAAGAAAGGCGAGACGATCATCGCCGCGGCCGGTAAATAGGGCCTCGGTCAGGGCCTCGATACTCACTTCAAAATCATAGTTATCGCAGCGCGACAAAACGAGTCTGCCGCTCTGCACCGACAAGTCGAGAACGAGATTGTTTGTATTTACAAAAATATCAGTAATCTTGAGGCGGAGATCAAAAGAAGTATCCCGGTCAAAAGACATGCTGAGCAAAAGCTTTTCGACATTGAGAACGCGAATCATATTCGAGGGTATATCACCATCGGGATGTGGCATAAAAGTATCCGTTGTGTCGAGGTCTTTATGCATCGGTTTTTCTTCGCCACACAAAAGAATTTCGCTGATATCTTCATCTTTGTGGACGAGATATCCGACGACTTCGCCCGCTTTTTTAATCAGCTCAAAAACATAACCGTCCTGCCATAGAGAATTCATGTAGCGCGCGTAATATTGTTCATCGCGGACGACATAACCTTCGTATTCGCTGATGCATTTATCGTACATGGAAGCCAAAAGGGCAGCATCACTGGTTTGTTCGAGGCCGCATTCAAAAGATTTAGCATATGAATTGATGTCGCGGGTAAAGGTATACTGCACAAATCCGTAGTCGCGATAAAAATCCGGATTGACAGGATAAAGCGAAACGATGGTCTGACCCTCGGCGATCAGAGCTTGAAAAGTTTTCGCCATCACCTCGCGCATCAGCCCTTGCCGGCGGTACTTTTGATCGGTGCTGGCAGCGACGATAAATGGCATATCGATAATTTTATTATTGTAAATCATTTGTTTCATGATGATGTGGAGAGCGGAAACAATTGTTCCGTCGCGCTGGACGCCAAAAGCGCGCTCGGGATGATAATAATGTAAAAAGAAGAAGTCGACATAGTCGCGTGAATCTTCAAAAGACGCCAAATACAAATGATAGAGCTGAATAGTGGCGTTATCAAAAAAGCACGAATACTTGCGTTCTTTTTCGATAGGATTAAAAGCGAGTTTTGCCTTTCGTAGCTGGGGCAACCCCAAGTCTTCCTGCCTCGTCAAAACACGGCAATTGCGGTAGCGGGCGTCACTCGTCAGCTGCACGATAACGGCACCGCTGCCAACATAGTTGAAATCGTTTTTTTCAAACAGGATGACGGCGTGATTAAAGACGCTGATAGTCCCGATGCTCAAACCGACGACCAAGCCTTCAACCAGTAATAAATCGCAGAACAAATCAATCTTTTCGCGATTATTTAAAGCATACAAAATAGCGTCGAAGTCTTCTCCAGCTCCGCCCTCTTGTTCGTAGCGATAAAGAAAGTCTTTGACGGCTTGTAGATATTCGTCAGTATACGGGGCAAATGCATATGAGTATTTTTTCTTGAATTGGGCAATAAGATTTCGCTTGCGAGAAAATTTGCCCCCTTTCATCTCTGCCAATTCGACCGGATCATAAATATATTCCGAATAGTAGTCGTCATAGAGATACAGGGCCCCTTCAATTGAGGCAATTGCCAGCATATCTTTAGATAATCCGCCAACTAAAGCGCTGCGATAGTTATTTTTAATATGGGTTAAACCTTGCTTGAATTTATCGGGTGTCCGGCAGATTGGTGGAAAGAAAATCCAGCGATTATCTTTTTCGAAGCTTCGCACGAGGGCTAAGTCCTCATCAAGCCATAATATTTCGATCTGACGGTTAAAATTCCAGACGAACATATTTTCAAAAACAAGTTCGCTCGATGAATAGGTTGAATAATAAAAAGAATCCCTGACCAAGCGGTTGATTCTCTCTTTATCGATGAGCTCAAGGTTCTTAAATGTGTTCATGATGTAATTATTATATCAATTCCACGGCATTTGCACTCCTTCCGCATTCACGAATTGCGCCCGGTCTCTATAATTTTAATAAAATTGACAACGATAACATTTTGCGCTTATAATAAAGTCAGGAAGGTAGCAATGGGCATTACTCTAAAGGGGCTTTCGAAAATTACAGGATATTCGGCGATCACTATTTCGCGCGCTTTAAACAAACCGGAATTAGTTAAGAGTAAAACTCGCGAAAAAATCCTCTATGCCGTCGATAAGTATCATTACTCGCCGAATAATGTCGCCAAAGCCCTTGTCTATAATCGCACCAACATCATTT
>LSQX01037769.1_pt1 | contig 37729 bp, 37 predicted proteins | sample 654561 | NCBI WGS metagenome assembly LSQX01 (sample SAMN04489861, study PRJNA283612) | anaerobic digester metagenome | isolation source: 4 biogas reactors fed with cattle manure at either 37C or 55C with and... | place: Denmark: Kongens Lyngby | collected 2014 | reverse complement strand
AGGACAACATCGTCTTCCACTCGGTGATCTGGCCGTCGATGCTGCTCGGCGTCAACGGCGAGGGAACCCGTGGCGGCAATCCCGGCTTCGGTGAGCGACTCAACCTGCCGACCGAGGTCGTGTCGTCGGAATACCTGACGATGTCGGGCTCGAAGTTCTCCACCTCCCGCGGCACCGTGATCTATGTCACCGACTTCCTCAAGGACTTCGGCCCCGACGCGCTGCGCTATTTCATCGCGGTCGCCGGCCCGGAGAACAACGACACCGACTTCACCTGGGAGGAGTTCGTCCGCCGCACCAACAACGAGCTCGCCAACGAGTGGGGCAACCTCGTCAACCGCTCGATCTCGATGGCCCACAAGAACAACGGCGGCGTCCCCGAGCCCGGCGAGATCCAGGCCGTCGACGCCCAGTTGCTCGAGACCTCCAAGGCCGGCTTCAGCGAGGTCGGTGAACTGCTGCGCCGCAACAAGTTCAAGATCGCGATCACCGAGGCCATGCGCATTGCGGGCGCGGCGAACCGCTACCTGTCCGAGACCGAGCCGTGGAAGCTCAAGGACGACCCGGCCCGCCGCGACACCGTCCTGCACACGGCGCTGCAGGTCGTCTCCGACGTGAACACGCTGTTGACGCCGTTCCTGCCGCACGCCTCGCAGAAGGTGTTCGAGGCGCTCGGTGGCGAGGGCACCTGGGCCGCGCAGCCGGAGATCCGCGAGGTCTCGGAGGAGGGCAATGCGGACTATCCGGTGATCACGGGGGAGTACGCCGACCAGCAGGCGGTCTGGGAGTCCCGCCCGATCCGCGCCGGTCAGCCGCTGGCCAAGCCGTCCCCGTTGTTCCCCAAGCTCGACGAGAGGCTCGGTGAGACCGGGCCGGAGTGGGCCCCGATCGAGGCCTGAGCCTGGCGGGCCCGGCGCACCCACATCGGGGCGACCACGGCCCGGCGTCGCACCAGGGCGACCGCGATGACCACGGTTGCGGCGACCAGGAGCAGCACGGTGATGATGCTGGCCTCCGCGCCGAAAACACCGCCGGAGATCAGGTCGTGCCCCTGGGCACTGGTTCGGAAGATGCTCGGCGCGCCACTGCCGGTCCCGGACACGATCACGCCGAGGACGGGGCCCTGGACGACGTTCCAGGCGGCGTGGAAGCCGATCACGATCCACAGCGAGCGGGTGTACGCGTAGAGCACGGCGAGCAGCACCCCTGCCTCGAGGGCGATCGCGATCGCGCCCCACAGGTTCGCGTCAGGGTTGCCGAGGTGAGCGAAACCGAAGAACACGCCCGAGACCAGCGCCGCAATCCAGGTGCCCGTGAACTCCTCCACGACCCGGAAGAGAATGCCGCGGAAGAGGATCTCCTCCGAGATGCCGGCCGCTGCGCCGACCAGGAGCACCTGCAGCCACCAGTGGCCCCAGTTCACCTGCGCCAGACCCTCCAGCCTGAGGCCACCGAGCAACACGATCACCAGGTAACTCACTCCGAAGGCGACGGCCCCGCCGCCCAACCCCCAGACGAGACCGAGCGCACGCTTCGGGGCCAGCTCCACCGGTGGTCGGCGTCGTTCGATCAGGGTGACGAGGAGGAGGTACGCCGCCACCGTCACCACGATCTGCGCGACCGCCATCGCGCCGACACTCTCCAGGAGCTGGGGCGCGAACAGCGCCAGGGCGATGGCGGCGAGAACGCCGACCAGGGCTGCGAGCGCCACGAACAGCACCACGCGCAGCAGCGGGTTGAAGAGCACCGGGATCCTGGCCGCACGGGAACGCGGCGGAGTGTCGGCGGCGAGACCGTCCGGGCGCACGACCGGACCGCCGAACCAGGAGTTGGGCGCGCGTTGTGGGCCGATGGGATTTCCGGTTGCGGGGTCAACAACGAGAGTGGGCACGGCTCCAGTATCGCGGTCAGAGCCCCAGCGCGGCCTGCACGTCCTCCTTGAGACGGGCCATCATCCCGGCCGCCTCGGCCTTCGAGCCCGCCAGATCCCGGGCAGTCACCTCGGGGGAGACCCGGGTCTCGAAATAGCACTTCAGCTTCGCCTCGGTGCCCGACGGACGCACTGTCGCCGTCACGGTCTCACCGCGCAACTGGATCGCATCGGTGACGGGCAGCCCGTCGACGCCCTCCGCATAGTCCACGACGTCCACGGGCTCCCCGCACAACTCCGCGGGCGGCTGGGCGCGCAACCGGGCCATCGCGACCGTGATCAGCGACAGGTCCTCGACCCGCACCGAGATCTGGTCGCTGAGATGCACGCCATGCTCCAGCGCGAGCTGATCCAGCCGGTCGGCCAGGGTCCGGCCGGCGGCCTTCTCCTCGGCCGCCATGGCGAGGACCAGAGCGGCAGCGGAGATGCCGTCCTTGTCCGCGACCGTGTCAGGGTCGCAGCAATAGCCGAGGGCCTCCTCATAGCCATACGCCAAGCCCGGGACCCGCGCGATCCACTTGAACCCGGTGAGGGTCAGCGCGGAGGGCTGCCCGTGGGCCGCAGCGATCCGGGCGAGCATCGAACCGGACACGATCGTCGTCGCATAGACGCCCTCGATCCCGCGGCGGGCGAGATAGTCCCCGAGCAGCACGCCGAGCTCGTCGCCGTGCACCATCCGCCAGCCGCCCAGCCCGTCGGGGATCGCGACCGCACAGCGGTCGGCATCCGGGTCGTTGGCAACGATCAGATCCGCGCCCCGCTCGGAGGCAAGAGCCATCGCGAGGTCCATGGCGCCCGGCTCCTCCGGGTTGGGGAACGCGACGGTGGGGAAGTCCGGATCCGGTTCGGCCTGCTCCGCCACCTCGATCGGCGCGGCGAAACCCAGCCGGTCGGCGACCCGGCGTACGACCGAGGCGCCCACGCCGTGCAATGCCGTGTGGACCCACGTCAGGTCGCGGGGACCGGCGTTGCCGACCACGCGGGCGATCCGCTCGAGATAGGCCGTCACGAGTTCGTCGCCGATCATGTGGTGGTCGGTCGAGCGGTGGAGCATGAACAGCGGCTTCTTGGAGGTGCGGAGCAGGCCCGCCGCGATCCGTTCGTCATGCGGGGGGATGATCTGCATCCCGTCGTTGAGATAGACCTTGTATCCGCTGTCCTGCGGCGGGTTGTGCGATGCGGTGACCACGATCGCGGCATTGCAGTGGAGGTGTTTGATGCCGAACGCGACCACCGGCGTCGGCGTCGGTTCGGTCGTCAACATCGAATGGAACCCGAGCCCGCCGATGATCTCCGCGGTCTCGCGGGCGAACTCGGCGGACTTGTGTCGCGCGTCATAGCCGATGAGCACGTTCCCGAAGAGGGCGAGCTGCTTGAGATAGGCGCCGACCCCGGCCGCGGCGTACGCCACCATCAGCCGGTTCATCCGGTTCGGCCCCGCACCGAGCTTGCCCCGCAGACCGGCGGTGCCGAACTCGAGCATCCCCGAGAAGGCGTCGGTGAGCTCCGCCCCGGCCGCGGCATCCCCGGCCTCCGCGCCCGCGATCAGCGCCTCCAGCGCAGCCTTCGAGTCGGGGTCCGGGTCCTGGGCCAGCCACTTCCTGGCAACGGCGATCGTCTCCGGCGTCACGGTCATCACAGCACCTCCACAAGACCGCGCAGGAGTGCCGCCAACCGGGGCGCGGCGGCCCGGCCGGCCTCGATCACCTCGGTGTGATCGAGCTGATGGTCGCCGACACCGGCGGCCAGGTTGGTCACGAGGGACAGGCCGAGCACCTCGAGCCCGACCGCCCGGGCGGCGATGGTCTCCAGTGTGGTGGACATCCCGACGAGGTCTCCGCCCAGGATGCCGGCCATCCGCACTTCGGCCGGAGTCTCATATTGCGGCCCGCGGAACTGCACATAGACGCCCTCCGGGAGCGTCGGCTCGACCGTGCGGGCGAGGTCGCGCAGGCGCGGTGAATAGGCCTCCGACAGGTCCACGAACGTGGCGCCGCGCAGCGGTGTCTCGCCGGTCAGGTTGATGTGGTCACGCAGGAGGACCGGCTGACCGGGCTGCCAGTCGGGATTGAGGGAGCCGCAACCGTTGGTGAGCAGCAGGGTGGCGGCGCCGGCCGCGGCGACCGTGCGTACGCCATGGGCGACCGCGTCCACGCCCCGGCCCTCATAGAAATGCGTACGCCCGGTGAGGATCGCGGCGAGCTTGCCGTTCGGCGTACGGACCACGCGCAGGGCACCGCCGTGCCCCGCGACGACCGGCGCCGCGAACCCGGGCAGCTCCGCGAGCTCACAGGCGCCGACCGGCTCGCCCAGATCGTCGGCGGCCGACGACCACCCCGACCCCAGGACCAGCGCGAGATCGAGGCCCGGGATTCCGAACCGCTCCTTCAGCGCGACCGCCGCCTCGGTGGCTGTGGCGAAGGCCGCGGGGTCGACGGTGAGATGTGCGTTCACGCGGGTCACTATACGAAGCAGTGCCCGCCGCTCGGCGGCTCCCTCGCCGCGGGCAGCGCCCGAGTAGCCTCAGCGGTGTGCGGATCGCAACCTGGAATGTGAATTCGGCGAGGCAACGGTCGCCGCGGCTGCTGGCGTGGCTGGAGCAACGTCGGCCCGATGTCGTGTGTCTCCAGGAGACCAAGCTCACCGACGAGGCGTTCGCGGAGCTCTTGGACGGACCACTGGGTGAGCTGGGCTATGCCCATGCCCATGCCGGGCAGAGTGCCTGGAACGGTGTGGCGGTGCTCTCGAGGATCGGTCTGGAGGATGTGCGGACGGGGTTCACCGACGCGCCGGGTTTCCCGGATCCGGAGGCGCGGGCGGTCAGTGCGGTGTGTGGGGGCGTACGCGTGCACAGCCTCTATGTGCCCAACGGCCGGACGCCGGAATCGGATCACTACACCTACAAGCTCGCATGGCTCGCCGCGCTGCGCGACGCCGTGGCCGCTGACGTGCCGGACGTGCTGTTGTGCGGGGACTTCAACATCGCGCCGACCGATGCGGACGTGTTCGACCCGGCCGCCTATGTGGGACACACGCACGTGACGCCACCCGAGCGGGCCGCGTTGGCGGCGCTGATGGACCTCGGACTGGTCGATGTGGTCCGCGAACGGTGGCCGGAGGACACGGTCTATTCCTATTGGGACTATCGCGCGGGCATGTTCCACAAGAACCTCGGCATGCGGATCGATCTCATCCTGGCGGGGGCACCGCTCGCCGCCCGGGCCAAAGCCGCCTGGATCGACCGGGAGGCCCGCAAGGGCAAGGGCCCGAGCGATCACGCCCCGGTGATCGTCGACCTCGACCGGGCCCCGGACGGGGACATCGGGCCGATGATCCCGCCGCCCTCCGCGAAGCCGCCGAAGCCGGGATCCGGCCGGTTGCCACAGCCGACCCCCTGACGCGCATGGAACAATGGCCAATGTGAATCGAGTGGTGATCATTGGCGGTGGACCGGGTGGATATGAGGCTGCACTGGTGGCCCAGCAGCTGGGCGGGCAGGTGACACTGATCGAGACGGATGGCCTCGGCGGGTCGGCGGTGCTGACGGACTGCGTCCCCTCGAAGACCCTGATCGCGACCGCCGAGGTGATGATGACGGTCCGCGGTTCGGAGGAGCTGGGGGTGCGCATCGGTGACGACGCCCCCGCCAAGGGACTGCACATCGATCTCGACACCGTGAACAAGCGAGTGCTTGCGCTCGCCGCCGCCCAGTCGGCGGATATTCACGAGAAGCTCGTGACCGAGGGCGTCACGATCGTCCGTGGCCGGGGCCGTCTCAACGGCGTCGAGGAAGTCATCGCGGACACCGCGGAAGGCGAGAAGAAGTTTCCGGCCGACGCAATCCTCATCGCCACCGGCACGCATCCGCGGGAAATGCCGGCGGCCAAACCCGACGGTGAGCGGATCCTGACGTGGACGCAGGTGTATGACCTCACCGAGCTGCCGGAGCACCTCATCGTGGTGGGCTCGGGTGTCACCGGCGCCGAGTTTGCGAGCGCCTATGACGCGATCGGCGTCCCCGTCACGCTCGTCTCCTCCCGCACCACCGTCCTGCCGGGAGAGGACCCCGACGCGGCCCAGGTGCTGCAGGACGTGTTCAAGCGACGGGGCATGAACGTGATGTCGGAATCGCGGGCCGAGTCGGTGACCCGTGACGGCGACACAGTGACCGTCACGCTCTCCGACGGCCGCACCGTCACCGGCTCGCACTGTCTGATGGCGGTCGGGTCGATCCCCAACACGACGGACATGGGATTGCCGGGCGCCGGTGTGAAACTCGACGAACGCGGCTATGTGATCGTGGACCGGGTGTCGCGAACGACGGCCCGTGGTGTGTACGCGGCGGGGGACTGCACCGGCGTGCTGGCGTTGGCTTCCGTGGCGGCGATGCAGGGGCGGATCGCGATGCGGCACGCCCTCGGTGATGCCGTGGCCCCGCTCGACACGGGTGTGGTGTCGTCGAACGTGTTCACGTCGCCCGAGATCGCGACCGTGGGGGTCACCCAGGCCCAGGTCGATTCCGGGGAGACCCGGGCCGTGGTGATCACGCTCCCGCTCGCGGGCAACGCGCGGGCCAAGATGCAGGGCATCCAGGACGGCTTCGTCAAGCTGTTCTGTCTGCCGCTGACCGGCATCATCGTCGGCGGCGTGATCGTGTCCCCGCACGCCAGCGAGCTGATCCATGCGATCTCGCTCGCGGTGTCCGAGAAGATCACCGTCGACAGCTTCGCCCAGGACTTCACCGTCTATCCGTCGCTCTCCGGGTCGATCGCGGAGGCTGCCCGGCGGTTGCACGGGCACTCGACGGACCAGGTCGGCAAGCAGATCCACGTGTGACCATGGAATCGTTCAAGACCGCTGTGGGAGCCAACCCGGCGCCGGCCCTGCGGCCGCCGGTCGTGCGTCTGCCGAAGATGGGGCCGCAGGCCCACAACCCCAGTCTTCGGGAGCCGACGCCGGAGGAGGTGCGCAGGGCGCTCGACCTGGTTGCCGCCACGGAGACAGTGGCCGTCCTGACAGGTGCGGGCATGAGCACGGATTCGGGCATTCCGGACTATCGCGGGCCCAGCTCCCCGGAGGCGAGCCCGATGCTCTATGACGAGTTCGTGACCTCGGCGGAGAACCGGCGGCGCTATTGGGCGCGGGCTTTCAAGGGCTGGGGGCGGATGGGGCAGGCCCACCCGAACGCGGCCCATGAGGTCCTGGCCCGGCTGGAAACGCATGGCCGAGTGCGCGGGGTGATCACCCAGAACGTCGACGGACTGCACGAAGCCGCAGGCAGCGCCAACCTGATCGCACTGCACGGCCGGATCGCCGACGTCGTATGCCTCGGATGCGCGGCGGTCACCAGCCGGGCCGCGTTCCAGGAGGAGTTGGCGCGGTTGAACCCTGAGGCCGCAGAGGATCCGGAGGCGGGGCACGCCGAGCTGCGGCCGGACGGTGATGCCGTCGTGTCGGATTGGCAGGGCTTCGTGTTCCCCGACTGTCCGGCGTGCGGCGGGATCCTCAAGCCGGACGTCGTGTTCTTCGGCGAGTCCGTGCCCAAGCCGCGCGTGGCTGCGTGTTTCGACATCGTCGACGCCGCGGACCTGCTGCTGGTGCTCGGCTCGTCCCTGACCGTGATGTCGGGGCTTCGCTTCGTGCACCGTGCGGTCAAGTCCGGACGGCCGGTGGTGATCGTCAATCGCGGGGAGACCAGGGGGGATCCGATGGCGACGATCAAGCTGAATCTCGGCGTCGCGGACTTTCTGACCGCGATGGAGGCGCACACCGTCCACGTCTGATCGGTTGAGGGATCAGACGGGGCCGGCTGTGGGTCGGCTCAGTCGAAGAACCCGCCGAACATGTCGCCGATGCCCTCGCCGATGTCGCCGATGCCTTCGCCGATGCCGTCGAACATGCCACCGATGCCCTCACCGATCGCGCCGATGCCTTCACCGATGCCCTGGAACATGTTGCCTCCACCGAACAGCAGACCGCCCAGCATCATGCCGGTCAGCATGTCGGAGCCGCGCCAGTTGTTGTAGTAACCCTGCGCATAGGGCTGATAGGCCGGGCCACCCTGCCAATAGGGCACCCGTTGTGCACCGACGGCGACTGTGCGGATATAGGGGTCGGCGCCGACCTTCACCCGCTCGGCGTCAGCGGCGCAGGCCGGGACGTCGCGCGGCGATCCGCCGGGAGGTGCCCAGGACACGTTCTCGGTGGACGGTCCGTGCTGGGGGTTGAAGAAGCACGGTGGACGCTTCTGGGGGAGCGGGCGTCCGGCCACGCGTGCCTTGACGCACGCGATCGCATAGCGGCCGTCCTCCAGGATTTCGGTGACGTGCTTGATCTCGTCCGGTTTGGTGACCGCGTCGAGGGACAGCTTCGCGTCCTCATAGGCGTCCAGCGCCCGGGCGTAGTCCTGTTGCATCGCCTCGTTGAGTGCGTGACCGGCGACATCGGTGTCGAGCATCTGCAGTTCTTCACCGAACTTGGTCACATCCTCATCGGCGACCTTCTTGACCGCGGAGACCTGAGACTCCAACTCGGCGAGCTGGCGTTGACGCTGTGCGAGCGCCGCACGACGGCTGACCAGGACGCCGCCTCCGATGAGGACCACGGCGACAAGAACGACGATCAGGAATTCACCCATGGGATCAAGTCTGCCACGCAGAATCGGCCCCCCGTCGACTCGGACGCCGCCGAGGGGTCAGTCGTCGTCCTCGTCGGTGTCGAGGATCTCGCACAGAATGGCTCCGGCCTGGATGGTCGCACCCACTTCCGCATTGAGCCCCTGCACCAATCCGCTGCGGTGGGCGTTGATCGGCTGCTCCATCTTCATGGCCTCAAGCACGATGATCTGATCGCCCTCGGAGACGATCGCACCGTCCTTGACCGCCACCTTGACGATCGTGCCCTGCATGGGGGAGGTGAGCGATGTGGTCGACGCCTCCTTGGCCTGACCGGCGCCGCGTCGACGCCGGGGCGGTTTCCGGGTCCGGGACGCGCCGAGACTGCCCAGCGTCGCGGGCAGCCTGACCTCGATGCGCTTGCCGTTGACCTCCACCACCACCGCGGTCTTCTCCTCCGGGTCGGTGTCGGGGGCATCGCCCGGGGTTCCCGTCCAGGGCTCGATCCGGTTGTCGAACTCGGTCTCGATCCAGCGCGTGTGGACGTCGAAGCGCCCATTCCTGCCCACATAGGCCGGTTCGGTCAGGACCGTCTGATGGAACGGGATGACCGTCGGCATCCCCTCGATGCGGGTCTCGGCGAGCGCGCGACGGGAGCGTTGGATGGCCTCCGTGCGGGTGGCGCCGGTGACGATGATCTTGGCGACCAGGGAATCGAAGGCGCCGGGCACGGTCATGCCCTTGAGATAACCCTCGTCCACCCGGACACCGGGGCCCGTGGGGGCGGCCCAGTCGGTCAGCGTGCCCGGGGCGGGCATGAAGTTGCGGCCCGCGTCCTCCGCGTTGATGCGGAACTCGATCGAGTGGCCGCGGACCGGCGGATCGTCGTAGCCGAGCTCCTCACCATTGGCGATCCGGAACATTTCCCGGACGAGGTCGAGGCCGGTCACCTCCTCGGATACGGGGTGTTCCACCTGGAGGCGGGTATTGACCTCGAGGAACGAGATCGTGCCGTCCTGACCGACCAGGAACTCGCAGGTCCCCGCCCCGACATACCCGGCTTCCTTGAGGATGGCCTTCGATGCGGAATAGAGCGTCTCGACCTGCTCATCGGAGAGGAACGGTGCGGGTGCCTCCTCGACGAGCTTCTGGTGCCGGCGCTGCAGGGAACAGTCTCGGGTCGACACCACCACGACGTTGCCGTGCTGGTCCGCGAGGCACTGGGTCTCCACGTGTCGCGGACGGTCCAGATAACGCTCGACGAAGCACTCACCGCGGCCGAAGGCAGTGACGGCCTCCCGGGTTGCGGACTCGAACAGTTCACGGATCTCGGTTCGCTCCCGAGCGACCTTGAGACCGCGGCCGCCGCCACCGAAGGCGGCCTTGATGGCAATCGGCAGACCGTGTTCGTCCGCGAACGCGATGACTTCGTCGGCATCCGCGACCGGGTCCTTGGTGCCCGGGACAAGCGGAGCGCCGGCGCGTTGGGCGATGTGGCGGGCCTTCACCTTGTCACCGAGACCGTCGATGGCGGACGGTGGCGGGCCGATCCAGACCAGGCCCGCGTCGATCACAGCCTGGGCGAAGTCGGCGTTCTCGGCGAGGAAGCCATAGCCGGGGTGGATCGCATCGGCGCCGGATTGGGCCGCGATCCGCAAAATCTTCGCGACGTCCAAGTAGGTCTCCGCCGGCGTCCTTCCGTCGAGTGCATAGGCCTCGTCGGCCAAGCGCACGAAGAGACTGTCCGCGTCGGGATCTGCATAGATCGCCACGCTTGCGAGGCCCGCATCTGCGGCGGCCCGGATCACGCGAACGGCGATCTCACCACGGTTGGCGATGAGTACCTTGCTGATTGCCACGGGGAGTCCTCCTGGTTCGTCCTATCGGGAGTCTAGGGCGACGGACGCGACTATGGGGGTGAGGTCGCCCAACAATCACGTTGCCTCTGTCACCCGGAGTCGTCGACTGCCCCTAGGGTGGGCGCGTGCGAACGTTCAAGATCCGGGCACTCGTCCCGGGGGTGGTCCTGTTCAGCGGTTGTGCCCTCATCGGGGGCGGTGCCGGGGAGTTCGTCGTGGAGGGTGAGACCTATCGCACCAGCCGGGTCGAGTGTGCCCGGGCCGACGGACAGATCGTGGCGGCTCTGACCAGCGGGGCCGCGGCCATGCACGTCACGGTCCTTGATCAGCCAGACCCAACGGTGGTGATGGTGTTCACGGGTCAGCGTGGCGGACCGCCCCTGCTGGAGATGGCGGACGACAGGGGGCGCGCCGAAGTGGTGCGTACCGGAGATGCCTATGAAGTGACCGGAGTGCTCCTGCACACCCAGCATTCGCAGAACGCCGCGACGGGCGAGGAAGAGGAGTTCTCCGCCGCGTTCACGTGTACGCGCTATGCCGAAGCGGAGTAATCAGAAGCGGAGCAACTGATCAGAAGAAGATGCCGAGGGCGAGGGTGACGACCCAGAGGAAGCCCATGATCTGGAGCGCCCGGTGGTTGAGGACCACGTCCTCGGGCTCGCCGGCATCGCCGCGGTCGACCTCGAGCGCATATTGCAGCAGGCCGATCGTCAGCGGGATGATCGAGATCACCAGCCAGGGCAGCCCCCACAGGCCGTCGCTCGGTGCGGGCGCACCGGGTTCGGAGACGCCGCCGATGGCCCAGAGGCAATAGGACATGAGCGTCACGGCTGCCGACAGGTGCCAGGCGAACCGCAGATAGGAAACGGTGTATTCCTTGAGCGACTTGCGGGTGCCGGCATCCGAGCCGAGCACGACCATCTCCGAATAGCGCTTGCCGGCCACCATGAACAGCGAACCGAACGCGGCGACCAGGAGGAACCAGGCGGAGATCTCGATGCCGGAGGCAACGCCGCCGGCGATCATGCGCAGCAGGAATCCGGACGCCACCATCGCGAGATCGATGATCGGCTGATGCTTGAGAAATTGCGTGTACAGCAACTGCAGCACCAGATAGACGATCAGCACCACACCCAGCATGGGGGCGGTGAAGAACCCGATCGTGAGGCTCAGCGCCATCGTGATGAAGGCCAGCACATAGGCCGTGGAGACCTTCAGCTCCCCGGCTGCGATCGGGCGGAAGCGCTTCTTGGGATGAAGACGGTCCTCCTCCACGTCCTTCGCGTCGTTGAGCAGATAGATGGTGGCGCTGATCAGCGCGAAGGCGACGAACGCCAACAGTGTGTTGATCAGAACGTTGAGGTAGTCCGCGTTGTCGGGCGTATGGAACCCTGCCGTCAGCGGCGCAGCGAACACGAGGACGTTCTTCACCCACTGGCGCGGGCGCATGGCGCGGAGCCATGCCGGGAGATAGGTCTTCGGCGGCATTTGGCGGCTCGGCAGCGCGTCGTGTTGCGGTTCAGTACTCATGTCGCCTCCGAGGTTATCCGACTAGCGTGGGACCCGTGTTGCGCCGTGCCGTCCCTCGAATCCTGCTCCCGGCGGGTGTGGTCGTGCTGGTCGGGCTCGGGGGCTGCGGCACCGTTCCGTCCGGCGGGCAGGAAACTGCCCCCACGCCCATCGTCTCCCCCTCCGTGGACAACGGGCGCCCCGGCTCACCGACCGAGGATGGCGTTCCGGCCGGAGGTGTGAGCCTCCGCCAACTGGGGTTCCAGCACGGCCCCGACGGCATGATCACCGTGCCCGAGGACATCCGCATCGCGCTGCGTGTGGATCAGCCCAACATGGTGACGATGACGTTCTCTGCACCCGAGGGTCGGGTGATCGGGGAGTGGCTGAGCGCGCATCTCCGCGACGGCGGCTACCGGGTCACGGCCGAGAGCGCTGATGGTGTGGTGTTCGAGGGGTACGCATGGTCGGGTGCGTTCACCGTTCATCCCGCGGGCTCGGCTCTGACGCTCCGGCGCTCCCCGGACGGGCCCGCGCCCGCCGGGGAGTGAGCGCGACTCAGTTGTGCGTGGACCACAGCTCGGGCCAGGAGATCCCGAGCTCGGTGAGCATGTCGCGCAGCAGGGGCAGGCTCAGGCCGATCACATTGTGGGGATCGCCCTCGATGCCGGAGATGAAGGGCCCACCCAGCCCGTCGATCGTGAAGGCGCCGGCGACGACGAGGGGTTCGTTGGTGGCGACATAGGCGCGGATCTCTGCATCACTCAGGTCGGCGAACCGGACCATGGTGGAGCCAGTCGCCGTGATCTGATGGACACCGCGGTCCCGGAGGATCACGTGGTGTCCCGTGTGCAACACGCCGTGGCGTCCCCGCATCAGCTGCCAGCGGGCGATGGCCTCGTCGGCGGAGGCGGGTTTGCCGAACGACTGCCCCTCGAACTCGAGGATCGAGTCGCACCCGATCACGAGGGCCGGTTCGTGGCCGGCCAATTGCTGACTGACCGCCTGTGCCTTCTGCTCCGCGAGCAGCGCAGCCAGCACGACCGGACGGCGAGCGGTGACTTTCTCCTCATCGATGCCGGAGACGATCACCTCGGGCTCGATCCCCGCCCGCTGCAGGACCTGAAGCCGGGCGGGGGAGGCCGAGGCGAGCACGACCCGGAAAACCCTGGCCATCAGGATCGGCGGCCGCCGCCGAGGAGGCCACCGAGCAGGTCGTCGAGGATCCCGCCACCGCTCCGCTGCTGCGGGGCGGGCTGCCCGGTGGGAGCGTCCAGCGGGATCTGCTGGGGTGCCGGGGCGTCGCCGCCGGTGCCGGTGGACGGGCCGGACCGGGGCTGCGGGGCGGGTTGCTGGAATTCTCCGCGCTGGGGGGCGGGCGTTGGGGCAGGCGCTTGGCGACCGCCGCCACCTCCCAACATGTCGAGCAGAATCTCCGGGAGACTCCGCTGCTGCTTCTGGGACTGTCCGCCGGTGAGGCTGTCGAGCAGATCGCCGAGGATGCTGCCGCTGCCGGCGCCACTGCCGCCGGGTACGCCACCGCGGCCCTCGGTGAGCTTCTTCGCCAGATAGGCGAGGACGATCGGCGCGAGATAGCGCATCAGCTTCTGCACCATCTCGTTGTTGCCGCCGGCCACCTGGGCTCCGAGCCGCTGGGTCACCTGGGGCGTGTGGGCACCGAACACGTTCTGGACGATGGCGTCACCGTCATCGGTGTCGACCTGATCGAGCTGCAGATCCCCGTCGAGCAGGGGCGAGCTCGCGTGCTGGTTGAGTGCATTCGCGAGGGAGCGGGCGCCTGCTGTGTCGTCGGCATTGGCGGACATGCCGCCGATGAGGGCCGGAATCAGCTGGCGAGCCATCTGCTCCGCCGTGTTGGGATCGGTGCCCACCTGCTTGGCGAGCTGACCGAAGGGGATGGAGTTGAGGATTTCCTGCACCGCGTCCACGGCGGCTCCTTTCGCTGCGCCAGCCTCCGATGGCGGGCGCAGGCAAGGCTAGCGAACAGCGCGCGAGCAGCGCGAACAAGGCGGGCGGATCATTGATCGATGTGGCGCCACGCGCCCGGGCCCGGATAGGTGGCCCCGCGAAGGACCCGCGTATAGGACTTCCAGCCCCCGATGCGCGGTCGATCCGCGGGTCGCGGGGCCTCCTCGGTCCCGGCGGCGGCGCCTGCGGTGACCACCGCCACGATCGCGGCCAGCTCCTCCGGGGTGGGGGAGCCGGACACCACCGTCACGACAGGGCGCTGCTGAGCCGTTGGTTCAGTCATCATCACAGCCTCACAGGGGAATATTGCCGTGCTTCTTGGGCGGCAGCGACTGGCGCTTGGTGCGCAGGAGACGCAGCATCCGGATGATCTCATAGCGCGTCTGGTGCGGATAGATCACCTGATCGATGTATCCGCGCTCCGCCGCGACATAGGGATTGGCGAGCTCATCGTCATAGGCCTGCATCAGCCTGGCACGCTCGGTGTCCGGGTCGGACGAGGCCGCGAGTTCCTTGCGATAGAGGATGTTCACCGCGCCCTGGGCGCCCATGACGGCGATCTGGGCGGTCGGCCACGCGAGGTTCACGTCGGCGCCGAGGTGCTTGGACCCCATCACGTCATAGGCGCCGCCATAGGCCTTGCGGGTGATGACGGTGACGAGCGGGACGGTGGCCTCGGCGTACGCATAGATCAGCTTCGCGCCCCGACGGATGATGCCGGCATGTTCCTGGTCGACCCCGGGCAGGAAGCCCGGCACGTCGACGAAGGTGAGGACCGGGATGTTGAAGGCATCACAGGTGCGCACGAAGCGGGCGGCCTTCTCCGATGCATCGATGTCCAGGCAACCGGCGAAATGCAGGGGTTGATTGGCCACGATGCCGATGGAGCGGCCCTCGACCCGACCGAAACCGGTCACCATGTTGGGCGCGAACAGGGGCGACGTTTCCAGGAACTCGCCGTCGTCCAGCACACCGGTGATCACCGACTTGATGTCATAGGGCTGGTTCGGGGAGTCCGGGATGAGCGTGTCGAGCAGCCGGTCCTGTTCGGTGACCTGCAGATCATCCTCGTCATCGCCATAGAGGGGTGGATCCTCGAGGTTGTTCTGGGGCAGATAGCTCAGCAGCTCCCGCACATAGTCGATGGCGTCCTCCTCGTCCGCCGCCAGGTAGTGCGCGTTGCCCGACTTGGTGTTGTGCGTGCGCCCACCGCCGAGTTCCTCCATCGACACGTCCTCACCGGTCACCGTCTTGATGACGTCCGGTCCGGTGATGAACATCTGTGAGGTCTGGTCGACCATGACCACGAAGTCGGTGAGCGCCGGGGAATAGACGTGTCCGCCCGCAGCGGCGCCCATGATGAGCGAGATCTGGGGGATCACCCCGGAGGCGACGGTGTTGCGCTTGAAGATCTCGCCATAGAGACCGAGGGAGACCACGCCCTCCTGGATGCGCGCGCCACCGCCCTCGTTGATGCCGATGATCGGGCAGCCGGTCTTGAGCGCAAAGTCGATGATCTTGACGATCTTCTCGCCATAGACCTGACCGAGCGAGCCGCCGAACACGGTGACGTCCTGGGAGAACACGCAGACGGGTCGGCCGTTGATCGCACCGACGCCGGTGACCACGCCGTCGCCGTAGGGGCGGCGCTTCTCCATGCCGAAGGCCGTCGAGCGGTGCCGGGCGAACTCGTCGAGTTCCGCGAAGGTCCCGGGGTCCAGCAACAGGTCGATGCGTTCCCGGGCCGTGAGTTTGCCCTTGGCGTGCTGCTTCTCGACTGCCGCGGCCGATCCCGCGTGCACGGCCTCTTCTGTGCGCCGTCCAAGATCAGCCAGCTTGCCCGCGGTCGTGTGGATGTCGATCTCCATACCGGGCAGCGTAGCGCCGGGCGCCCCCGCCCGCCGGGACGGTCACAAAACTCCTGCCGGGTTCTCCGCGCGGCGACGGCTATTCTCGGGGATCGTGCCCGACACCCCACCGCCCGATGCCGCCGCGCTCAGTGCCGACCTGGTGGGACCAGGCTCGCCCTGGACGTCGGTGACGGTGCTCGCCGCCACCGGCTCGACCAACGAGGACCTCGCGGCCGCCGCTCGCCGGGGTGCCGCCGACGGTGCCGTCCTCATGACCGACAACCAGACCGCGGGGAGGGGCCGGCTCGACCGGTCCTGGACCGCGTCCCCGGGGGTGTCGGTCGCCACGTCCGTCCTGCTGCGTCCCGACGGGGTGCCGATCGAACGATGGCCCTGGCTGTCGTTGATGACCGGGCTGGGGGTCGCGAACGGGATCCGGGCGGCCACCGGTCTGCCCGCCGAACTGAAGTGGCCGAACGACGTGCTCGTCGACGAGCGCAAGCTGTGCGGCCTGCTCGCGGAGCGGGTCGAGACCCCCACCGGGCCGGCGGTGGTCCTGGGCTTCGGGATCAACGTGTCCATGGACCGCTCCGAACTGCCGGTCGAGAGCGCCACGTCCCTGTGGCTCGAGGGGGCCCGCGTGGACAAGACGGCCCTCATGAGCGAGGTGCTGCGGGCGTTGGCGGCCGCGTACGCCCTCTGGCGCGACGCGCCCGACGCCCTCGCCGCACGCTATGCCGACCGCTGCGTGACGATCGGCCGTCACATGCGACTCCTGCTCGCCGGCCGGGAGGTGACCGGCACCGCCCTCGGGATCGACCCGTCGGGCGGCCTGCGGGTCCGGACGGCCGAGGGGGAGCGGACGTTCTCCGCGGGGGACGTCGTGCATCTGCGTCGCGTGACGTGACGACCGGAATCTGGGTCCCGGCCAGTGAGACTTTTCCTTGTCGCTCTTGTCCGGCCGGGTTTCACTGACTCGACAAGTCCCGATTCGGGGCAGCACGCCGAACACCCCCAGTTGTGTGTCAACGGTCAAGGAGGACCGATGAAGCCCGATATTCAGCCGTCCGATCTGCCGATTCTCGATCTGGACGCGGTGGCCGACGAACTGGCGGCAAGCGGGCGCCAAGTCAAGGTGCTGTGGCAATATCCCGGCTCCCTCGCATTCGTGGCGAAGGGCCGGGACTATCGGAGCGAGTTCCATATCAATGCGAGCGACGAGGTCACCTACATGATCCGTGGCACGATGCGCCTCCACCACCGGACCCCCGAGGGGGAGGAAAGCGTGGCGGTCATTCCCGAGGGGTCGACCAACTGGATGCCGCCGAACACCGAGCATTCACCGCGCTTTCCCTCGGACTCCTTCGCGCTCATTCTCGAACGTGGCCGTCTGCCGGGGGAGATCGATCGGTTCCGTTGGTATTGCCCCGAGTGCGGCGTCCTGATCCACGAGGAGGAGTTCGTCGTGGACGACTACACCAAGGACCCGGTCTCCAAGGCGTACGCGCGCTTCTTCGACTCCGAGCAAGCCCGCACGTGCGACGAATGCGGCACCGTGATGCCGCGACCTGACCAGCAGATCAACTGACCCAACCTCCACGAACCGACGCACCCGGACCGCCCGGGTGCGCCGGGTGGTCGAACACGCCCGAAAACACTCGAAGAGGAGCAGATCAATGACCAAAGCGACCCCACGCGTGATCACGACCGACAAGGCGCCCACCACCGGATTCTCGGAAGGGACGAAGGCGCCGTTGTCGATGGCGATTGCCCACAACGGATTCCTTTTCGTCTCAGGCCAAGGACCGCTCGACCCGAAGACGCACACCATCGTCTCCGACGATTTCGAGGAGCAGACGAGGACGACACTTGAGAATCTCCTGCGGGTGGTGGAGGCCGCCGGCTCCACGAAGAACGACATTCTTCGCTGCAATGTCTACATCCGCGACATGGAGAACTTTCCCAAGTTCAACCCGATCTATCGCGAGTTCTTCTCCGACGCCAGTCACTTCCCGGCCCGAACCACCGTTCGTGCGGACGCGCCCCGAGCAGGAGTGCTCGTCGAGATCGACTGCATCGCCGCGGTGGCTGAGTGATCGGGCAGGGCGCCGTGAGTGCAACGAAGACTTCGGTCGTCATCATCGGAGCCGGGCCGGCAGGTCTCCTCCTGGGGCGGCTGCTCGGGCTGGCGGGCATCGACAACGTTGTCCTCGAGCAGCGGACGCGGCAGTACGTCGAAGAACGCATCCGCGCCGGGCTCCTCGAACACCCCACGGTGGAGATGCTCAAGTTCGCAGGTGTGGCCGATCGTCTGGAGAGCAATGGGCAGTTCGATGACGGATTCGAGCTGCGCTTCGAAGGGGTTCGGACCTGGGTGCCGACCGCGGACCTGACGGGTGGCAAGCAAACCGTGCTCTATCCGCAGCAGGAGGTGGTCAAGGATCTCCTCAGGGCGAGGGACGACACAGGACAGCCGATCGTCTTCGAGGCTCTCGACGTCGCATTGCACGACAGCGACACCGAGCGGCCGAGGGTGACCTATCGGGATCCGGACGGGGCCGAACATGCGGTCGAGGCGGATTTCATCGCCGGATGCGACGGGTTCCACGGACCGTCGCGGGAAACGATTCCGGCCCGGTTGCGCCAGGAGTTCCAGCAGGACTATCCGTTCGGCTGGCTGGGAATCCTCGCCGACGTGCCCCCGTCCACCCGGGAACTGATCTATGCGCATCACGACAACGGCTTCGCCATGCACAGCAGGCGCTCTCCCACGCTGAGCCGGCTCTATCTCCAGGTCCCCCCGGATACCGACGCGCAGGAGGTGTCCGACAGGTTCATCTGGGATGAGTTGCAGACCAGGCTGGGTACGCAGGACGACTGGACGCTGGCGGAGGGGCCGATTCTGCAGAAGAGCGTCACCGCCATGCGCTCGTTCGTCGTGGAGCCCCTCCAGCACGGACGGGTGTTTCTCGCCGGCGATGCCGCGCACATCGTCCCGCCCACGGCTGCCAAGGGCCTGAACCTGGCGGTCTCCGATGTGTCCGTTCTGTCGGAGGCGCTGATCGCCCGCTATCGGGGCGCCGGGGAGGAGCTTCTGGCGGCGTACTCCACCACTGCGCTGCGCCGCATCTGGCGGGCGCAGGAGTTCTCCCGGCACATGACAGCACTGCTGCACCACGTGCCGGGCAGCGAGTTCGAAGCGCGCCTGCAGCGCGCGCGTCTGCAGAACCTCGTGAAGTCCGAGCACACCATGGCGGCCTTCTCCGAGCTCTATGTCGGGTTGCCCTTCGAGGGCCACCCCGAACGATTCATCTGAACCCCCGACTCCAAGGAACTGAGCATGCTGACCAAACTTCGCAAAACACCAGTAGTGATCGCAGCTGCCGCTGTCCTGGCACTCACGGCCTGTGGTGGAGACGCTGCACCGGCCGAGGGCGAGACCACGCAACTGACGATTGGCCTGATCCCGATCGTGGACGTGGCTCCGGTCTATCTCGGGATCCAGGAGGGCTATTTCGAGGAAGAGGGGATCGAACTCGAACCCGTCCTCGCCGCCGGCGGGGCAGCGATCGTGCCCGCGGTGACCAGCAACAGCTACCAGATCGGCTTCTCCAACAATGTGTCCCTCATCATCGGGGTGTCCAAAGGTCTGCCGCTGCAGATGGTGGCACCTGGCGTCGGCATCTCTCCCGACAACCGCTCGAGCAATCCGGATGCCGGCTATTGCAGCGTGATCACCTCCGCGGACAGCCCGATCCAGAGCACGGCCGACCTGTCCGGCAGGACGATCGCCGTGAACACGCTCAACAACATCGGGGATGTGACGATCAAGGCTGCGCTGGAGAGCGAAGGCATCGACCCGTCCACCGTCAACTTCACCGAGCTCCCGTTCCCCGACATGCCCGCATCGGTGGAGCAGAACCGCATCGATGCCGCGTGGGCCTGCGAGCCGTTCGTCACCCGCCTCATGGACAACGGCGGCCGGGTGATTCTCGACAACTACGCCAAGACCGATCCGAATCTGTCGGTCGCGTCCTATTTCGCCGCCGATCAGTGGGCCCAGCAGAATCCGGAGGTCCTGGCTGCCTTCAAGCGAGCCATGGACAAGTCGATGAAGTACGCCGCGGAGAACCCGGACGCCGTGCGTGGCGTTCTGACGGACTACACCTCCATCGATGCCGACGCCGCGAACCGGATCGGGCTGCCCGCCTTCCCGGACGACTTCAACGAGGCCTCCCTGGAGAAGTTGATCCAGTACAGCGAGGAGCAGGGACTCCTCGGTGAGCCGGTCACCGTTCAGCAGCTCATCGCGGACCAGTGAACCCGGGGGAAGCCATGTCAGGCCCGTCACTTGCTGGCCGCCACGCGGTGACTCCACCCACACTGGTCCTCGGCAACATCCGAACGACGGATGGGCCGACGGCCGGGGCGATGGCCGTCCTGGATGGGCAGATCGCGGGAGTGGGAAACCCGGACGCCGTCCGGGCCCTGCTCCCGCCGGGGGCGGCAGTGATCGATCACGGGAACGGGACGGTGCTGCCCGGATTCATCGACTCCCACCACCACCTCCTGTGGACCGGCATGGCCGCGGTCCGTGCTGATCTCAGTCCCGCAGCGAACGTCAGCGATCTGCTCGTGAGGGTGCGGGAATGGGCGGAGACCCACCAGGACCGGCCATGGATCGTGTCCGCCGAGGGGTGGGAGGTGGGGGACCTGACGGAGCAGCGCTATCCGACCCGTGCGGAGCTGGACAGGGTGTGCCCGGACCGCCCCGTCTATCTGCCCCGCGGCGGCCATGCCGGGGTCGCGAATTCGGCCGCCCTCGCCCTCGCGGGAATCGATGACGACACGCCGGACCCGGCCGGTGGCGTCATCTGTCGCGATGAGGACGGCCACGCGAACGGCCTGCTCCTCGAACTCGCTCGGGACCTCGTTGGTGCGCTGGTCCCGCCACCGACGACGGAGGAGCGGGTCGAGGCCCTGGCCAGCGCGCAGGCACGTTGCCTGGAGAACGGCATCACGCGGGTGGTGGATCCGGGGCTGACCCCCGACGAGTTGACCGCCTATCGAGCCGCCGCAGCCGATGGTCGTCTTCATGTGCGGGCGACCCTTCTGGGCCTCGTCTCGTCCGGACACACCGCCGTGCGGGACGCCCAGCAGTTCCTCCCGATGCTGCGGGATCCCGAGTGGGACGATCGGCTGTGTCTCGCCGGGCTGAAGGTCTTTCTCGACGGCGGGGGATCGCTGGGGACGGCCTGGCTGCATGAGGAATACCCCGAACGCCCCGGCTACCACGGCGAACAGCTCATGGAGCAGGACGACCTGGATGCGCTCTGTGCGTACGCCCTCGCGAACGGCATCCCGCTCGGCGTGCACACGGTCGGGGATGCGGCGATCGATTCGGCGCTGTCGAGCATTGCGAGGCTCGGGCCGCCGGAGATCGTCCGGCGGGCCGGGTTCTCCCTCATCCATGCCTATCTCTGGCCGTCGGACCGGGCGCGTGCGACCGCCGCCGAGCTGGGGGTGGCGGTGGCTGTGCAGCCGGGGATGTACGCACGGTTCGCCGACGTTCTCGCCGAACGCTTCGGCTGGGAGGCGACCCTCGAGGCCAGCCCGCTCAGGTCCTGGTTGGCGTCCGGGGTGACGCTCGGTGGGGGGTCGGACTCACCAATCACGGCCTCGACACCATTGCACGGCATCTGGCACGCGGTGACGCGCTGGCATGACGGGCGCATGCTCAACGCTGACGAGTGCCTGACCCGGGAACAGGCGTTCGATCTCTATGCCACCGGCGCTGCGGAGGTGGCGCTGGTCCCCGGGCGCGAAGGAGTGCTGCGGCCGGGAGCCCGGGCCGACTGGGTGGTGCTCGACGGTGATCCATTCACCTGCCCCGTGGCGGATCTGCCCGATCTGTCCGTGACGGCGACCGCCGTTGCCGGCCGGGTCGTCCATCAGACCGCTTGACCAGACGGATTGAGAAGCGATGACCCATACGACCGTGAAATCACCCCTGGCCCCGATCCCGGCCCGTCGCCGTTCGCCGCGCGAGACACTGCTGCGCCTCCCGCCGGCCGCCCTGGGAGCGGTCGGCACCCTGTTGTTCCTGCTCCTGTGGGAACTGGTGCCTCGGCTGGGACTCGTGCCGGCGCGCTTCCTGCCGCCGCCGACCGAAGTGCTCGTCCACCTCGTGGCGCACCTGGGGACCGGCAGGTTCTGGAGTGCGGTGGGCAACACCCTGCTCGGCTGGGCGCTGGGGCTCGCCATCGCCTCAGTGGCGGCGGTGCTGTTGGGGATGGTCATCGGCAGTTCCACCTTCCTGCGGCGCTTCACGTCCTCCACGATCGAATTCCTGCGGCCGATCCCGTCCGTGGCGCTCATCCCGCTCGCGGTGCTCCTCTTCGGGGTGGAGATCGAATCGAAGCTGCTGCTCGTCGTCTATGCCTCGTTCTGGCAGGTGCTCATCCAGGTCCTCTACGGGGTCGCCGATGTCGACCCGGTCGCCGCCAACACGGCGCGCAGCTTCGGTCTGACGAGCTATGCCGCCCGGCTCCGGCATGTCGTGTGGCCGACGACGTTGCCCTATCTCATGACCGGACTCCGGCTCGCGGCGGCTGTCGCGCTGATCCTCGCCGTCACAGCGGAACTCCTGATCGGCACCCCGGGCCTGGGCCGAGAGATCGCCGTGGCCCAGTCGGGTGGTGCCACTGCCCAGATGTACGCGCTCGTGCTCGCCACCGGATTCATCGGTGTGTTGATCAACATCAGCTTCCGTGCGCTCCAGCGGCGCTTCCTCGGCTGGCACTCCTCTATCCGTGCGGAGGTGGACAAGTGACAATCCTCAAACGAATCGGCTATTTCGTCGCCCTGCCCCTTCTCCTCGTCGCCCTGTGGTGGGCGCTCACCCTCAACACGAACAGCTTCTGGGTGCCCCGCCCCGGGCAACTTGTCGAGACCTTCGGCGAGGTATGGATCGGACCCCGCTTCGCCCGCGATGTCGTGCCGTCCCTCGTGCGGCTCCTCGTGGGACTGGCGGTGGCCATCGTGCTGGGCATCGGTCTCGGTTTCCTGATCGGGTCCAGCAGGATCCTGCGGCGACTGACCGAGCCGGTGCTGGAACTCTTCCGCGCCATCCCGCCGCCGATTCTCGTCCCGATCCTGATGCTGCTCGTCGGGGTGAACGACACCATGAAGGTGCTCGTCATCGTCTCGGGCTGCATCTGGCCGATCCTGCTGAACACCATTGAGGGGGTCCGGTCGATCGACGAGGTCCTCGGTGAGACGGCCCTCGTGTACGGGATCCGGGGTCCGTCCCGCATCACGATGCTGACGCTTCCGGCGGCGAGTCCGTTCTATATCGCCGGCATCCGTCAGGCCCTGTCGATCGGGCTGATCCTCATGGTGATCTCGGAGATGTTCGCGTCCTCGTCCGGGCTCGGCTTCACGATCGTTGCGTTTCAGCGTTCGTTCGCCGTCCCCGAGATGTGGACCGGCATCGTCCTCCTCGGCCTCATCGGTGTGCTCCTGGCCACCGGCTTCTCCTTCGCGGAGAAGCGCATCCTGCGTTGGTACTACGGCTTGAAAGAAGTTGAGCACAGTGAATGACCTCCCGAAGACTTCCCAGTTGTCGGCCCGTGACCAGCGCCAGGAGGTGCTGTTGTCGGTCCGCGGAGTGCAAAAGACCTATGCGAGCGCCGCCGGCTCGGTCGAGGCGGTGCGAGATCTCACGTTCGAACTGCGTCGCGGTGAACTGGCCTGCATCGTCGGGCCCTCCGGGGCCGGCAAGACCACGCTGCTGAAGATCATTGCCGGCCTCCTCGAGCCGACCTCCGGGGAAGTCGTCCTTGAGGGCAAGCGCGTCACAGGTCCGCCCAGGACCATGGCTGTGGTGTTCCAGGAATATGGACGTTCACTGTTTCCGTGGCTGACCGTCCAGGGCAATGTGGAGCTGCCGCTGAAGAACGCCAAAGTGCCGGCAGCGGAACGTCAGCGCCGCGTGGCCGAGGCGCTCGAAGCCGTCGGCCTCGATCAGGCGCACCGGCGTTATCCGTGGCAGCTGTCAGGCGGCATGCAGCAACGGGTGGCGATCGCCCCGGCGGTGGCGTACGAGCCCCACATCCTCCTGATGGACGAACCTTTCGCCGCGGTCGACGCGCAGACACGGGCAGATCTCGAGGACCTGGTGCGGGACATCTGGCACCGCTTGGGCGTCACGGTCCTCTTCGTCACCCACGACATCGACGAATCCGTCTATCTGGGGGAACGGGTCCTGGTGCTGTCCTCCAGCCCCACCGTCGTCCAGGAGGACGTGACGATCGACTTGCCGGACGAGCGCAATCAGCTCGAGACGCGCTCGACGCCCCGGTTCGCGGAGCTGCGGCTCCACATCCACGAGCAGATCCAGTTGGCGAAGGCTGGTCTCGTGCCGGCCCAGATCGCTGCTGGTGTCCGATGACTATCGTTGTTGGGACCGGAGGTGGTGGACGTGTCCGACGAAACAGCGGTGCAGGTCGCGAGCACTGACTCCGCACGGTTGCCGAGCCGTTCCGGCATCCTGAAACGCAGTTTCGACATCCTCAACGCGTTTCGCCCGGGTGATGTGTGCGTGCAGCCGACCGAACTCGCGCGAAGGACGGGGCTCTCGAAGGCGACCGGCCACCGGATTGTGCAGGAGATGGTGAACCTCGGGATTCTCGAGCGAAGCGATGCGGGCGTACGCATCGGTCTGCGGATGTTCGAGATCGGCCAATTGGTGCCGTTGCACTCCCCGTTGCGGGTGGCCGCGCTGCCCTTCCTCACCGATCTGGCGGAGACCACCGGCGGAGCGATGCACCTGGCGGTGCTGGAAGGGAACGACGTCGTCTATCTGGAGATCGTCAATCCCATCAAAGGCCTGTCCTCGAGGCCCGGTGGACGACTGCCCGCCCAGGCCACGGCGGCGGGCTGGGCGATCCTCGCCTTCTCCCCGCCCGAGGTCGCCGCACGGACCCTGGCGAATTCCCCGGCCGACCGGCGCGGTCCGGGACGCAGGCCGACAGCGGAGGAACTTGCCCGCGTCCGGACCCAGCGCTATGCCCGCGATCCGGAGGGCGACCGGGAAGCGGTCGAGGCGATCGCGGTTCCCGTGCTCGATCTGACCGGGCGTTCGATCGCGGCGCTGTCGTTGCTGCATCCGGCGGGTACGCAGGAATTGCGACGATTCGTGCCGGCGCTCCAAGTCGCCGCCAAGGCCCTCAGCCGGATCCTGCATCGGCACACGGTGCGACACGGGGATCACATCCGGTGACCGGCGCTCAGAAGCGGCGGAAGATCACCCAGCGCTGGATGGCGAAGTTGCAGATCGTGGCGGCGCCCTGGGCGATGACGAAGGCGATCAGCTGGGCGGTCGGATAATCGACATGGTCCATCAGCCACGGCCGAGTGAGGGCATAGAGCCCGACCTGCAGGGCGAACGTGAGGAGATAGGACACCCACACGGCCACCAGGCGGCGGGTCGAGGGTGCGGCTTTGAAGGTCCAGCGCCGGTTGATCGCATAGGCGGTCGTGGTTCCGAGGACGAAGGAGATGGCCTTCGCGAGGTCGTCGGGAAGCCCGATCAGGTGGGTCATGATCAACAGGGACCCGAAGTCGACGATTGCCGAGAAACCGCCCGTCACGGTGAAGCGGAAGAGCTGCGTGAACAGCCCCGGCGCCTGGCCCGGGGCCGCCTGCTCAACTGGAATCGTCACTCGCTCAGCGTAAACGACACCACCGCCGAAGCCGGCGTACTCGTTGCCGAGGACGGAACCGCGAGGACGAAACCAACAGGGAGCCGGATCACACCCGGGACAGGAACGCAGCGACGTCGTGGAGCTCGTCCATCGCGATGGTGTGCCCACGCTCGTAGTAGTGCCGCTCCACATCGAAATGCTCGTCCAGCCAAGGGATGCTGCGCTCCCGCTTGTCGACGGCGATGACGTTGTCGTCGTGACCGATCCCCTGGAAGAGCGGCAGCCGCCGTTCGGCGAGCTCGGGGTCGCGCGGGAGGTCGCCGTTGTGCACGAAGCTCGACAGGTGGCAGACCGAGGCGAATCGACCGGGCTCGAGACGGGTCAGTTGCACGGCCAGGGCGCCCCCCTGGGAGAAGCCGAACGCGTGCACGCGGGCGTACTGCCGCTCCAACGAATCCAGCCAATCCAGCACGAGGGCGGCGGAACGGTCGATCATCGTGTGGTCGGTGCTGTCCACGGCAGGGTTGAACTCGAACCAGGCATAACCCCCGAACGGGCTCTCGAGCGGGCCGCGGACCGCGGCCACCGTCAGTTCCCGAGGCAGGTACTGGGCAACGCTGAACAGATCCCGCTCATCCGCGCCGAATCCGTGCATGGCAATGACGAGCTCGTCACCGGTGCCCTCGCGCCAGAGCACGGCACTGTTGTCGATCTGGTTCATGGCTCTCCTGTCGGTCCGCCACACATTATCGCGGTGCCCGCCCTCTTCGTTCCGACCGGCTGACACGGGCCCGGTCGGCGCTCGGGAATCTGTCAGACTGTCGGGGTGTCTGCGCCCCGAACCTATGTTGTCGGCATCATCGGCGGCGGCCAGCTGGCCCGGATGATGTACGCCGCCTCCGTGCGCCTCGGCATCACCGTTCGGCTCCTGGCCGAAGGCCCCGACGTGAGTGCTGCCCAGGTCTGCCATGACGTGGTGGTGGGGGACTACACGGATCCGGCCACGGTCCGTGCTTTTGCGGCCGACTGTGACGTGATCACCTTCGACCACGAACACGTGCCCACCAGCATCCTGCGGGAACTGGAAGAGGACGGCATCCAGGTGCGGCCGGGCCCGGAGGCGTTGATCCACGCTCAGGACAAGGCCGTGATGAGGGCGCGGCTCAGCGCCGCGGGGGTGCCCTGTCCACAGTGGCGCGTCGTGGCGCACGCCGTGGACCTGCAGGAGTTCGCCGCCGAACAGGGCGGCTATCCGGTGGTCGCGAAGGCCGCCCGCGGTGGCTATGACGGCAAGGGCGTCTGGAAGATCGACTCGGACGCCGACGCCGTCGAGCTGTTCGAGGGCATCACGGAGGGGGTGCCGATCGTCGCCGAGGAGTTCGTCGACTTCGCTCGCGAGCTCTCGGCGCTCGTCGTGCGCTCCCCATCCGGGCAGGCCGTCGCCTATCCGATCTCGGAGTCCATCCAGACCCACGGCATCTGCACCGAGACGATCACCCCGGCTCCCGACCTCGGCGACGACCGGGCGGTGGAATGCCAGCGGCTCGCGCTCGGGGTCGCGCACGATCTCGGTGTCGTGGGCATGCTCGCGGTCGAGCTGATGCAGCGCCGCGACGGCACGGTTGTCGTCAACGAACTGGCCATGCGCCCGCACAACACCGGCCACTGGACGATCGACGGGTCGCACACCTCGCAGTTCGAGAACCATCTGCGCGCGGTCCTGGACCTGCCGTTGGGCGACCCGACGACCAGGGTGCCCTGGACGGTGATGGCCAACGTGCTCGGTGGGTCCGTCGAGGACTTGCCGGCGGCGCTCCTGCACTGCTTCGCGCGCGATCGGCGGCTGCGCGTGGAGCTCTATGGCAAGACGGTCAAGCCGGGCCGGAAAGTGGGCCACGTCACCACGATGGGCGACGATCTGACCGAGGTCCGGCGCCGGGCACACCACGCCGCCAACTATCTGATGGGGGTCGAGGGGCATGACTGAGGGACACACCGGGGGGAACCGGGCCAGGCGGGGCATCAACGGGTCGGCGGAGGCCCGGGTCGGGATCGTGATGGGGTCCGACTCCGACTGGCCCACGATGGAGGCGGCCGCGGACGCATTGGCGGAGTTCGATATCGCGTTCGAGGCGGATGTCGTGTCGGCCCACCGCATGCCGGCCGACATGATCGACTATGGCCGCACCGCACACGAGCGCGGGCTCGAGGTCATCATCGCCGGCGCCGGGGGTGCCGCCCATCTGCCCGGCATGCTCGCCGCCGTCACCCCGCTGCCGGTGATCGGCGTACCCGTCGCCCTCAAATATCTCGACGGCCTGGACTCCCTGCTGTCGATCGTCCAGATGCCGGCCGGGGTGCCGGTCGCGACGGTGGCGGTCGGCAACGCGCGCAACGCGGGCCTGCTGGCCGTGCGCATCCTGGCCGCCGGTGACCGTGCCCTCACCGAGAAGATGCTGGAGTTCCAGGAGGACCTCAAGCAGCAGGCGTACGCGAAGGGCGCGAAGGTGCGCGCCGCGAAGGAGCGTGGCTGATCCGATGCGACAGGTGATGCTCGGCGTCCGGCTCCTGGTGCGCGGCCTGGGCATCGTCTGGTCCCGGCCCAAGCTGTTTCTGCTCGGCATGCTGCCGCCCCTGCTCACGTCCGTGCTGATGGTGGTCGGCCTCATCGCCCTGGGCATGAACCTGGACACGATCGTGGGGGCGTTCACCGGCTTCAGCGAGTCCTGGGGGGCCGCCGGAACGGTGTTCCGGGCCGTCATCGCCGTGGTGCTCTTCCTGGCCGTCCTGCTCCTCATGGTGCTGACGTTCACCACGCTCACCCTCACGTTGGGGGACCCCATCTATCAGCGCATCTCCCAGCGGGTCGATGCCGAGCTGGGCCCGCTGCCGCCCGAGCCCGACGAACCGACGGGGGCCATGATCGCGCGGTCGGTCAGCCAGATGATCGCGACGATCGGGCTGACGCTGCTGGCTGCCGTCTGCTGTTTCCTCGCCGGTCTCGTGCCCGTCGCCGGTGCTGCGCTGGCGGCGGTCGTCTCCTTCCTCACCGGCGGACGGCTGATGGTCCGGGAGATCACCGGACCGGCGTTCGAGCGGCGCGGGCTGTTGCGGACCGCGGATCGACGACCGGCGCTCAAGGGCCACGGGGCACTCGCGATGGGTTTCGGCGTACCCGCCTTCTGGCTCCTCTCGATCCCCGGAGTCGCCGTGCTGGTCTTCCCGGCGGCTGTTGCCGGGGCGACGCTGCTGGTCCGCACCATGCTCGGGGAGGAGACTGCACGAATCCCTCGCGCGGTTTAGTACTCGCCAGTAGCATCGGGGTGTGAGCACCTTCGATGACATGTATCGCCCGACCGAGGACCACGAGATGTTCCGGGCGGCCATCCGCGAGATCGCGGAGGCGAAGATCGCCCCGGCCGCCGCAGCGGTGGATGAGAACGCGGAGTTCCCGGCCGAGGCCTATGCGGCGCTGAAGCAGGGGGATTTCCACGCCCCCCACATTCCCGAGGACTATGACGGCGTGGGCGCCGATGCCCTGGCGACCGTGATCATCATCGAGGAGATCGCCCGCGCCTGTGCTTCCTCGTCCCTGATCCCCGCCGTCAACAAACTGGCGACGTTCCCGCTGTTGCTGGTCGGGTCGGAGGAAATCAAGCAGGCCTATCTTCCGAAGGTCGCGCGCGGGGAGGGTCTGATCTCCTATGCGCTCTCCGAACCCGACGCCGGATCCGACGTCGCGGGCATGAAGACCCGCGCGGTGGCCGAGGGCGACGACTGGGTGCTCAACGGGACCAAGGCGTGGATCTCGAACGCGGGGGAGGCGGAGTGGTACACGGTCTTCGCCTCCACCGACCCTGCCGCCAAGTCGCGCGGCATCTCGTGCTTCATGGTCCACAAGTCCGACGACGGCGTGTCCTTCGGGGCCAAGGAGAAGAAACTCGGGATCAAGGGGTCACCGACCCGGCAGGTCATCTTCGATTCCGCACGCATCCCCGGTGACCGGCTCGTCGGCGAGCTCAACCAGGGTTTCGTGACCGCGATGAAGACCCTCGACCACACGCGGGTCACGATCGCGGCCCAGGCGCTCGGGATCGCCCAGGGCGCCCTCGACTTCGCGCTCGGCTATGTCCAGGAGCGCAAGCAGTTCGGGCGCCCGATCTCGGACAACCAGGGCATCCAGTTCATGCTCGCGGACATGGGCATGAAGCTCGAGGCGGCGCGGCAGTTGACGTACGCCGCCGCCTGCCGCTCCGAACGCACCGACGCCGACCTCACCTATTTCGGTGCGGCAGCGAAGTGCTTCGCGTCCGACGTGGCGATGGAGATCACGACGGACGCGGTCCAGCTGCTGGGCGGCTATGGATACACGCGGGACTATCCGGTGGAGCGCATGATGCGCGACGCCAAGATCACGCAGATCTATGAGGGCACCAACCAGATCCAGCGCATCGTGATGGGACGTCAGTTGCTGCAGGGTCTGCCCCGCAACCGCTGACCCTCACCCGGGCAGCTTCGCGAAGCGATCCAGCTTCGACGTGTCGCCCCTGGCGATCTCGGCGAACATGGCCTGGGACTGTTCCTCGTCCCAGATCATCGATGAGCCGACGCTCGTGGTCGTGTTGGTGCTCGACACCGGCACCATGACCAGATGCCCGTCGCCCCTGGCAATGCGCATCAGGGGAGGGACCAGCCCGGCGGCCCGGAGGATCCCGGTGTCCTGTCCGGTCGAGAGCGATGCCGCGGCCCCGTTGTTCACGCCCCACCACCGCAGCGGATTGAGCACGGTCGCAGGCGTCGCGGCCTTGCGTACGATCCCCGCCACCATCTCGCGCTGCCGCTCCATGCGGCCGACATCGCCGCGGGGGTCGGCATAACGCATCCGCACATAGCCGAGCGCGGTCGGACCATCCATGATCTGACAGCCCGCGGGAATATCGAGGCGCGAATAGTGGTCCTTGATCGCCGCCTTGGGGCACATCTCGATCCCGCCGAGAGCATCGATCACGTTGACGAAACCACCGAAGCCGACCTCCGCATAGTGATCGACCCGCAAGCCGGTGTTCTGCTCGATCGTCTGGATCAGCAGGGGAGCCCCACCGAACGCATAGGCCGCATTGATCTTGTTGCGGCCGTGGCCGGGGATCGTGACATAGGAGTCCCGGGGAATCGAGATGAGGGCGGGCTTGCCGAAGAGGGGGACGAACAGCAGCATCATCGTGTCCGTGCGCCGACCCTCGGCGTCCCCGGTCCCCAGCCGCTCGCGGTCCTCGGCGCTGAGGCCCTCGCGCGAGTCGGAGCCCACGAGCAGCCACAGCGTGCCGGAGGTGGCTGCGGGCCGTTCGCCACTCGGCATCGCGTCGATCCTGGTGGTGTTGGACCAGGCATAGACCGGCGTACCCACCAGGAAGACCAGCCAGGCCAACAGCACCACGAACACGACTCGGAAGAAATTGCGCACCGGGCGACGTCGTCGGGTCCGTCGGGTCCGGCGGGCGCGGGGCCGGGGTTCGGGTCTGGTGCGCGAGCTGCCGCTGCGCCGGCCACTGCTGGCGCTGCTCCTTTGCCTGGTCGCCGATTCCGGCGGCGGTGCGGGCACCGGCCGAACCGACCGCCGCGGTTGCTCGCGGCCGTCCTGGGGGGCGTCCTCCCGGAACGACATCCGGCGACGACCCTCCGGTTGGGCAGGCGGCTGCCCCGACTGTGCGGAATTATCGCCGGGATCCTGGCGATAGAGCCAGTCCAGATCGTCGTCTCTGCCGGGTGACATAAATCCAACGGTAACCCCCCGGAAGGCAGGAGACGCACTTCTCGTCCCGACCCATCGCCCTGTTGGCAACGGTCGGCGTGGCACCGGGACTGGTTCTGTGACCCGATCCATACTTGGGACGACCCGGAAACGGGTGCGTCCTTCCCCTGCACCATCGAAAGGCCCGATTCGTGGCGACTTCCCGGACCGATCGCAGAAGCCCCTCCTCTGCGTCCCCGACGCAGGAACAGCCCTATCGTTCCGCCGCACAGATCCACAGCGAACGGCTGCGGCTGTGGCGTGGCTTCGGACGGGTCCTGATGACCCTCCTGCTCCCCGGTTCGGCGCAACTGCTGTCGCGGGAGAAGAAGGTGGGCCGATGGGCCATCCGGATCTGGGCCGGGATCGTCCTCACGGTGCTGGCGTGGTTCCTGCTGCTCAACCTCAACCGCACGGCCGCGGTCATGGTCGTGACCTTCAAGCCCGTCACCGTGCTGATCACGCTCGTCCTGGCCCTGGGCGGCATCGGTTGGGCAGGGCTGCTGCTGCATGCCTGGAAACTGTCCAACCCGATCGCGCTGTCGCCGAAACCGCGGCGGATTTTCGGGGCCGTCACGGTGGTGCTGGCTCTCGTGCTCTCCGGGACGGGCCTGGCGTCGGCGTCCGTGGTCAACGCGCAGCGGGACTTCATCGGCAGCGTCTTCGCTGGCGGCGGTGACACCCAGGTGAAGCAGGGGCGTTACAACATCCTGTTGCTCGGCGGGGACGCCGGAGCCGGCCGGGACGGGCTGCGGCCCGACTCCATCCACGTCGCGAGCGTGCACGCCAAGACCGGTCAGACGGTGCTGTTCTCCCTGCCCCGCAACCTGGAGGCGTTCTCGTTCCCCCACTATTCCCCGATGAGCAAGCTCTATCCGGACAAGTTCACGTGCGATGAGGACGCCTGCATGCTCAACGCCGTCTATACGGCAGCGTCGGCGAAGCCGAACCTCTATCCGGGCGTGCGGGACCCCGGCGCGATCGCCACGGTCGAAGCCGTTGAGTGGATCACCGGTTTGGACATCAACTACTACGTGCTGATCGACCTCGATGGTTTCAAGGCCCTCATCGATGCCGTCGGCGGCATCAACCTGGACATCATGAAGCCCGTGCCGGTCGGGGGCGGTTCGACGTCGGTCGGTCGATACATCGAGCCCGGCAAGAACGTCCACCTCAACGGCCAGGACGCCCTCTGGTTCGCCCGCTCGCGCCACGGCTCCAACGACTATGAGCGGATGGCCCGGCAGAAGTGCGTCATGAACGCCATGCTCAATCAGCTCGACCCGTTCACCGTGACCACCAAGTTCAACAACATCGCGAGTGCGGGCAAGCAGGTGCTCAGCAGCAACGTGCCCGCTGGTGAGATGGACCGGCTGATCGACCTGGCGTTGAAGGCCCGGGAGTCGAACGTCCGTTCGGTGTCGTTCGTGCCCCCCAAGATCTATCCGGGGGCTCCCGACTTCCACGTCATCCGCACCACGGTCAGTGAGCGGATCGCGGCCTCCGAGAAGGATCCCGCGCCGGCGGTCGAGGAAGCGCCGGCCGCGCCCGAACCCGCGCCCGCAACCACTCCTGCGAAGGGACCGGCCCCGAAGGTGACCGCCACGCACACTCCATCGCGTCCACCGGCGCCGCGGCCGCAGTCGACCAACCCCGCCGACACCGACGATCTCGGGGTTGTCTGCCGGGCCGCCTGAGTGAGCGTCCCGGGGGTCAGGCCCGACGTGAGGTGTCCACCGTCCGGCCGCCCCCGCGGGTGAGACCGCGCAGGAACCCGGCCCCCCAGCTCACGTGCATCGTCGCGATCACCTCGGCGAAGCGCAGCCGCTCCCGGAGCGAGCCCTCTGCACGACCGGCGGCGAGCGCCAGGAAACCGGCGTACGCGAGCGGCGCCAGATGCGCCGCCCGCAGCAGGCGTGCCGGGCCGCGGAGCCGGCGTACCCCCTCCACCACACCCACCGCGGCGCTCGCGCCGAGACCGGCCACGAGGGCCGGGGCGGCAAAGAACCGCAGGGGCGTGCGGGTCGCGAGATTGCGGACGAGCGCCCCGCGCCACACGCCGGTGGACCAGAACTGCCGGGCCAGTCGGCCACGGTTGTCCCGGGGCCAATAGGTCACCCGGAGCTGGGGCGTGAACCAGACCTGATAGCCGGCGTCGCGGATGCGCAGATTGAGCTCCCAGTCCTCACCGCGCCGGACATCCTCGTCATAGCCGCCGACCGCGGTGAGCACCTCGCGGCGGAAAATGCCGAGATAGGCGGACTCGCAGGGTCCTTCGGGCCCGGTGCCGTGATAGGCGCCGCCGCCGAGACCGAGGGGGGAGTTGTACGCCGCTGCGACCGCCCGTTGATAGGGGGTGCGGCCCTTGGCAGCCATGATCCCGCCGCAGTTGCCGGCACCGGTGCGGCGCAGGGTCTGCACCCCGACGCGCGCATAGTTGGCCGGGATCTCGGAATGCGCGTCCACCCGGATCACCACGGGGTTGCGGGCGGCTTCGATCGCGAGGTTGAGCCCGGTCGGGATGTGCGCGCGCGGGTTGTGCACCAGGCGCATGCGCGGTTCGGTCGCCGCCAGGGACTCCGCCAACTCGGTCGTGCCGTCCGACGACGGGCCCAGCGCGAGGATCACCTCGGTCTCCCCGGCATAGTCCTGGTCGAGCACGGATGCGACGGCATCCGCCAGATAGTCCCGCTCGTTGAGCACCGGCATCACGAACGACACCGCGGGCCAGGTGCCCTCCCGCCAGGTCGGCAGATCAGTCACGCGTCCACTCTCTCGTCTGCAGCGATCTTCGTCAGCCGCGTCTCGTCCACGCCCAGCGCGATCACACTCGACCCGCCGCCCAGGAGCGGTGCGGCGAGGCACCCCCGGACCGCGGCCCAGGCGTCCGGGGGATCGACGATCAGGGCGCGGCCGGCCATCGGCTCGACCTCGGCCAACTCTGCGAACGTGCGCGTCCCATCGGCCATGTCCCACGCCACGTCATCGGGCGAATGCGGGCCCGCACCGAACCAGTCGTCCGGCTGGGCGAGGGCATTGCCGGAGAAGTCGGTCCAGCCGTCCGGCAGGTCCGTCAGCCCCAGCCCGAGGGGGTGCAGGGAGCAGGCGTACGCCGGCACCGCGGGCGCCCGACCGGGCAGGGGGCCACCCACGACAACGTCACCTGCGCTGTCGGTGACCGCCAGACCGGCCTGCCACGCGGCCATCATCCAGATCAGGGTCATCCAATGGCCCGGATGCTCCTCGGCCAACCGCAGCTCCACCCGGTCTCCCGGCTCCAGGCCCACATCGTCGGCGAGCAGATTGGCGGTCTTCGCGACCCAGTTGGCGAACGAACGGGCCGAGAGTTCGGTGCGTTCGGGCAGCGAACCGGCCCCATCACCCACATAGCAGGTGAGGAACGGACCGGATCCGTCGTCCCGGGCGCGACGGTTGAGGAGGTCAAGGAGCGGCACGTCGGCCAGCATAGGTGGGAAACCGGTGGCTAATGTGTTGCGCATGCGCTACGTCGTGATCATGGCCGGGGGCTCCGGCAAGCGCCTGTGGCCGTTGTCGCGCCAGGGCATGCCGAAGCAGATGCTCCACCTGGTGGGCGACACCAGCCTCTTGCGGATGGCGTTCGATCGCGTTGTCGACGTCGTCGGCGCGGAGCAGGTGTGGGTCTGCACCGGCGCCGACTATGCCGACACCGTGCGCGCCGAACTGCCCGAGATGCCCGCGGAGAACATCCTCGGTGAGCCCGTCGGACGTGACTCGCTCAACGCCGTCGCCTGGCCGGCCGCCGTCCTGGCCGCCGCCGACCCCGACGCGGTGGTGGCGATGGTCACCGCCGATCAGATCATGCAACCGGTGGAGGCGTTCCAGGACGCCCTGCGGACCGGATTCGAGGTCGCCGAGGCCGATCGGACCGCGCTGGTCACGTTCGGTGTCGTGCCGACCACCCCGCACACCGGCTATGGCTATCTCCACCGCGGCGACGGTGTCGAGGGCCACCCGGAGGTCTTCGAGGTCCTCGAGTTCAAGGAGAAGCCCGACCGCGAGACCGCGCAGGCCTACCTCGACTCCGGCGACTATTGGTGGAACGCCGGCATGTTCGTCTGGCGCGCCGACACCCTGCTCGCCCAGCTCGAACACCTCGTCCCGGACGGCCATCGCACCGTCCGCGTCCTCGCCGCCGAGCCCGACCGGCTCGACGAACTCTTCCCGACCCTGCCAAAGATCTCGGTTGACTATGCCGTGATGGAGCCGGTCTCCCAGGGCCGCGGCACCGAGGGCGCTCGGGTCGTCGCCGTCCGCCTGCCGATCAACTGGCACGACGTAGGTGGCTTCCCCTCACTCGCCGAGCACCTGCCCCGCGACGAACACGGCAATGCCATCGACGGGGCCTCCCTCCTCCTCGACGCCACCGACAACCTCGTCATCAACAAGACCGACGACGGGGGAGTGCTCGCCGTCCTCGGCATGACCGACACCATTGTCGTCCGCCACGGCAACGTCACCCTCGTCTGCCCGGTCGATCAGGCCGAGCGCATCAAGGAACTCGTCGCGCAGGCAGAAGAGGGTTTGGGCAGCGCCTACGCGTAGCTCTGGAGCAGCCGTTCGATCCACGCTCGTTCGGCATCGGGGAGCCCGGCGCACACCGCGTCGATGAGATCGGGGCCGTCGAGTTCGACGACGTCCGCGTACCGCTCCGGCTGGCCCGTCGCACGCAGGACCGCCTCGAGCACGGCCTCCCGACGCCCGAGGCGGAAGAAGTCCTTCTCCTCCTCGCGGAGCAACGTCGTGGCGGTGCCCTCCTCGTCGGTGACCAGGCGGGCGAGCCCGCGTACCACCGCCAACGGCCGTCCGCCCACCTTCGTCTTCGCCAGATCGGCCGCGGCTGCGATCTCGTCGGCGACCGCGATCTCGGTGACGCGCAGGTCGTTGCCGTAGCCGTCGGTGCGGCCGATGTGGGAGTCGAGGGGGAGTACGCCGGCGATGCCGATCGCCAGGTCGGTCTGTCCGGTGCGCCAGGCACGGCCGGCGGTGTCGGTGATGAGTACGCCGACCCGGCATCCTGTCGCCCGGGTCAGCGCGTCGCGGATCCGGCGCGCGGAGGCGTCCGGATCGACCGGGAGCAGCAGCGCCTGCCCGACCGCCACGTTGGAGGCGTCGATCCCGGCCGCGGCATGGACCAGCCCCAGGCGGTGCTCGACGATCACCGTCTCGCCCCGGCGCGCGACGATGCGCCGGGATTCCGCCTGCCGCGCCGCGCGCTTCTCCGCGTCGTCGATGAAGCGACCCTCGGCCTTCGACACGATCTTGGACGTGACGGCCACGATGTCACCGTCGCGGAGCGGCCCGCGGGGGTCGGCCGCGATGGCCGCCAGGAGGAGCTCGGCGAGGTCGTCCCCGGGGCGTACTTCGGGGACGCCCGAGGGCGCAAAGATTTCGATCACGCCACGAACTCCACTCCGGCACGGATGAACCCGGCCGTGTCCTCGGGCGACGACATCAGCAGCGGAACCGCCAGCGCCGACAGCCCAGCGGCGCGCACGGACTCGACCGCTCCCGCATCCGCGGTGTCCATCACCCAGGCGTCCAGGATGCCGCCGGGCCGGTTGCGCGGACCGTAGTGCAGTCCGACCGCCCCCGCGGCCACCTCGACACCGATCGCCGGCAACAGCCGGTGGGCCATCCCGAGCACCGGTGCGCCGCCGAGGATGCCGGAGAACCCGATGACGCGGGCGTTCGTGGCGCGCAGAGCGGGGCGTACCCCGCCCACTCCCAGAATCGGACCGATCGACACGACGGGATTGGAGGGCGCGATGAGCACCAGGTCCGCGGCGGTCAGGGCCTCGGTGACCGCCGCCGTCGCCCGCGCCGTGTCGAGACCGACCTGGACGACGTCGAGCACCTCGGGTTCGGCATGGAGACGGACCCAGAACTCCTGGAAGTGCACGGCGCGCCGGCCCGAGGGCTCCCGGTCATCCGCGATGACGACGTGCGTCTCCACCCGGTCGTCGGTCATCGGGAGCACGTGCAGCGCGGGATCCGCGATCCACCGGGTCGCGAGGGCGGTCGTGATCTCGGTGGGGGTGGCGCCGGCGGCGATGAGTTGGGTACGCACCAGGTGGGTCGCGATGTCGCGGTCCCCGAGCGCGAACCAGGTCGGTTCGACGCCATAGGTCTTCAGCTCGTCCATGATCGACCAGGTCTCGTCCGCCCGGCCCCACCCCTTGGCCGGATCGATCCCGTCCCCGAGGGCGTAGAGCATCGTGTCGATGTCCGGACAGATCCGCAGTCCGTGCAGGGTCACATCGTCCGCGGTGTTCACGATCACGTCGAGGCGAGCGGTCGGGAAGGCTGCGCGGACGCCTCGGACGAACCGGGAGCCGCCCACGCCACCGGCCAGGACCGCGACACGCGAGGGTGCGCTGGTGGCTTCGGAGGGAGGATTCACGCGGCCCAGTCTGACGTACCCCGATAGGCTGACCCTGGAGA
>LSQX01302487.1_pt1 | contig 37731 bp, 38 predicted proteins | sample 654561 | NCBI WGS metagenome assembly LSQX01 (sample SAMN04489861, study PRJNA283612) | anaerobic digester metagenome | isolation source: 4 biogas reactors fed with cattle manure at either 37C or 55C with and... | place: Denmark: Kongens Lyngby | collected 2014 | reverse complement strand
TTGGGAAGAATTGACCCGCATAAGCAAGCAACATACTACTGAAAACACCTGCTAATTTATTATCACTATAACTAGACATAATATTATTGAAACTCTGCAAGAAGGACATTTCTGTAATTGGATCAAGCAACTTTTCCATTGAAGCCAAAACAGGCCAAATATCATTAAAATCTTCTATATCCATTCCTTCAAAAAGAGTTACACCTGTAAAGAATGGTATAGACGAAGGAGCTAACCAATCCAAAGTATAAGTTTTATCACCGATTTTAATAGAATAATCTTGTTCGCCGATAGATTTTCTATAAGCAGATTCTTTTCTATCTTCATCACTTCCGGATTTAACGATACCCATTTTAGCAAGGAAATATCCTAAAGTCATAATCATTGTTCCTGTAAAGCCTTCAGAAAGTCTGTCTACAAATTGTCCGGCAGATATTTTTCCTTGTTTTAGTTGTTTTAACTCTGTTGTTAGAGTTCGAGCAAAACTTAAAGGCGAATAATCAAAACCTCGTCTAGCGATATTAACCGGAGTTTTAGCAAACGGAACCACAGAACCGATAGCCATATCCCAAATTTTACCTTTTGCCCTTAAACTATTAATAGCAGTGGTAAGTGCATTTGCATCTCGGAAAGTTGCTTTTAATCCTTGTTCCATAGCATATGCTTTTCCTTGTTCTAGCAAAGCAGAATCATTTTTTAATTGTTCTATTGTATAACCTTTAGCGGTTGCCCATTCGGCGAGTTCTCTACCCATTCTATCTCTCATAAAGATAAAATCGGCTTCTTCCATAGCAAGATAATTAAACTTTCTTGCTGCTTCTAATAATTTATTATCAAATACTTTGTCTGCCCCTACTTCGGCATATTTACTAGTTTGGTCTGCAACTTCTTTAATTGCGATTTCTGCTACATTAGATGCATATTCAGTCATTTTAAAAGTAGGTTTTTTAAATGTTCTAGTTCGTTTAGATTTATCTTTAATAAAAACAGATTGAACCGTTCTGGAAACTTGATTTCTAAAATTGACAACTTCACGCATTATAGCATTTGATACAAAGTTTCTATTATTATGACCGCTTGTCGGTCAGAGAGATTTCAGAAATCCTAAAAATCAGTGAATCCGCGGTTATGAAAAGAATGGAGAGAGGCAGAAAAACTTTAAGGAAATTAATGGAGGAAAATTGCCATGAAATTGGATGACATCCTAAAGAATGTGTCTGGAAGCATCCCCGCCGTCGACGCATCCTTGGAAAGCAGGATTTACCACCAAGCCATAGGGAATAAACAGGTTCGTTCCCATAGAAACATAAGATTGGCATTAATGATTTTCATATTGGCAGGTTTTGCGCTGGTTCTTTTTATCAAAAAACCATATAAAAATAGTTATTCATACTTAAGCATCATAGTATATTCAAAAAGCGATGCCGGTTACTATTCGGAAAGTTTGGAAAAAGAAAATGCTGCTTTCCTTGGTGAATACACATTTCCCATGGATGTTCTTCCGGGTTTGCCCATGACATTCAATTGTGACAACTCATTGCTTGCAATTAGCGTTGACAACGGTGAGTTTGCATTGTGGCATGATTATGAGATAACTCAGGAGGATGATGGCTTTGCCGTCTTCACTCCAACTCAGGGCGAAAAGAAGGGCTTGGAATATGTGGGGAATAATTATTTGATAGAAGGAAGTTCAACCATATATTGGGTTCCCCATGAATCTGAACACAATGCAACGATAATCTATAAAATCATCCAAAACCGGGAAGAAATATCGGCGGGCAAAATCATAATCACAAATGAGAACGGAATATATAAAGCAACCTTGAAACAGGATTAATAAGTTTTTGCCGGGCAGCGCATTTTGTATCATAACCAAGAGAATTCTCTTGGTTTTTATTTGTATAAATGATAACACTGCTTTTTCGGAATAGGCGCGAGGATTTGCGCATAAGTTGAAAAGAGGGGAAACATGCTTCAAGTCCTTTTGTTCAGCCTGCTCGGCATTTTGGGCACCGCGATCGGGGCCCTGTTCGGCATATTTTTCGGAAAGAGAAGAATCGGCGGGACGCTTGCTGCGACGGGCGGGATCATGCTCGGGCTCGTCCTCTTCGATCTTTTTCCGCTTGCCGTCCGCCTTGCCGATCCCATCCTCGCCTTTCTCGCGGGCGGGGTCGGAGTTTTTGGGGTGCTCACCCTATGCCGGACACTTCCGAAAATCAAGCCCCTCCGGGAAAGCAACAAAATGTTCGCCATGGGGCTCCTCCTCCTGGTGTCGATGAGCCTCCATAATTTTCCGGAAGGGATGGCGATCGGATCGGGCAGCGCGGAAAGCGCTGGGACCGGTCTCTTGGTCGCGGTTGCGATTGCCCTCCATGATCTTCCGGAGGGGATGGCGGTCGCGGCTCCTTTCGTCGGCAGCAAACTAGGCAGCGGGAAGGCGTTTTTGCTGGCCCTGTTTTCCGGCCTTTCCACAATCCTCGGTGCTCTCCTCGGGTTTTTCCTCGGGAATCTCTCCCCCAAAGCGAATGCCCTTGCCCTGGCGCTTGCCAGCGGCGCCATGCTGGCGGTGGCCTTCCGGGAATTGCTTCCGGAAGCGCGGAAGAACTCTTCCCCGGCGGAAACCGGCCTCTTTCTTGCTTTGGGAATCCTGGTTGCCCTGATATTGATCGCCCTGCTTTGAAAAAACGAAACCGCAAGGCCTCCTTTCTATTATTTGTTTGAAATCAACGGAAAGGAGTTTTTTTATGTTCAGGAAATTTTTCAGCTTTTTATTGGTTTTGTATGCCGCTTCCGGGATTGCAGTTTCCGGAAACAGTTGGGAACACCTGCCCCTCGGCAAGAATTATTTCGATCCGGACAATTACTTCCTCCTGGGTGAGTACTACGATTGGGAATTTTACTGCAAAAACCCCTTTCGGATCAAAGAAAACACGGTTTATTCGCTCTATTCCCGGAGATATGGGGAGTATTTCTTTGCAAGCGCGGACATCACCTTCTATGACGGAGCCGGAAACAAAATCTTAAAACATCCCCCGGCCCGCATCCGCCGATACCTCGGTTATGGCATCATGGAGATCAGTTTCACCTCTCCCGTTGGTGCGCGCTATTTGTCTTTGGATTTTTCCATTAGCATCGCAAGCCAGCCACCCCTATGCGAAGATGAACTCTACGAAGCGATCATGATTTACGAAGGCGCAAATGCCGACCAATATGAGGAATACCGGGGACCGGACATGACCAACGAAGTCGTGGATGAGGGGATGTGGGGGTTTTTCCGGACCAATGTCGATTCTCCCGTCGCGGTCTCCGCACTGAAATCCGCCCTTAAGGCGTGGGATTATGTCGACGGGAATGTCGAGATCGAGATTCTGGAAGATGCCTACAGCGCAAACCGGGACAGGCTCGGGACCTACCATGTGCTTTTCGGAGCGACCGACAGTTCCGGGAATGTCTCCGCTTTCCGGGTTTACATCGAGATTTTCGACGACACTCCCCCGCTGATCAGCGGAAGCAAACACTTGGTCGCCTCGGCAGCGGAACCGCTCACGGCAGCGGACATCAAGAGCATGCTGACGGTTGCCGACAATTACGATCAGGAAGTCGAGTTGCTGATCGCCGAAGATGGCTATACGCCCAATTGCCGGAAAATAGGAACCTACCGGATGGTCTTCCTCGCCCGGGATTCTTCCGGAAACGAAAGCTGTTTTACAATGACCATCGAAGTGCGGGATTTGGAAGGGCCGCGGATCACCGGTCCCCAGAGAATCAGGAAACCCTATCAGGAAACGCTCCTGCTTGAGGAGATACTGAAAAAATACCGCGCCGCCGACGACATCGACGGGGATGTTTCCGGAACCATCCGCGCCGCAAGCGAAAATTATACGGAAAACATGTATGAAATCGGAGTCTGGACGATCAGAATCGAAGCCAGGGACGGCAGCGGGAACGTGAGTTGGTTGGATGCGGAAGTGGAGGTCTATGACGGCAAGGGGCCGGTTTTCATCATCCAAAGAAACAAGATTGACATCGAATTGCAGGAAGAGGCCCCCGATCTGACGGCCCTGGTTTATGGCCTGCAGAAAAGCGGGAATCTTCCCCGCGGGGTGTTGAGGGTGGATGAGGACGGCTATTCCGAAAACAAAAAAATCCCCGGCACCCACCGCGTGACCCTGGCGGGGGAAGGGGGAATTTACGAATTGTCTCTCAACATCAGGGAAAAGCAAGCAACGGCAAGCAAAACCCTCTGGGAAAGAATCATTTCCTTTTTCCGAAAAATCCTCAATTAGGATAATCGTTCCGGAAGAGTTTTTCGAGTCTGCTTTTCGGGACCGGGTCATAACCGCCGCGGGAGAGGGGATTGCAGCGGAGGATTCTCCAGGCGGTGAGGAAGGAAGCTTTCAAAAAGCCGAATTTCTGAAAGCATTCCAGGCCATAATTGGAACAGCTGGGGTGGTAGCGGCAACGTTTCTGTTTATTCTGCGTGAGTTCCTGGTATTTTTTTATCAATTTCACCGCTAATTTATTCATAAATAAATTATATTATAATTTCCCGCCTTATACAAGGCAAATTTCTGGTATTAAATGCGGAAAGATGTAAAAAATATAGACATGATTTATGTTTTGGTTGTTTTTGTGCTGCTTTTGATTACGCCCATCAGGGTCGTGATTACCAAGGATGAGACCAGGAGCGACATCGATTTTTACTTCACGCGGATCTTCAATCTGCGTTTGGATTTTGATGAGTTCATAAAATTGTTGTTTACGGAAGCGGACACTCCGGAAAAAATTTCCCCGGCTAAAATCCTGCACACTTACCAAAACTATAATCGGTTCAGTCCCTTTGTCCGGACCGCGACGCGCATGGTCCCCTTGGACAAGATCACGGTGATAGTAAAAACGGAAGGGAAGAGTTTGGAACGCCAGACCTGGAATTTCGTCTTTGCCTGGATATTTCTTGGCTATTTCCAGAATTTGGTCCACGGTTATTTCAAATATGTGAAGGACGAATACTATAACCAGGTTTCGGCGGAAAAAACGGCGATTTTCTTTGAACTGCGTTTTAATTTCCGCCTGATTTATCTTCTCTTTTCCGGAATCAAAAACATCAATCGGGTTCCGAAATTAATCAATCCCAAGAAAGGAAGAAAGAAACATGGAGCAACATCCAATCGCTGATCTTTTTAAGATCTCCCTCGATTGCATCAAGGAAATGATCGACGTGAACACGATTTGCGGGGAGGCGATTGCTGTGAACGACGAGACATCCGTCATTCCGGTATCCAAAGTCAATTGCGTTTTCGCTACCGGGGGCTGCGAGCAGAATAATGTAAAAGCGGGGGGGGAGCGCCATCCTTTCGGGGGTGCGACCGGAGGAACGCTCACATTGAAGCCGATCGGCTTCCTCGTCTGCTCAAAGAACGACATCAGGCTCTTGCATTTGGACGAACAGACCCATCTCTACGAAAAACTGATCGACGAAATCCCCGCAATCGCCCAGGATTTCAAAAATATTTTTACAAAACCTCCCCAGGTGTCGAGCCTGGAAGTCATTGAAAGAAAAGAACGCCCCTAGCGGGCGTTTTTTCGGAAATTATCTTCCCTTGCTTGAATTGCCGCGCGATTTATGGTAATATATGTTTTAGTTTGATGAGGGATATATGAAAATTGTTGTCACCTCGGACAGCCATGGCCGGGTCGAAATCTTAAAAAGAATCGCCGCCTCGGAAAAGGCGGATTTATATCTGGACGCCGGAGACAGCGAGCGGGAGGAAAGGGAACTCCCCCCCTTTCTTTCGGTCAGGGGAAACCGCGACCATCTCATAACAAACCGCTACCGGATTGTCACTGCCGGAGGCATGAGGATCTTTCTTTTTCACGGGAACCGCAGTCCCCTCGACAGGGATTATTTGGCGCGGCTTGCGAAGAATAATGATTGCCAGATCATCATTCACGGGCACACGCACGTGCCCCGGCATGCGGTGCATGACGGGATCCACATCCTCTGCCCCGGTTCCGTCGCTTTCCCCAGGTCTTTAAAGGGGACGACTTATGCGGTGATCTCGCTCGGTCCCGAGATTGAAGTTGAATTCAAGAAGGTCAGAAGATGAAGGATAAAGTTGATCTTTTTTATGATTTATTCGATGAAGCGGCGCTGCTTCATTACGAAACGCTGGAGCTCAAATACCTCGATGCTTTCATCAAGGTTTCGGAAGGGATTCTTTGGGGGGAGTTGGACCGGCGCTTGGACGAAGAGAAGCAGGAAAAGCTGAAGAAAATTTATGAGAAAATCAGCGCCTGCGATTTCTGTAATGAAGAAATCAGGCTCGCCCTGGAATTGTTGCTGGTGAAGGGTTTCAAACATGAGAACCTCTCTTTGGATCTGATGACCCCCGACAGCATCAATTACCTGTTTGTGAGGATCATCTCCCGGCTATTTCCGGAAGGAAGGATTGCGATTCTGGACACCGCCCTGGGAACGGGGAATCTCCTTTCCGCGGTTCACAACAATCTCAAAAACGAAACCGTCCTCTGTGGGATTGAAAGGGATGAGCGGCTCACGCGGATCGCCTGCCTGGCAGCCGATTTGCAGGGGACGGAAGTGACCGTTTATTGTCAGGACGCGCTTTTGGATGTCTATGAGGTCGCGGACGTGGTGATCGGCGACATCGATTCCTATTACCTGGCTGAAGGCCTTCCCCTGGAAGATGAGCTCTATCAAAGGGGCGTCCGCTATTTTCCGTATCTTTTGCTTCATAAACGGCTGAAGAACATCAGGCCCGGCGGTTATTTCATTTATCTGGTAGACAACGATATCTTCCAAAAACCCAAGGGGGAGATTCTGAAAGCCCTTCTTGAAAAGGAAGCGCGGCTCCCGGGTTTGATTTTGCTTCCGAAAACAATCGTCCAGCCGGGTCATCCGGGCAAGAGCATCCTGATCGGAAAGAAGGCTCCCGGCATGGGCGCGCTTTCGGTTTTGGAAATCCCCGATTTCAAAGCGGACACATTGAAGAAGACATTCAATAAATTAGACATGATGATAAAAAATATAGCGGAGGAATAGAAAATGTTGAAAATCATGGCAGTGAACGCCGGCAGTTCTTCATTGAAATTTAAATTGTTTCAGATGCCAGGCGAAGAAGTGATTACGGAAGGGATTGTTGAAAGGATTGGGGCGGAGGACGCCTATTACACGATTGTCGTGAACGGGGATAAAATCAAAAAGGTTCTGCCCGTGAAGAACCACAGCGTCGCCGTCAGGCTGCTCTTGGACGATCTTGTAGAAAGGGAGATTGTCCGCGACCTTTCCGAAATCAACGGCGTCGGCCACAGAATCGTCCAGGGCGGGAGTTATTTTCCCGATTCCGTGCTGATCGACGAAGACGTGATCGCAAAAATCGATGAACTGGCTGCGATTGCGCCCTTGCATAACCACGCCCATTTGATCGGCATCAAGGCCTTCATTGAAGCCCTGCCCGAGGTTCCGAATGTGGCGGTCTTCGACACTTCCTTCCACCAAACGATGAACGAGGAAACCTACATGTATGCCATTCCCTTCGAATGGTATGAGAAGTATAAAATCAGAAAATACGGCGCCCACGGGACGAGTCATAAATACGTCGCCATGAAAGCCGCGGAAATCGTCGGACGCCCCATAGAGGAACTGAAAATCGTCACCTGCCATTTGGGGAACGGTGCTTCGATCGCTGCCGTGAAGGGCGGGAAATGCGTCGACACTTCGATGGGACTGACTCCGCTTGAGGGGATTCCGATGGGAACCAGGAGCGGGAACATCGACCCTGCCATCGTCGGTTTCATCAGCGAAGCGGAAAACCTGACGGCTTCGGAGATTGTTGAAATATTGAATAAGAAATCGGGGTATCTGGGAGTCTCCGGGGTGTCGAATGATTCCCGCGATTTGGAAGCGTGCATGGCGGAAAACAAACGCTGCAAGCTCGCGCTCGACATCCAAACGAAGCGGATTGCGGATTACATCGGGAGCTATTACGTCCTGCTTGAAGGCATCGACATCATCGTTTTCACGGCCGGAATCGGCGAAAACAGCAGCCGTTGCCGCAGGGACGTTCTGAAGAGATTGAAAGTTTTGGGTGTAGAAATCGACGAAGAGGCGAATACTAGACAGCGGGAGATTGTGGAAATAACCACGAAGAACTCAAAAATCAGGGCCTTCGTCATTCCCACGAACGAGGAATTGATGATTGCCCGGGATACGGTCAGAATCGCCGGATTATGCGCAAAATAAAAAGATATTTACTTACTTTGCTCATTGTTTTCATATTTGCAATCAGCGGTTGTTCCGGAAAAACCAGGGGCGGTTTCGACGCCTTCACGGAACAACTTTTTCTTGCTTGGGTGGCTTCCCCCTTGGATGCCAATTTTTTGGTGAAGGATGCGGAGGCTTTCGGTTTTGACGAACTCGAAGTCGAACCCCTTTCTTTTTCAAAAGAAGAGCACGAAGCCCATAATCGCTATCTCGAGGAGGTGTTAGAGGAACTTAGGGGTTTCAATTATAAAAAACTGGATGCTGAAAGGAAACTCACTTACAGAGTGCTTGAGGATTATCTGGAATCGGAACTTGCCTATGCGGATTTTTATCATTACGCAACTCCGCTTGGGAGCTACCTCGGCTACCAAGCCCGGCTTCCCCTCCTCCTTTCGGAATACCATTTTTATACGAAACGGGACATCGAAAATTATTTTGCCTACCTGGAAACCGCGGAAACCTCCTTCCGGAACATCCTTGCTTTTGAAAAAGAAAAAGCCGCCAACGGGTTCGGAATGAACGACCGGCAGATTGAGGGCATCATCAAACAGTGCCGGGATTTTCTGTCCCCGAAGGACAATTTCCTGCTCTCCGTCTTTGAAAGCAAACTCCGGGATTTGGACTATCTTTCGCTTGACGAAAAGAACCTCCTTACAAAAGAGCACCGGGATTTAATTGAAAACAAGTTCCTGCCGGCCTATGAATTCCTGGCCAATGAGTTGGAAACCCTGAAGGGAAGGGCCAAGAACAACCGGGGGCTTGCCCATTTTGAACGAGGACGGGAATACTATCAGCTCCTCTTCCGCGAAGCGACGAGAACGAAGATGGAAGTGCCCGAGGCCTACGCCTATCTGGAAAGAAAGTTTTCGGAAAGTTTTTCCCGCATGCAAGGGATTTTGCTTAAGAGACCGGATTTGCTGCGCGCATTTTCTGCTTTGAAAATCTTTCCGGATAAGAGTTACGAGGAAATTTATTCATTTTTTGCGGAGAACTGCGCCGCAGATTTTCCGGGAATCGGCGCTGTCGAAGTCAGAATCGAAAACATCCACGCTTCCCTGGAAGAAAACTCTTCGCCGGCGATGTATTTTCTTTCGCCGATCGACGCCGAGGTGACGGAAGTCATTTACGTGAACGGAACCCTTTTCCGGGAACGCTCCGCCTATGCATTTTTCACCCTTGCCCATGAAAGCATCCCCGGGCACCTTCTCCAACACACCGTTTTGAAGAACGGGCCGCTTCCGAAAATCAGAAAACTCCTGGGTTATTCGGGATATGCGGAAGGGTGGGCGACATATGCGGAAACATATGTCGGGAAGTACCTGGAAATGGATCAGGACTTGCTTGCTCTCTACCATTTGAACGACGAGCTGACTTATGTGGCGCTCTGTCTGGCCGACATCGGCATCAATTACCACGGCTGGAGTTTGGCCGAATTCGAGGATTTCATCGGAGGTTACTTCAGCATGAGCGCAAGCGAAGTCGAAGATCTCTATTATAGGCTGATCGAAGTCGCTTCGAATTACCTGGAATACTATTTTGGTTATTACCAGTTGCTTGATTTGAAGGAAAAGTTTTTTAAGAAAGCGGCCAAGCATGGTTTGGACAGCGATTATCATTTCCATGAATTCTATTTGCAAACCGGGCCCGCCCCCTTTTACATTCTCGAAGAAGAAATAGATAGGTACCTCAAAAGCCGAAGTAATTCGGCTTTTTTTTGACGGAAAGCAAAGTTTTCCTCCTAATATATTGGCGGAGGTCGATCATGAAAAGATTTGTTTTAATCATCCTGGTTTCATTGTGCTTTCCGGTTGCGGTTTCCGGAAAGACAATCGTCACGACGGAGAACTTGCTTGGGGATTGGGTTCTGGAGGAGGATGGATTGCTGCTGACGGACCATGACGTCCTTTGGGACGAGGAGGGGGAGTACCGCGCGGATTACTATGATCCAAAAATCAGGACGGAAATCCGCAGGCAAATAATTGTCAGCAACCGCGCGGATTTAAAAAACGGCATCTCACGTTTATATGAAGAAACCGGAGCCGATGTTCCGGGCTTTACGGCCACAGGTTTTATGCCCCTTCCCGACGGCTGTTTTTTCCTGTACGGAGAAATTCATACGGGGCATATGCCCTATAAGACTCAGGACAGGCATGTCTTTGCCTATCTTGCCTGTTTCAAAAACGGCTTTAAATTGTGGGATATGATTGTCGATCATGATCATTACGGCTCGTTTTCCGATGCCTGCCGCACGGAAAACGGGATTGCCCTAATCGGGCAGCGGGATAATCCCGACCAGGGCAAGAACGTCATCGTTTATGAATTTGATTCCGAGGGAAGAATCATTTACGAGAAGGAGTTTTTCGGGAGCGGGGACGATCATGGGCTCAGGATTTTCTACGAAAAAGGAGCTTTCCACATCATCGGCGTCACGATGTCCGACGACGGCCCTTTCAGGGGCTCCGGAAGCCGCGACATCTTTGTGGGTCACCTCAATAGAGACAAAAGCGCCACGCTCCATGTCCTCTCTTCACCGGACAGGGACGAACTCTGGGACGGCATATACTCGGGAGGGGAATTTTATATGCTGGCTGAATTCGATGCCGGGGGAGAGAGGCGGCAGCAGCTGCTTTACCTGGACCAGAAGAAAAATCTGCGCACCTTTGATTTGGGAGCCTTCGGCCGGAACAGCGATTTCAAAATATCAGAAAGGAGCGGAGAAATCGTCCTCGCCTTCAGGAAGGGTTCGGAGGAAGTCCGGGCCTTGGTTTTTGGAAAAGATTTGCGTTTGCTTAAGGAAAAGAAATTCAGATTTTCGGAAATCCGCGCATACGGGCTCCTTTCCGGATATGATTGTTTCCTTGCTTTCGTCCTCGGTCAGTCGGGAAATGAAAGACTGTTGATAACGGATCTGGAAAGCTTCCTTCTGGAAGAAAAGATTTCGGGCTTGAAGGAGGTTGTCGGGATCTTCCAGGAAGAGGACGGCAAGATTCTGTTTTGCCTTGCGAGGGAGGACTTCTTGGTATGCCGCTTTCAGAATTTCCGCCTTCTGGAAAACCTTCGGGAAACGGAAAACACAATCATCTTGGAAACGGAAATGCGCTATAACGGAAAGGCTTTGGCGAAAGCAAGGGAGGGTGATGGCATTCCGGAAAATGCTTTCGGAAAACACCTTGTCCTCCACCGCTTCACATCCGAGGATTTTGTGTTTTACCTGGCGGATGAGCATTATTACCGGGCGCGCATCAACGTGAGGAATGGGGAAGTGTATGACATCGGCGTGCGCCTCTTTTTCAACGGCGAAGGTTATCTAAACAACAAAAAAATCGAGCCGGGAACCAGCGTCGAGGAACCGGGGCACTATCTTTTGGAAATCCGTTCCGGGGAAGAAAGATACGCTCTCGTGTTCGAGGTTTCGGAACTGAGCGAAACGGAATCCGGTTCGGTTGCATGGGAAGAAATATCCGCAGGCGCGCTCAAAATGAAACCTGCGGAACGAAATTCCGGGACATCGGAACTTGCTTTGCAGGAAGACCAACCAAAGAACAATCAGCTCTTCCCCGCACTTTTGATCGGTTCCCTGACGGGGGCGGCCCTGGGTCTCGTCATCCCGAAAATCAGGAGGGGGAAGAATGCTTAAAATGCTGTTTGTTTTTCTTTCTTCCTTCATTGCGGGGAAATACCAAGAAATTGCTTCAGCGACCGAAGAATCGATCCGCGACGCAAGGGGCGGTTATGTCCTGTTTGAGGAAGCGGGGATTTTATGCCTCCGTGATGAAAAAGCCTCCTGGGTCGTCCAGCTTCCCGAAGCTTCCGAGCATCTTTCGGCATTGAAAAACGGCAACTATCTCTTTCTTTACAGAACCGATGCCGCCTGGGAAGTGCAGGAGTTTGACTTTTCGGGCAAACTCCTGCGCTCGGAGGTTCTGATTAAGAACCCGCTGCTGCTGAAGGACGCAGTATACACGGACGCGCTCTATCTTTCGGGGAGCATAACCGTTTATCAAGAGGATTTCTTGCTTGAAAGAAGGGAGAATCGTGCAGGGGAGGACGCGATCATCCTTTGTTTTGACGAGGACTATGGACTCCGTGATGTCCGGATCTACGGGGGTTATCTGAACGAAAGCATCTGCAAACTCGTTCCCGCGGAAGGTTGTTTTTATGCCGTGGGGAGGAAGGATCCGGAAAGCGGGGGCGATTTCGGGAACGGCGGACGGCAGGCAAACTCTGTTTTTGTTGCCAGGCTTTCTGAAAACCTGGAGTTGGAGGATTATGAAATCCTTGCCTGCAGCGCAACTCCCCTCGCTTTCGTGCACCACAAGGACGCTCTCTATCTCGCCCTCCCCGACCGCCTTTATAAATTTGATTCCGATTTGAATGTTCTTTTGAAAAAGCGCTTTGAGAAAAACTACCGGGGAGCAAGGATTACCTCTTATGACAAACTCCTCTTCTTCGGGGAAGAAGAAGTGGAAATCGTCGACATTCTTGATTTCGGTTCCGAAACGCTTTCCTCGCAGCATTTGCGTGAGGATGCGGAAATCGGGATTTTTCCGGATGCTATTATTGTGGATGGATTCAGGTATGATCTGGCGAGCCTTGAAGACTTTGTCGTTTTCGAACGTCATGTTCCGGAAATCGAAAGTCCGAAGACGGTGCGGACGGTTTTCGGGGAAGCGGAATTTTTGGAAGAACTCTCCGAACCCCATTTCGATCCCCAGGTGCACGGGGAATATCTGAAAGAATTCCGTTTCCGGAGCGCTTCCGAAATCTTTTTCTCCGTCTTCAGAAAGGTGGAAGTTCCCTTGCGTGCCAATGTCAGCGAGGGCGGGATTTATCCTTGCGGTTACCGCCTGCAGTTCACGGGCCATGGGGAACTGGACGGAAAAACCGTCCTGAACAACCATGTTCTGGACAGGGAAGGGAGCCGAAGGCTGATCCTGACGGACAATTCTGGAAAGAAAACGGAGATAAATTTCACGGTTTCGAAAGCGCAGACGGAGTTTCGGGAAACAGTGGCAACCGTTTGGGATTTTGAAGCGGAAGCCGGGGAGCCCTTCTTTTTGGAATTGCCGCTTTCTGGCATCGGTGAGAGGATCATAAAAAGCGTGGTCGTGAACGGTGAAGAGATCAGGGATTTGCTTTACGATCCCGCGGCGGGCGTCCTCACGATTCCCTTGGAGGAGAACGTTCCCGGTATCAAGCATTATTATTTTGAAAGGCTCCTCTATTTCGAAGATGGGAAGCTCTTGAACCTTCCGCTCAGGCAATTGGTCACCGTCAATCTCCTTGAGCAAGCCCCGAGGATCTCCATGCTGGAAATCTCCCCCCTGGTTTTTGAAGCTGAAGTCGAATCAGGGGGAACGCTCCGCTGTTTGGAGGTGATTGCCCTGAACGCAACCGGAGAAGTGAGAAAAATCCATCCCTTGGGCACGGTCAACATCCATTTGGAACTGGAGAAGGGAGAATATGATTTTGAAATCAGCTTGCTCTATGATCCCGGGAATAAAAAACTTGAAGCCCTGCCGCTTTTTTCCGGGAAAATAAAGGGGGAGGGGACGGTGAAAATCGGGGAAATAAACATTGTCAGAAAACACGAAAGCCTTGAAAAATTCCGGATCGGTTTGGAAAAGGGAGTGACGCTTTCCGCGGAAAAAAATGAACAGGGGAAGGAGGTTTCAAAAACGATAAGAAATTTGGTTTGCGGGGGCCTGGCGGGAGCCGTGTGTTTTTCCGGGAGCTTGCTGTTTGCCAAACTCGGGAAAAGAAAGAAAAAAAGTGCCTGAGGGCACTTTTTCTTGATGGCCTCTTCAAGGATTTTTCCGAAAGGTGGGAAACCAACTCCGCTGTCACAAACTCATTTGTTTTCCGAAACATGAACGACCACGATTGTGGTCGTTTTGTTTTTGCTTGCTTCTTTATTGATAACATTTACACAACAAATAGACTCAATCTTTCTTCATCTAAAAGTGGTAAAATACATCAGAATGTGCTATACTATATTAAATGGTGGCAAGCATGAATTATATTAATCTCTATACGCTAACTGAATACACCATGCTCACCAGCCCGCTCAGGCTCAAGGAACTGATTCGGTGCGCTAGGGAGTACGATTACGACGCCCTCGCCATCACCGACTTAAACAACATGCACGGAGTTTTGAAATTCTACGAGCTATGTTCTGAAAACGGGATTAAACCGATTATCGGCCTCGCGATCGTGCTGGATTCCGCCGATAATTTTTATAATTCCCTGCTGCTCTATGCGAAGAACAACTCCGGTTACAGGAATCTCCTGAAAATCGCGAGCCGGGCGAAGATCAAGGGTGCGGTGGGTTTCGCGGATCTCCGGGATGCTGCTTCCGGATTGCTCGCCGTGCTTCCCGAGGACGAAAGCGAGATCGTGAAGCTGGTTTTGGAAGGAAATGAAGAAAGGGCTGCTGATTTGCTTGCTCGTTACCGCAGCGTTTTTCCTGATCTTTATCTGGGAGTTGATTTGCAAACCGAAAGCAGCCACCTGGACAAGCTCCTTGCCTTCGGAAAAGAAAGGGGCCTTCCGACAACCGCGCTCCACAAGACGCTCTATCTGCGTAGGGAAGACATCGACGTATACAGGGTTCTCCGCTGCATCGACCTCGGAACGAAGGACTATCTCCCTTCGGAAAAAGAAAGGAATGCTTATTTCTTATCCAAAGCCGAGGCCGTCCGCCTTTTCCGGGAGCATCCGGAATTATTGGCGGGGACGGAGAGGATCCGCGATGCCTGCAATGTACAATTGGAGTACTCGGGCTATATATTTCCCGTTTATCCGGAAGCGAAGGGGCAGAGTTTTGCCTACCTCACCGAACTCTGCAAACTCGGCCTAAACAAGCGCCTCCGGGGCAGGAGGGTCGATTTTGAAAAATACAAGCAGAGGCTCTTTTACGAACTGGGCGTCATCAATGAGATGGGCTACTGCGATTATTTTTTGATCGTCTATGATTACATCAAATATGCCAAGAAGAACGGGATCCTGGTCGGTCCGGGAAGGGGGTCCGGCCCCGGCTCTTTGGTAAGTTATGTTTTGGGCATCACGGACATCGATCCTTTGGAACACAATCTCCTTTTCGAAAGATTTCTGAATCCGGAAAGGACCTCGATGCCAGACATTGACACCGATTTTCCCGACAACAGGCGGGACGACGTCATCAGATATGTCGCAGACAAATACGGGAAAGAACGCGTGGCCCATATTTCCGCTTTCGGAACCTTCGGGGCCAGGCTTGCGCTTCGGGACGCGGCGCGCGTGCTCGGTATTTCCGAGCATGCGTTGAATGAGGTCTTGCGTCATGTTCCGGAAGTGGGGGGGAATCTCGCGGATGCGATCGCAGATAGCGAGATGCTTGCGAGGATGATTTCCGAAAATCCGGAAGTGGAAGAACTGGTGCGGACCGCGGGTAAACTGGAGGGACTTCCCCGGCACATCACGACGCACGCGGCGGGCATCATCATCTCCGACCGGGAATTGGTTGATTATGCGCCGGTGCAGACAGGTTTGGACGGTCTGTACCAGACCCAGTTCGAGGCGGTTGATTTGGAGAAAATCGGTTTGGTGAAGATGGATTTCCTCGGAATCCGCAACCTTACGATCATCAGCGAAGTCGTGGAGATGATTCAAGCTGAGAATCCTGAATTTGATTTACGGAAGATTCCGCTGGACGATCCGGAAACGTATCGGATGATAGCGGAAGGGGACACGGACGGGATTTTTCAGCTGGAATCGGGGGGGATGAGGAATGTTCTCAGGGGACTAAGGACGAGCGAATTTAACGACATCGTCAACGCCAACGCCCTTTACCGGCCGGGTCCGCGGGAAATGATACCGAGTTTCATCAGAAGGAAATTCGGAAAAGAAAAGATCGATTATCTCCACCCCGATCTGAAAGAAATTCTGGAACCGACCTACGGGATCATCGTCTATCAGGAACAAATCATGCTCATCGCCCAGAAATTCGCGGGCTACACGCTCGGCATGGCGGACATCTTGAGGCGGGCGATCTCAAAAAAAGAAGAGGCAGTCATGGCGGCGGAACGGGAACGTTTCGTTGCAAGCGCCGCCAAGAAGGGCTATGATCCCGAGACCAGCAACAAGATATATGATTATATTGTGAAATTTGCTGCTTACGGCTTCAATAAGAGCCATTCGGTTGCTTATTCAATGATTTCCTACCAAATGGCCTATCTGAAGCGGAAATACTATAAATACTTCATGTCGGTGCTGATGACGAACAGCATCGGGAGCGTCGGCTTGATCAGGAACTATCTGTCCGACTGCAGGAAGAAAAGCGTGAGAGTCTATCCGCCCTCGGTTAACAAAAGCGAGGAGAGATTTGTTGTAAAAGAGGGGGGGATATATTATTCGCTCCTCGGAGTGCAGAATGTGGGCGCGACGACGCTGAATAATTTTCTTGAGGAAAGAAGGGCGAACGGACCTTACAAGCATTACGATGAGTTCATCGCCCGCACCAAGGACATCTTAAACAAAAGAGTCGTCGAACATCTGATTTGGGCGGGGGCTTTGGATGAATTCGGCCTTCCCCGGAAGCAGATGGTTTTGGAATATGAGAACAGCCTGAATCTGGCGGTTTTTGCGCCGCTGGTCGGCGAAAATTTGCTTGAGCGCAGTTTTTCCGACGAGGAATACAATTTTGAGGAACTCTCCCGCCACGAACGGGAAGCCCTGGGTTTCAATCTGAAATACAGCCTGCTTTCCCGTTTTCGGGATTTCGCGCGGAAGAACGGCATCACCCCAATCGCAAAGCTGAAACAAGGTTATGGGATCAGGCTGCTATTTACGGTCAAGCGACTGAAGAAAATCACGACCAAGACAAATAAAGAAATGGCATTTCTTGAAATCAGCGACGATTCGGACGAAATCGACGCGGTGCTTTTCCCCGATTCCTTTGCCCGTTACAAATACCATTTGGAAGCGAATGGGATTTATTTGGGAGAGGGAAATGCGGAGGAGAGGAACGGAAGACTGCAATTCATCATTAAGCGGTTAAAATTATTGAAGTAAAGAGGGATTGACAATGATTAGAACAATAGCTGTATTGACATCCGGAGGGGATGCTCCGGGAATGAACGCGGCCATTCGCTCCGTTGTGCGGACTGCCCTGCACAAGGGACTGAAAGTGTACGGTGTTCAGGATGGCTATTTGGGGCTCTTCAAGGGCGAAATCAGGGAATTGAAGCGCGGTTCGGTTTCCGAAAAACTGGGACAGGGAGGAACTTTTCTTGGGACCGCGCGCCTGGATGAATTCGCGGATATTGAAGTGCAGAAGGTTGCTTTGAGAAACCTAAAAATCTACGGCATAGACGCCCTGGTCGCAATCGGCGGGGACGGAACCTACAGGGGCGCTCTCGCCCTAAGCAAGCACGGTTTTCCCGTCATGACGATTCCGGGCACCATTGACAATGACATCGGCGGCACCGATTACACGATCGGGTTCGACACCGCTCTGAACACGATTATCGAAGCCGCGGACAAACTCCGCGACACTTCCAACAGCCACCGCCGCTGCAGCATCATCGAGGTCATGGGAAGGAATTGCGGGGACATTGCCGTCTGGACTTCGATTGCCTGCGGGGCGGAGGTCTGCATCACCCAGCAAACGGGCTTCGATTTGGACGAGGTGCTGGCCAACATCAGGGAAGCCGCCAAACACAAGCGCCATGCGATCGTGGTGGTGGCGGAAAACTATGTCGACATCGAGGAACTCGCGCAGACGATTACTAAGAAAACTCCCTTTGAAGCCCGGGCGACGGTCCTGGGCCATGTGCAAAGGGGCGGAAGACCCACGGTCCGCGACCGCGTGCTGGCATCGGAGATGGGCGTCAAAGCCGTCGAAGCTTTGCTTGCGGGGGAAACCAACCACTGCGTCGCTTCCGTAAACAACAAAATCGTCACGATGCCGATCGAGGACGCGCTGAAGAAATCCGAGCACGCCGATGCCTTGAATAAATACGAAATCTTTAAAATCCTTTGGTAGAAAAACGGAAAAGAGGTATGTTTATGAGCAAGAAGAAAACTTGTTATGTAACGACGCCGATTTATTATTCCAGCGGGAATGTCCACATCGGGAATTCTTATACGACGATCGCCTGCGACGCTTTTGCCAGGTTCCACCGCCTCCTGAGTTACGACACTTTCTATCTCACCGGGATGGACGAGCATGGGCAGAAAATTGAGAATGCCGCCCGGGCTCTGGGAAGGGAACCGCAGGAACATGTGGATTTGATTGCGGAAGAGACGAAGGAGCTTTGGAAGGAACTCAAAATCGAATATGATGATTTCATCCAGACATCGGAAGAGCGCCATGTAAAAGTGGTGCAGAAGATTTTTGAAAAGCTCCTGGAAAAAGGCGACATCTATCTCGGATACTATGAGGGCGATTACTGCGTTTATGACGAGGCATTCTTTACGAAAACGCAGCTCAATCCCGACGGGACCTGCCCGGATTGCGGGCGGCCGACGACCAAGGTCAGGGAAGAGTGCTATTTTCTTAATCTAAAGAAATACCAACAGCAGCTTTTAGATTACATCAATGAAAAACCCGATTTCATTCAGCCGGAAACCAGGAAGAACGAAGTCGTGAGTTTTGTGGAAGGGGGGCTGGAAGATCTGGCGATTTCCCGGACCACCTTCAAATGGGGCGTTCCCGTCCTCAGCAACCCCAAGCATGTGGTCTATGTCTGGATCGACGCCTTAAGCAATTACATCTCCGCGCTCGGGTATCTTTCGGAGGATGATTCGAAATACAGGAAATATTGGCTCGAAGGCGACAAGGTCGTCCATGTCATCGGCAAGGACATCCTGAGATTCCATGCCGTTTATTGGCCGATCATGCTCATGGCCCTGGGCGTTCCGATCCGTTTCAAGCTCTATGTTCACGGCTGGGTGCTGATGAGAGAAGGGAAGATGTCCAAATCGAAGGGGAATGTGATCTATCCCCGGGATGTGACGCAGCGCTACGGTTTGGATCCGCTCCGCTATTATTTGCTTCGGGAAATGCCGCTCGGCAATGACTGCATTTTTTCCTATGACCAATTCATCGAAAAATACAATGTGGACCTGGCCAATGATCTGGGAAATCTCGTGAGCAGAACCATCGCGATGATCAATAAATATTTCTGCGGGCAAGTCCAAAAACCCGATAGCGACCATTTTCCGGAAGATGCGGATTTCCGGAAGACGGCTGAAAAAGCGATTGCCGATTATCTTTCCGACTTCGCCAATTTCCGGATCCAAAACGGGATTATCGCCGTTTGGAATTTGGTCAACCGCAGCAACAAATACATCGACGAGACCATGCCCTGGGTGCTCGCGAAGGATGAAAGCAAGCGGGAAGCACTCGCTTCGGTGCTCTATAATCTGTTTGAAAGCCTGCGCCTAATCGCATTGATGCTTTCTCCCGTGATGCCCGAGAGCGCGGAAAAAATCATTTCCGAATTGGGGCTGGAAATGACCGATTTCAGCGCCCTGGAATTCGGAATCACCGTGGAAAGCAAGGTCCAGGAAAAGGTAAAACCCCTCTTCCAAAGATTGGATTTGGAAGCGGAAATGGAATATTACGCCAAGAAAGAAGACGAGGAGAAAGAAGAGATGAAACCGGAAATCACGATAGATGATTTCAATAAACTTGACCTGAGAGTCGGTGAAATTCTGGCCGCGGAAAGAATCAAGGGCGCGGACAAACTCCTGCTCCTGAAAGTGAAAGTCGCGGGCGAAGCCAGGACGATTGTTGCGGGGATTGCGGAAACGTATGCTCCCGAAGAGCTGGTCGGAAAGAAGGTTGCGGTGCTCGCCAACCTCAAGCCCGTGAAAATCAGAGGGCATCTATCCCAAGGCATGCTGCTTGCGGCGGAAGGCGATGGAAAACCGGCCGAGGTCTTGGAAGTCTTTAAACACGATTCGGATTCAAGGATACATTAACAATGACGCTCCAAGTGACCGGTTTCTTCATTCCCATCATCGTTCTATTGGGAATCGCATCCCTTACCAGCATCATCATTTCTGCATTTAAACTAAGATTCCTGCCCGTGTTTGCGGTCGAGATTTTCGTCGGCATCGCCATCGCTTCCTGGTTCAACAAATTCATGTTGGATCTTAACATGACGGCGGTGGTCGACGGGATCTATGTCTTGGGGCTTTCGCTTTTGATGTTCTTCAGCGGTTACGAAGTTGATTTCGATGCTTTCAAAGATTTTGATTTGAATGAGGAAAATGACTGCAAAACCTGCAAGCATCGCCGTTGCCGGCATTGCAAGCATATAAACACCTTCCGGACCGTGATTTTGATTACGGTTCTGACTTATCTGGCGTCCCTGGTCGCAGCGTTCTTTCTCACTCCTTTCATGGAAGCGAAGAAAGGCATTGGCATAATTCTGCTCACCCTGCTGTTCGCTTCGACTTTTGCGGGGTTCGTTGTACCGATCTTGGTGGATGAGGGACTCCATGAAACGGTGGTCGGAAAAATCCTTTCCGCCATCGCCAACATTTCCGAAGCGCTTTCGATTTTGTTTCTCACGGTTCTGATGATTGCGACCGACATCGATCCGAAGTATTGGCTGATCATCTTGACGATCGGGCTCATCCTCATCATCTTCCGGATTTTCCGGAAGCATGCCATCGGCAAGCGCTTCAGCAAAATCGCCGAGGGAGTCGACCATCTGGCGACGCGGGTAATCATCATTTTGATTCTGCTCCTGGTGCTTTTGAGCGACCTTTCCGGCGGCGAATTTATTTTCGGAGCTTTCCTTGCAGGCATCATCGTCCGCCAGGCCAAGTTTTCCGAAAAACTCGTCCTCGGGATCGAGCAGATTATCTACGGGGTTTTCACGCCGATGTTTTACATTATCGTCGGCACGAGCATAGACATTGTGGAACTTTTTTCCGATCCATCGTCCTTCCTCCTGGTCGCATTGATTGTTCTCTGCCTTTTGCTTGCGGAGTTGCCGATGTTCATACTTCTGAAATGGTTCAAGCTGAACACCGTCCTGCCGTCGATCGTTCTCATGGCCTGCACGGTCGTGGTACCGATTGCGGTCACGCACATCGGCGAAGGCCTCGGCGTATTCAGCAAACAATTCTCGCAATGCCTGCTCCTGGCATCGCTTTTGGTCTGCATCATCGGTTCGATCATTTTCAGCATCAACTTTCCCTTTGGGAATTATCGTGAGAAAATAAAAACGGCGGAGGCTGAATGACATGCTTTCCAATAAAAGAAGGAACATCAGGGTCATCTCCGGAATGGTTCTCGGAACAATTATTTATTGCATAGGGGTCGTCTGGTTCCTCGATCTGGGGAAGTTCTATGCAGGGGGCGTGACCGGTTTTTCGCAGCTTCTTTCCGATTTCCTGGGCCTGTTCGATATCAAAATCAGCAAATCGCTTTTCATCGCCCTCCTGAACATTCCGCTTTTCATCATCGGCTGGAAGGGAGTGAGCAAGCGTTTTGCGATTTTGAGCGTTGCTTCGGTCGCCCTCCAGGTTGCCGTCATCGCCTTTTTGGAATTCTTGGCGGCGCGGGGCTTCAATCCTTTTGAAAAGATCTTTTTTGAAAACGGAATGAACGGCGCGGGAACGATTCTTACTTTGGCGGTTCTGGGCGGACTCGTCACGGGAATCGGTTCAGGCATCAGCCTGCGGAACGGGGCTTCCACCGGGGGAATGGACATCGTGAGCCAATACTTTTCTTTTCAGAAAAGCATACCCTTCACGACTTTTTCCCTTGCGGTTGACGGCGCGATCATCATCCTTTCCGCCTTCATAGGAGGGTTGCGGACGGCGATTTACACGATCATTCGCCTGATCATCACCCTGCTCGTGCTGGACAGAATCCACACCATCTATAAATACATGCGCGTGCAGATCATCACTTCCAAGGGGGAAGAAATGCGGGCGGCCCTGATCGAAAGCTTCCATCACGGAGTGACGGTTTATCGGGCATTGGGCGGTTATACCGGCCAGGAGCGCACGGTGCTGGAATCGATAGTTTCCAGTTTTGAAGCGGAAGAATACAAGAACCTGGCCTTAAAAATTGACAAGAACGCCTTCATAACCTTCACAGCGATCAAACAGGTTTACGGGCTTTTCCGCCGAAGTGCAATCACATAAGGGGAGGAAAATCTTGAAACAGGAAATTTTGAAAAGAATTAGAGAATTTACGGAAGCAAGGAATTGGCAGCAGTTTCACAGCGGTGTAAATCTGGCAAAGTCCCTGGTCATCGAAGCTTCCGAGCTGTTGGAACTCTACCAGTGGAGCGAGGAAACCGATAAGCTCGATGCCTTGCAGGAGGAACTTGCGGATGTTTTGATTTATGCGCTCATGCTCGCCGACTGCTATGGTTTCGACATTGAGAAAATCATCCTTGAGAAAATGGAGAAAAACGAACGGAAATACCCGGTTTCGAAAGCATATGGGAAGAGCGCCAAATACGATGAACTCTAGGCTCGGCAGGGAGTTTTTCCTGCGGGATGCGCCGACCGTCGCCAGGGATTTGCTTGGAAAGGTAATTTTTCAGAAAAAAGGGGAAAAATACCTGAGATGGAGGATTAAAGAAGCGGAGGCATATTGCGGTCCCAAGGACAAGGCCGCCCATTCATACGGGGGCAGGCGGACGCAACGGACGGAAGCGATGTATCTTCCCGGCGGACATTTGTATGTCTATTTCATTTACGGAATGTATCACATGCTGAACATCGTCGCGAATGAAACAGGCATTCCCGAGGGAGTTCTGATCAGGGCGGTCGAGCCCCTCGATCTCGAAGGTCTGGACACATCCGGTCCCGGCAAGCTCTGCCGCGTTCTCGGCATCACCAAAGCCCATTACGCTTTGGATTTATGCGACGGCGAGGAAATGTTTTTGGTTGATGACGGGTACCGGCCGGAGAAAATCGTGGCGACGACGAGGGTGGGCATTGATTATGCGGAAGAGGACAGGTTCCGTCCCTGGCGCTTTTACATCGCCGACAATCCCCATGTTTCCCAAAAATAAAATTTACGGATGATTTTTCTTGACTTTTTTCAATATTTGATGTAGTATATCTAAGGTACTCCCACAAATAGCCCTGTTATCAAGACCCACGCTTGATATATTAACCAGGAGGAAAACAATGAGCAAAACTTTTATGGCAAAGGCACAGAATATCGAAAGAAAATGGTATCTGGTCGATGCGACAGACATGGTGCTTGGCCGTTTGTCGACTGAAGTTGCCCGCATCCTGCGCGGCAAACACAAACCGGCTTACACTCCCCATGTCGATTGCGGTGATTATGTAATCATCGTGAATGCGGAAAAAGTTGCTTTGACCGGAAACAAACTTCAGGATAAAGTTTATTATCGCCATTCGGGATATCCGGGCGGGCTGAGACAAAGAACGGCGAAGGAAATGCTGGCAACCCAGCCGGAGAAAGTATTGGAGAAAGCGATCCGCGGCATGCTGCCCAAGAACAAACTCGGTGCGGCGATGTATCGGAAACTCTATGTTTATGCGGGACCCGAACATCCGCATCAGGCGCAGAAGCCGGAAACATTAAACCTTGGAGAGAGGGAGGAATAAAGGATGGCAACAGTTCAATATTATGGAACGGGAAGAAGAAAGAGCGCTGTTGCGCGCGTTCGTTTGGTTCCCGGAACCGGAAAAATCGTCATCAATAAACGGAATTTCGTCGATTACATTCCTTCCCCGGCAACGCGTTTGGACGTGCTGCAACCGCTCAATCTCACCAATACCGCCACCAACTATGATGTCATCGTCAACGTTTCCGGCGGCGGCAAATCCGGCCAGGCGGGAGCGATCCGTCACGGAATCAGCCGCGCTCTCTTGCAGGTGAATCCCGATTTCAGAAAGTTGCTGAAAAAAGCCGGCATGCTCACCCGCGACCCGAGAGTCAAGGAACGCAAGAAATACGGCTTGAAGAAAGCGCGCCGTGCTCCGCAATACTCGAAACGTTAAGAATTTAAGCAAGCATCGCTTGCTTTTATTTTTTAAGAAAACTCTAAGTTTTTTGTGTATAATAAGCATGGGGTGAGACTATGAAAATTTTGGTAGTCGAAGACGACAAGAATTTGAATGCCAGCATTTGCGAGACGCTTTCCGCCTTGGCGGATGTGGAGGGCGTCTATGACGGCGAAGAAGCCCTTTTTCTCTCGGAGCAGGACATTTATGATTTGATCATCCTCGACGTCATGCTTCCGAAAATTGACGGTTTCACGATTCTCGAAAACATCCGCAAATTCAGCAACGTTCCCGTCCTGATGCTCACGGCCAAGGACACTGTTCAGGACAAAGTCCGGGGCCTGAAACTCGGCGCCGACGATTACCTGACCAAGCCCTTTTACCGGGATGAGCTCTTGGCAAGAACGGAAGCCCTGCTCAGACGCTATAACAATAATTTCGAAGGGCTCAGGCTCACTTTCAGGGAAATGAAATTCGATCTCGTGCATAAAAGCGTCACCATCGGGGGCGAAAAACTGGACATCGTGGGGAAAACCTACGACATCCTGGAATACCTGGTCAGAAACAAAGAAATCATCATTCCGAAAGAGCAGCTTTTCAACCGCGTTTGGGGTTTTGATTCCGACACGGTTTGGAGCGTTGTTGAGGTCTATGTGAGCAATTTGAGGAAAATTTTGAAACAATACGATTACCATAAATATCTGAGGACGATCAGGAACGTGGGTTACATGTGGACCGAGGCGGTGGATTGATGACTAACGACAACAGAGTCCGCAAACAAAGGAACCGCATCGTCCTCATCCATTTCTTAAGTTTCGTCCTCCTCTTCATCATCCTCGGTTTCTTCATCTTCATCATGATTAACATGTTCTTCTTCAAAGATGTGAACAAAGAACTGCTCGCATTCAAAGCAGTGGTCAACGAAAACATCACCGAAACGGATGTTGACGGAAGTTTGCGGGTTTCGGTTAACCCCAGGACAAATGCCCGCATTTTTGCGGTTTTTTATGACGGGGAAGGAAATGTCCTTGATTATGACCCCATTCTTTTGGATTTTCTCGGCGAAAAGGGCGCGGAAGATTTGGAACCCATGGGGCTTTTCCGTTTCCACAGGGAGTTTGAATGGAATTTTGAGATCATATCGGAAGAGGAGACCTATCATTTCCGCACGCTTTCCTTTCAGGTCGATAACGAAAACGCGCCCCATGTGAAGGCATGCAAACTCCTGATCATGGTTAACGGAGAAATGAAATCCCGGAACCTCGTCATTCGCGTTTATTTCCTCGCCTCGCTCTTGATGTTCATCTTCGCTTTCTTTGCAAGCCTCTTCCTGAGCGGCATGTCGATCAAGCCGGTGAAGGCTGCCCTGGAAAAACAACTTTCCTTCGTGAGCGACGCTTCCCATGAACTGAGAACGCCGCTTGCGATCGTCCGCAACCGCTTGGAAAACATTCTGACCAAATCCAACCGCACCGTCTATGAGGTTTCGGACGACATCGCCGTATCGTTGAAGGAGATAACCAGGCTTTCCAAACTGACGAATGATCTCTTGATTCTCTCCCGGGGCGACAGCGAAACCATGCAACTGAAAATCGAGGAATTTGATTTGCTTGAGACCGCCAGGACGGTCGCAATTCCGTTTTCGGAAATGGCGGAAATCCAAAAGAAGAAATTTACGGTTTCCGGGGAAAATGCGAAGGTCCTTGCGGATAAGGCGATGATGTCCCAACTCCTCATCATCCTTTTGGACAATGCCCTGAAATACACGGCGGAAGGCGAGGAAGTGGGCATCAGGGTCAGGCAGAACGGCGGCGATGTGCAGCTCGAAGTCATTGACACGGGGACGGGAATCCCGGACGATGTCAAGCCCCATGTTTTCGAGAGGTTTTTCCGCGCCGACAAGGCCAGGAGCCGGGATACGGGGGGCTACGGTTTGGGACTTGCGATCGCCAAGGTGATCGCGCAGTCGCACAGGGGAAGCATTTCCCTTACGGACAATCATCCCAAGGGGACGAAAATCACCGTCACGTTTCCAAAAACGAAAAAACTTGAAAAAAAATAATACCCCTTTACAGCGCCGGCATTCCCGACTATAATATAAAATGAGAACAGCGAGGTTGATTATGGTCAGAGTATACAATTCCCTCACGAAACAAATGGAAGAATTCAAACCGCTGCGGGAAAAGGAAGTTTCCATGTATGTTTGCGGGCCGACCGTCTACGACAGGATGCACATCGGCAATTCCCGGCCCGTGGTTTTTTTCGACACGGTGGCGCGTTTTTTCAATTATCTGGGCTATGAAGTCACCTATGTTTCCAATTTCACCGACATTGATGACAAAATCATCGCCCGCGCCCGGGAAATGGGTTTGAGCGAAAGCGCAGTCAGCGAGCGCTATATCAAAGAAATCATCGAGACCTATCGGAAATTGAACTGCCTGCCCCACGCGCACAATCCCCGAGTCACGGAGTCGATTCCGGAAATCATCGCCTTCATAGCGCTCTTGGAGGAAAAAGGCTGCGCTTATGTTTCGGAGGGCGACGTCTATTTCAATGTCGCGCGCTGCCGCGACTACGGGATTTTAAGTTCGCAGAGTCTCGAGAATCTGATCAGCGGGGCGCGGGTCGAGGAAAGCGAGAAAAAACGGCATTCCGCGGATTTCGCGCTTTGGAAAAAAACCGAAGAAGGTTTGAATTGGGATTCTCCCTGGGGCAGGGGCCGCCCGGGCTGGCATACCGAATGCGTTGTCATGGTCGATTCTTTTTTCAAAGGCAAAATCGACATCCACGGCGGGGGCACGGATCTGAAATTCCCCCACCACGACAACGAAATCGCGCAGGCACTCTGCGCTTACGATCACACGATCGCCAATTATTGGCTCCACAACGGCCGCATCGATCTGAGCGGTGAAAAAATGAGCAAATCCCTGGGGAACGTCATCTGGGTTGACGAATTGCTTTCGGAAACGAGCCACCAAGCCTACCGCCTGCTCCTCCTGAACGTGCCCTACAGGCAACCTTTGAGTTATAAGGATGAATTGCTCAGGCAGGCAGAAAATGATTATGAAAAAATCAAAAGGGCTTACAACGGGCTTTACCGGAAACTTGAGGAAGCAGGAGACGGGCCTTCCGAAAGCGATCCGGAAGCGGAAAAGATAAAAGCAGAATTCACCGCTGCCATGGCGGACGATTTCAACACCGCGAATGCGATCACCGCCATTTTCAAGGCAGTGAAACTTGCCAACAGATATGTGCGCGAAAAGAATCCTCCCCTGGGGCGCATGCGGAACTTGCTGGAAATCTTCGGCGGTTTCCTCTGGGTTTTGGGAATCGAAACCGGAGTGCAGCCCCTGACCGACGAAGAAAAAGAACTGATCGCCCGCTATCGCGCGGCGCGCCGGGAGAAGAATTACGAACTGTCGGACGTTCTGCGTGAGGAAATTCTGGCCCGCGGGTTGGAATTATGAAAGCCGAACTTTTGAACGGGGCGAACCTCGCCTTCATCGGGGACGCTTATTATGAACTCTTCATCCGCCGCCGTTTGTTGGAAAAGGAAATAACGAACCAGAATGAATTGCAAAAGCTGGCGTCGGGCTATGTGAGCGCGAAAGCGCAGCATCTGGTCGTTTCAAAGCTCGTTGATTTGAGTCCCGAAGAAATTGCGATATTTAAAAGGGGACGCAATCATAAATTCCGCGGTTTCAGGAAAAACTTAAAGAAGGAAGAATATCTGAACAGCACCGGTTTTGAAGCTTTGATAGGATACCATTATCTGAAGGGCAATTTCCAACGTTTGCATGAGCTTTTGGATTTTGCCGTCGCGGTCATCGAGGGAGAACATGAGTGAAATCATATACGGAACCAACTTAATCGTTTCCGCAATCCTCCACAGAGCTCCCATCCATGATTTACGGATCTGGAACAACAAAACCGTCCGCGCTTTGGCCGATGAATTCAGGATTGAGTACCGGCTTGCGTCCAAGGAGGAATTGGATGCGATTACCAAGCACCATCAGGGCGCGGTCGCAAAGATACGGGAGTTCAAAACCCACTCCCTGGAAGAAATCATATCCGAGGAAAAAAACCTGATTCTTGTCTTGGATGGGATTGAGGACCCCCACAATCTGGGCGCGATTCTGAGAACCGCCGACGCGGCGCAGGTCGCAGGCATCGTCATCCCCAAGAACCGGAGCGTACGTCTGAGCGGCACGGTTGCCAGGGTTTCCACGGGCGCGATTTTCAGCGTGAAATGCGCAGTCGTTCCCAATCTCGCTGGGGCCATCAAGAAACTCAAAGAAAGGGGCTACTGGGTTTACGGTGCGGAAGCAACCGCCGAAAGCAGACCCTACGACGAAGCCGAGTATGACCGGAAAAGCGTACTCGTGCTCGGAAGCGAGGGCCGGGGGCTTTCCCGCTTCGTCCGCGAAAGCTGCGATTTTCTGGTGAAGATCCCGCTTTTCGGAAGCGTGAACTCGCTCAATGTCTCCGTTGCCGCCGGCATTCTGATCTATCACATCATCAAAAGCCAATGAGGGGAAAATGCATCGGTATAACGATTATGAATTGTTGTATTTGATCAGCGAACAGAACGAAATTGCCTTAAACATCATGTATCAGAAATACATTCCCCTAATCAAAGCCCGCATCGCCGCTTTCAGAATCAAGGAACATAACCGCGAAGATTTTTTTCAGGAAGGTCTTTTCATGCTCTTCCGGGCAATAACGACCTACCGGACTGATTCCCGGAAAACCTTCAATAAATATTTCGATATGATCCTGCAGCGGCATTTCATTCAATTGCTGCGCAGAGAAAGCAAACATTTCTACAATGTCGTGCTCACGGACAAGATTGATTATCTGAAAGAAGAGGATGCAAAAGAGGAAAGCTATGATTTGGACACGCTCCTCTCCTTATGCAAATTCAGCCCTTTCGAGCAGAAGGTGTTGGAATTGCGGTTAAGAAACCATTCCATCAAGGAGATTTCCGAGGAGCTCGGATGCCGCGTGCAGCAGGTCTATGACGCGAATGACCGCATCAAAAGGAAATTGAAGGCGGTCAAAAAATCGCTTGACAAGAAATTACAGATTTGATAGAATTATAAGGTGAATCTATTGTAATCATGAGAGAAAAGGTTATTTTAATTTGCGAGGAATGCTTGTCCCGCAATTATACTTATACCCGTGATAAGCTTGCCAACCCGAAGCGCATGGTTCTTCGCAAGTATTGCAAGGTTTGCAACAAGCACACCGTTCACAAAGAGACAAAATAGGAGGATTTTATAATGGCAGCTAAGGAAACAAAGAAAACAACCGGAGCTCTTGCCGTCTTCACCAAAGAATATAAATACGAAGGCCTAATTCTCTTGTTCCTTTCCATCATCGCGATTGTACTCGGTGCGATGGTTTTGATCGGGGAATCCACTTCCGGAGAAAGCGGCCTCACGATCAACAGAAACGTGTTTTTAATCGGCGATTATCCCAAAGCTTTTGCCTGGATACTGATCATTTTGGGAGTCATGTCCCTGATTCTCGCCGCTTGGCCCTACATCAAACCTTCGATATCTGAGCTGAAGCGCGTCAGTTGGGCTTCGAGAGGAACTTTGATTCAAAACACGGCCACGGTTTTTGCTTTCGTTTTGATCATGGCGCTCTTTTTTCTTCTGTCGGATTATCTTCTCGGCTTTCTGATGAAATTCTTTGATTGGCTGGCAGGGAAGATGCCGCTCTGATGGACATGAACGAAAGAGCTTGGTATGTGGTTCAGACATATTCGGGTTGCGAGAATGCGGTTAAGAAAAACATCGAGCGCCGCATTGAATCGATGAATATGTCGGATTTGATATTCCGCGTCTTGGTTCCGGAGATAAAACAGACAGAAAGAAAAAAGAACGGCGAACTGAAGGAAGTGCTTGTAAAACCGTATCCGGGTTATGTTTTCATTGACATGATTGTGACAGATGAATCCTGGTTCATGGTCCGCAACACGCCGATGGTCACCGGTTTCTTGGGTTCTTCCGGCGGGGGCGCCAAGCCCGTGCCTCTGACGGATGAGGAAATAACGCCGATTTTGAAAATGTGCGGCATTTCCACCGGCAAAGGATTTGCAGGCAAGGTCGGCGACCGTGTCAGAATCGTGAGCGGAACATTCGCGCACCAGGAAGGCATCATCGATTTCATAGACAATGAAAAAGGAATCCTCCGCGTCCTGATCTACGCTTTCGGGCGCGCGACTCCCGCGGAACTTAATTTCAATGAAGTGACTTTGATTTAGAAACTTCCTGTCCGGGAAGTTTTTTAAAATTTAAAGGGAAATCAATTGACTTTTGTTGGGAACTATAGTAAAATATACAAGCGTGCAAATTTGCATTACTATTTTATTTTGTGGGAGAATTTTTTTTCTTTAAGACCACAACACGGACAAGAAGGAGGTGTGTCACGTGGCTGCAAAAAAGAAGGTAGCGAAAGTCGTCAAACTGCAATTACAAGCCGGCAAAGCGACACCTGCTCCTCCGGTAGGACCCAGTCTTGGACAGACAGGCATCAACATCCAACAGTTCTGCATGCAATTCAATGAAAGAACGAAGGATATGATCGGAAATGTCGTACCGGCAGTCATCACGGTTTACGAGGATCGTTCGTTTACGTTCATCACAAAAACACCGCCGGCCTCGGATTTATTGAAGAAGGCTGCGGGAATCCAAAGCGGTTCTTCGGTTCCCCACAAGGAAAAGGTTGCGACCATTTCCAAGGACAAAATCAGGGAGATTGCTGAAATGAAGCTTCCTGACCTCAATGCTTACAGCGTCGAAGCGGCTATGAAGATCATTGAGGGGACCGCGAGAAACATGGGAATCGTTGTAGAAGAGTAACAGAAAAGAGTTGTTTTAACAACTTAAACTGTGGGAGGAAATTCCGCTAAACCACATTTAAGGAGGATAGAATGGCAAAAAGAAGTAGAAAATATCTTGAAGCTGCAAAACTTGTTGACCGCACGAAGCGCTATCCGCTCGAGGAAGCGGTGGAGCTCGCAAAGCAGACGAACATCGCGAATTTCGACGCGACCGTCGAAGTCGTCTTCCGTCTGAATCTCGACCCCCGCAGAGCCGAACAGAACCTCAGGGGTGCGATCGTCCTTCCTCACGGAACGGGCAAAACCCGGAAGGTTTTGGTCATCACCAAGGGCGGTAAACAAAAAGAAGCCGAAGAAGCGGGCGCCGATTATGTCGGCGACAGCGAATACTTGGAAAAGATCAAAGGCGGCTGGTTCGATTTCGACGTGATCGTTGCGACTCCGGACATGATGCCCGAACTCGGCAAGCTCGGCAGAATCCTCGGACCCAAGGGATTGATGCCGAACGCGAAAACGGGCACGGTGACCATGGAAGTCGGCAAAGCGGTCCAGGAAATCAAGGCCGGAAAAGTCGAATACCGGGTTGACAAGACCGGAAACATTCCCGTCATCGTCGGCAAAACCAGCTTTGAAACCGAGAAGCTTGCGGACAACATCCGCACGGTTTACCAGACGCTCATGCGCATCAAACCGTCAACAGTTAAAGGCGCTTATGTAAAAAACATTTCGATCGCGACATCGATGAGCCCCGGAATCAAAATAGCTCCGGATTCGCTCGCATAAGTTCCCTAACAATAAAATAGTTTGCTAATTGCCGTAGACAGTAGGTGCCGTAGGGCTTAATTTCCTACCGAGGTTCACAAGTATAAGGAAAATTGCGCCTCTTTTCGTCTCGGAAAGGGGTTTTATTTTTAAAGTGGAGGTGAAAAAGTGAAAAAAGCGACGATTGATCTCAAAGCGCAAAAGGTCGCCGCTCTGGCGCAGAAGTTTCGGGAATCCGAATCCCTGGTGTTCGTTGATTATTTGGGGCTGACGGTTGCGGAAATAACCGAGCTCCGCAGAAAACTCCATGAAAATAACTGCGAATTCCAGGTCATCAAAAACAACATTCTGCGTCGCGCCAGCAAAGAAGTCGGCTATGATTTGGACGAAGTCTTTGTCGGGCCGAATGCCGTCGCTTTCTCGAAAGATGCGACTTCCGCATCCAAAATCATTTTTGACTTTCTGAAAGACTACAAGAATCTGGAAGTTAAAGCCGGGGTTGTAGAAGGGAAAGTCATGGACAAGGACGAATTGAAAGTGATTGCGAAACTGCCTGATAAGAACGGCATGATCGCGATGTTGCTCAGTGTATTGCAAGCCCCGATCCGCAATTTGGCTTGCGTAATTAAGGCTGTTGCCGAAAAAGAAGCTTAAAAGTCAGGAGGAAAAATTATGGCAAAAATTAATGTTAGTGAATTCTTGGAATCACTGAAAGAAATGACTGTTTTGGAATTGAATGAGCTTGTAAAAGCGATTGAAGAGGAATTTGGAGTCAGCGCTGCCGCAGTAGTGGCCGCCGCGCCCGGCGCCGCCGAGGTTGCAGCCGAAGAAGGACCTTCGAGCTTTAACGTCGTTCTTGCAGCAGTTGGTCCGAAGAAAATCGAAGTCATCAAAGCTGTCCGCGAAATCACCGGACTGCCGCTCAAAGAAGCGAAAGAATTGGTTGACAACGCTCCGAAAGCAATTAAAGAAGACGTGTCCCAGGATGAGGCCAATGCCATTAAGTCCAAGCTGGAGGAAGCCGGCGCAACCGTCGAATTGAAATGAAAAATGACCGCAATGCGGTCATTTTTTTAATCAAATTTTTAGGAAAAACAATAAAGATATGGTAAACTTATAACAGATGAATGATGATGCCGATGAGGCCGGTGGATATCATCACGATAATCGGGCTTGTTTTGAACTTCCTGAGGACGAAGAAGGCGATGCCCGCGATGGCCACGGAAACAAAATCCGTGTTTTCAACGCCGTTTTCCCAGAAAGCGAGCGTCATTATCGAAAGTCCCGCGGAAGCAATCAAGGCGACAACCACGGGGCGCAGGGCAGAGAGCACTCCCTGGAGTTGGTTTAATTCCTGGAATCGATAGTAAACATAGGCGAGCGAGAAGACGATGATGAGCGAAGGGATGATTACGCCGATCGTGGCGACGACCGCCCCGCCGATGCCCGCGATTCGCGTTCCGACGAAGGTTGCTGAGTTGATGGCGATTGGTCCCGGAGTCATTTCCGCAATCGTAATCAAATCCACGAATTCGCCCATGGAAAGCCAGGCATGCTTTTGCACGACCTGTTCCTGAATCAAAGGCAGGGCGGCATAGCCCCCGCCGATGCTGAAGAGACCGACTTGCAGGAAGTCCATCAGTAATTCCAGGTATATCATTTGTTCTCACCGTCTTTCATTTCCTTTTTTCCGGCAAACGAGAGCAGAAGGCCGATCAGGCCTGCCGCAAGGATGATGAACACGATGTTTATTTTCAAAAAGTAAGTGGCGATGAAGGCGCCGATCATGATGAATACGGAAGATATTTTCCTTTCTTTCACGATTCCTTCGCCGAGGCTCACGACGACGTCGGCGATGACGGCGACGATGCCGGCCCGCATGCCCTTCATCAGCGCTGCGATCAGGGCGCTGTCCTTAAATTGCGTATAAAAACTAGAAACCACAGAGAGAATAATGAAGGGCGGAAGAATGGTTCCGAACACGGAGACAAGTGCTCCGAGGATTCCCCCAACGCGGTAACCGATGATGATTGAAGCATTGACTGCAATCGCGCCCGGTGAGGATTGCGCTATCGCCGTCATGTCGAGCATTTCTTTCTCTTCAATCCACTTCAATTCTTCCACAAACTTCTTTCTCATCAGAGGCACAATCACAACCCCCCCGCCGAAGGTGAAGGCGCTGAGATAAAAAGTGGATGTGAATAGTTTCCAGTACAGTTTAAAATTCCGTTTCATTTCCACCCCTGTAATTATTCTTCCGGAACATAGTATTTACCGGCAATGTTTATTTAACACAGAAAACTCCTCTCTATAGTATATATCTTGATTATATATAAGTAAAATAGTATAATCCTATTTAATTTATAATATTATTTTAATAATCGGAGGGCAATATGACAATTAGGCATTTGCGGATTTTCGTTGCGGTCTGCGAGGAGGGCAGCGTGACGAAGGCGGCCAATAAATTGTACCTAGCGCAACCATCGGTCAGTCTCGCGATTTCGGAATTGGAAAAGTTTTACGGTGTGAAATTGTTCGACCGGATTTCCAGGAGGCTATACCTAACCGACAAAGGGAAGCAGTTCCTAAATTATGCGAAGCACATCATCGATCTTTTTGATGAGCTTGAGAACGGAATGAAAAACTGGGGAAGCAGCGGAGCGCTTAGGATCGGTTCCAGCATCACCATCGGGAATTACTTCCTTCCCAATTATGTCAAGAAATTCCAGGAGACCCATCCGCAGATAAAGGTTTACGTCACCATCGAAAATTCCCAAATCATTGAAGACCATGTGATGAACAACGATGTCGATTTTGCCTTTACCGAAGGAATCATCGACAATCCCAAACTGGAAGTGATCAATTTCTATGATGACGAGTTGATCTGCATCGCCGCTCCCGAAAATCCGCTTCCGGAAGAAGTTGATCTTGAGACCCTGAGCCACGAGGATTTCATCATGCGGGAAAGGGGGAGCGGAGGGCGGAACATTTTTGACGGAACGCTGCTCGCGCACAACATCAAAATCACACCTGTTTGGGAAAGCGTGAGCACGCAGGCAATCATCAGGGCGGTGAGCAAGGGTTTGGGTGTTTCTGTCCTTCCCTATCACCTGGTCAAGGACGCGCTCGAAAAGGGCGACGTGAAAAGAATTAGAATCCGCGACATTAGTCTGAAGCGCAAATTCAAAATCATCCACCACAAAAACAAATATTTGAGTCCCGCAATCAAAGATTTCATTAATATCTGCCTGAATGAAGAATCCTGAAATTATTGCGGGAGACATTTTGAAAGAAAATTTATAAAAAAAAGGTTTGATGCACAAACCTTTTTTCCTGTTTTTATATTCAAATGATAATCATTTCCGCCAACTTCCCCTCTTCCAAACTGCCGGTGATGTGGAAGATTCCGAGCAGGCGGGCGGGGTTTTCAGTCATGGTTTTGATGCCTTCTTCAAGGGAAAGACCGGTGAAATTCAAGAAATTTTTCAGGCAAATGTCTGCAAGCAAAGTGCTTCCCGCTCTGGTTTTCGTTCCGGTGATTTTTGCGTCCCCATCAATGACGGTGACGTCGTTTTTGCCGAGCTTGAAACGCCCATCGCCGAGACCTGCGGCCATCATGCTGTCTGTCACCGCGATGAATTTATCGAGTCCCTTGACCTTCAGTAAAAACTTCACGACTTTCGGATGGACATGCCTGCCGTCGCAGATTACTTCGATGTAATTGTAGGACAGATACGCCGCTCCCACGATGTTCGGGGCATGCTGAGTGAGGTGCTTCATCGCATTCAGGGTGTGGGTGAAGGATTTGGCACCGGCTTCAATGGCTGCCATCGCCGTCTCGTAATCGGCTCCGCTGTGGCCGAGGCTCACAACGATTCCGGCAGCACTTGCCTGTTTTATGAATTCAAGCGCTCCGGGAACTTCGGGAGAGACGGTGACGAGTTTGATGAGCCCGCCGGATGCTTCCTGGTATTCCAAAAATTTCTCGTAACTTGCCTTTTGGAGCAGGCGCGGGGGCATGGCCCCGGAATACTCGGGGGCGAGAAAGGGCCCCTCGAGATGAATCCCCTTCACTTCCGGATATTCCTCCGCAAGTTCCTTAATCAGGGAAAGCTGTTTTTTCATCACACCGTCCTCGTCGGTCATGACCGTCGGGAGCACCGTGCCGACGCCGCGGCTCCGGTAAAACTCGATGAGACCCCGCATTTCTTCCAGGCTCGCGAGATTGAAATCGGTGCCGTTCGCTCCGTGCGTGTGGATATCGATGAGGGCGGGGATGATTCTTTTTCCGGATACGTCCACAGTCTCGCAATCGCATTCAATGTCGGGGGCGATTTTTTTTATCATCCCGTTATCCACCAGGATGTCTTTGCGGACGAAGTTTCCGTTCTCCAGGACATGTCCGTTCTTATATAATTTCATTTTCTTCTCCTCACAAAAAACTAATATGTTCGGGCAGGGGCGAAACCAGGGGCTTGAGCCAATCAAGGAAGGCCTGGGTCACGCCGTTTCCTTCTTCGTTTATGAAATGATCGGAAAGTGTTTTTTCCGTGAGCATGACTTCCCCGATCGGAATCAGAATCGGTTCGATTGCGTAGGGTTCGTTTGCAATTCTCTTGATGCCGGCCATCTTGCCCGTGGTTTTCGACAGGACCACTTTCGCGGCGGTTTTCCCCATCAGGATTGCTTCCTCGCGGTCGACTTCGCTCACATGGGGGGAAGAACAGCGGCCGATGAGGCCGGGTTTTTCGCTCCTGGCTTTGATGCCGAGTTCTTTCAGAACCAGATATGCGAGGTGGGCGGACACATCCCCGAAATAAACGGATCTGCCCACGGTGAGCACCGGTTTTACAAACTGCGTCCCGTCCGCATATTTCAAACCTTCACTGGCGACGACGACCACGCCGCCGTATTTATCATGGCACGCTTTTACATCCCTCAAAAATTTCTCGAAACCCGACTCCTTCGCTCCGAGAATCGCGCACGCAAGCGAAGCATTGATGACCGCGGTCGGGGCCCCTCCGTGCGCAATCAATAAATTGTCCATTCTCTTACTCCTTCTAGTTCTCTGGCATATATATTATACCAAATTTCAGGATTTATATAAAGCCTTAAACCCGATAAAAAAAGGAGACGGCGTCTCCTAGTTTCTTTTCTCCAGTCGGTTTTCATAGATTTCGATGATTGCCGGGACGATTAAGATCTGCAGAATGATGGCCGGGAATGTGCCCACGAAATATGCGCCGAGGAAGGCCTGAAAACCGTAGGTGCTGCCTTGAAGGCCGAAGATGAGTGCGGTCACGGCGCCGCCGACGATTCTTCCGGCAAGCATTGCGATTATCAAAGAGAGATAGATGTTAAAGAGTCGGGTTTTGAAGGGTTTGAGGAACTTGTAAATCAAACCGATTACCAATCCGTAGACAGCAAGCTCCGCCGAAATCTGCGCCGCGGTGATGATGTCGGGGATCCCGAAGGGCATCAGAAAAGAAAGCAGGGGCGTGATGATGCCGATGGCGAGCGCGTATTTCCAGCCGACGATGAAACCTGCGATTAACACCGGGAAATGGAGCGGGGAGATAGCTTGGCCGAGGCCTGCCGAGTGGAAAACGGGCGCGAGCACGATGCCCATGGCGATGAAGAGTCCCGAAAGGACGATTTTTTCCGTCTGTTTATGCATGAACATACCTCTTTTCTTGTGAATGTTTAGAAGAATTTTACCATAACTGCCCCCTCCCAATCAAGTTAAATACTAATGAGGAAAAGGTTGTCAATATCTTTTGATTTTTTCTCAAAAAAAGTTAAACATTAGCGTAATTTTTCTGGTGCTTCTGTGAGTTAACAT
>LSQX01343640.1_pt1 | contig 37755 bp, 39 predicted proteins | sample 654561 | NCBI WGS metagenome assembly LSQX01 (sample SAMN04489861, study PRJNA283612) | anaerobic digester metagenome | isolation source: 4 biogas reactors fed with cattle manure at either 37C or 55C with and... | place: Denmark: Kongens Lyngby | collected 2014 | reverse complement strand
AAATGAAGGAGCCCTTGCCTGCTTTGCCTAAGAGTAGTACAATATCAGAGCTAAATCTCAACAGATTGGGGGTGGAGAGGTTTCCTCGGGGCATACAGCTTGTGCCTCGACGAAACCAATAATATGCCTGCTGTTCCAAAACAGAAATCTGGCAAGTCACGCACTCGCAAGCGTCGCGCGAACTGGAAAGCTGAGGCCCCGGCCCTCTCCGTTTGCCCGCAGTGCAAAAAACCAAGGCTGCCTCATAGGGCATGCCCGGAGTGCGGATATTACAGGGGTCGTACAGTTATTGAGGTTGCAGAGTGATTCTTCAACCCAAGGGCACAGAGCGGATTCACTCGGACGCATGGAGTTCGGTTGAACCCGCTCTCAGTCGTTGTTGAGGTCTTTTCGGGGGGGTATCCATATGCGGATAGCTGTTGACGTCATGGGTGGCGACATGGGACCAGCGGAGATGATTCCGGGAGCGTTGATGGCCTCTGAGCAATACGGGGCTCAGGTAGTTCTCGTGGGCGATGAGGCGACCACAAAGAAGGTCTTGAGAGCTAACGGGCGAGGCGAATCTGAAGTCGAGATCGTTCACGCGGCCGACTCCATTTCTATGGATGAGGACCCTCTTTCCGCAGTCCGCCATAAGCGTGATTCCTCACTGGTGGTAGCTGCAAGGCTTGTTCGGGAAGGCAAGGCCGCGGCTGCAGTCACTGCCGGCAGCACCGGAGCTCTCGTCGCAGCCGGCCCTCTCGTTGTGGGGCGACTAAGGGGAGCGTCGAGGCCTGCGCTTGCAACACCTATTCCGACCACAAGAGGAGTTCCTTGCATCATCCTCGATATTGGCGCCAATCCGGAGTGCCAGGCGAAAAACTTGTTTGAGTTTGCCGTCATGGGCTCAGCTTATGCTTCGGCTCTTCTCGGCATTGAAAATCCCCGTATCGGGTTGTTGTCAAACGGCACTGAGGCCAGCAAAGGCACTTCCGTAGTTGTGGAGGCCAATCAGATGCTGTCCGCATCCGGACTGAACTTCATCGGCAACATCGAAGGCCGTTCCATATTCTTCGGCGAAGCAGATGTTGTGGTAATGGACGGGTTTACGGGTAATGTCGTCCTTAAGCTTGCGGAAGGGCTTGGCTCCGCTATCTTCCACATGATGAAGGAGGAGATCGGGGAGAGCTTCAGGGCGAAGATAGGCGCCCTTCTGATGAAGCCAGCTTTGAAAAGCGTCAAGAAGAGAATGGACTACTCGGAATACGGGGGCGCCCCCCTCCTGGGATTGTCGGGCCTGCTGGTGAAGGCCCACGGAAGCTCCAATCGTAAGGCGTTTGCCAATGCCGTGAGGGTAACCTCGGAGTTGCTAAATGAGGGACTTGTGGAGAACATGTCCCGATCCCTTTCGTCAATGGACGGCGCGGGAGACTGATATGTCACATACGAAGATGGACATGGGCTTGAAATGAGGGTAATTGCTTTATAAGATGGGAGTAAGCATCCTCATCTGGAGGTGACCGGTTTTGACCGAAGCTGAAATACTCACCAAAGTACGCGAAATCGTTGCTGACAAGCTTGGCATTGGAGAAGAAGACATACATCTTGAGTCTGACTTCATCGATGATCTTGGTGCCGATTCGCTCTATCTTAACGAGATTGTGTATGAGATCGAAGAGGAATTCGACCTGCGTGTTCCTGATGAAGCTTTTGACCTACTGAGGACGGTTGGTCAGGCTGTTGAATACATCTACAACCGTGTACACGAAGGTCGATAAGGTCTCGTCCGCTCTTGGCCTCAGGTTTCAGGACCCGTCTCTTTTGGCCAAGGCGTTGACTCATACGTCCTATGCAGCGGAGCATGGCCAGGATAGGGCTGCGTCCAACGAGCGCCTTGAATATCTCGGGGATGCCATACTCAAGGCTGTAATGGCTGAGCAGTTAGTGCATCTCATGGGCGATGCGGATGAGGGCAGGCTGTCGAAGGTGTCAGCCCAGGCTGTGAGCGGGCAGGCACTGGCGCGCGCTGCCGTTGAGCTCGGAGTGCCGAACTTCATCATGTTGGGGCTCGGGGAAGAATCAAGTGGCGGCAGAATGCGGCAGAGCAACCTAGCAGGTGCCATGGAGGCCCTTTTTGGAGCCGTGTATCTCGATTCCGGTTTTGATGCAGCCAGATCCTTTATCATTCGGGTGCTGGAAAACGAGATCCATGACGCGATTACCGGCCCTGAGAATGACCATAAGACTGCTTTTCAAGAAGCAGTCCAGGCCAGATCGATGGGACAGGCGTCGTACAGAACAGTGAAGATGGAGGGCCCAGCACATAAGCCGTGGTTCACTGTGGAGGCACTCATTGCCGGTACGGTGGTTGGAACTGGAGAAGGCCCAAGCAAGCGTGCTGCGGAACAAGAAGCGGCCAGGCGAGGGCTCCAGATGCTGGAGGGCGCCGGGATCCGTGAGTTCGGCAGCTCTCTCGAAGACGAGTGAGGTTGTTCTGTTGCGTCTTGACGACAAGGGCTGAGTAGAGCCCGCCGGCGCTTCTACGCCGGCACATATCTATGTTTCGGGGGGTAGTGCGACTTGGAGGTCTTGAAAGTATCCGGTCAGTCAAACCCGAAATCTGTTGCCGGGGCGTTGGCGGCAATCGTGAGAGACCAGGGCCCGGTACAGCTTAATGCTGTGGGTGCGGCAGCTGTTAACCAGGCGGTGAAGGCGATAACTATAGCACGGGGTTTCGTGGCCCCTAATGGAATCGACCTGGTGGCTGTCCCCGCTTTCCTGGAAATAGAGATAGACGGAGAGGAACGTACGGCGATAAGGTTCATCGTAATGCCACGGTAGCACGGACTACTCTTCATCAACGATTAATCAGCAAAAGGCTGCGCCGCTTGGGCGCGGCTTTTGCTGAGCGGACATTGTAGGAGGGCCGAATTTGTACTTAAAGAAGCTCTCTCTGTTCGGGTTTAAGTCATTTGCGAGCAGGGTAGATCTGGATTTTACGCCAGGGCTCACAGGCGTTGTCGGGCCCAATGGCGTCGGAAAGAGCAATATCGCCGATGCTTTCAGATGGGCTTTGGGCGAGCAAAGCCCGAGGATTCTTCGTGGGTCCAGAATGCAGGACGTGATCTTTGCTGGAAGCGAAAGCAGAAAAGGCCTTGGTTATGCCGAGGTGACTCTCGTCTTCGACAACTCAGACGGTTTTCTGAACCTGGGGTTTGACGAGGTTACCGTTACGCGCAGGCTTTTCCGGTCGGGGGAGTCGGAGTACATCTTGAATGGAGTTCCATGCCGGCTCAAGGATATTGTCGATCTATTTTCCGGGACGGGTCTTGGAAAGGAGTCTTACTCAGTTGTTGAGCAAGGCAAGGTTGATGTCATACTGTCCGCTCGCCCGCAGGACAGGAGAGCTATCTTCGATGAAGCTTCCGGGATTACGCGGTACAGGGCCAGGAAGCGGGAAGCAGAGCGCAAGCTTGTGGAAGTTCGCGCCGATCAGCTCAGGGTCGGAGACCTGGTTGCGGAGCTAGGCAGGCAATTGCCTGTTCTTCGTACTCAGGCAGAAGAGGCTGAACGCTGGCATCAACTTTCAGAAAGATTGACGTGCCTGGAAATTGATCTTCTCTGTCACGATTTGATCAGGCTTTCACAGCGGCGCACTGATGTTGCCGCCCGTATAGAGGAACTTGAAAGGCGAGAGCATCAATGTGCGGCAAAATCTGCTGAATGCGAGGCTGCCCTGGAACTCGCCAAAACCCGGACTATGCAAGCAGAGTCAGCTGTTGAAGTGTTGCATGTATCAGCCGGGCAAGCCGCCGCGGCCTCTGAACGCGAGAGCGGTCGTCTCAAGCTTGTGCAGGAGAGGAAGCGAACGCTTTCGGAACGCTCCCGCCAGGTAGCCGAGATGAGCGAGGCAGGAGAGAGGAAACGCGCCAGGCTCGGAGATGAATGCGATCGCCTGGCAAGCCAGGTTGATGTGGCAGCGTTTGAAGGGCGCGACATCATGCAGCAGGCAGATGAATCGCGCAGCCGATTAGCGAAAGCGGCTCAGGCTCGAGCTGCGGCCGAGGCGGAGATAGAAGCCGCAAAATCAGATCTATTCGATGCACTTGCACTGGAGGCAGACTTGAGGTCGCGGATAGGCGCCATAGAGTCTTCCACTCGGTCGGGCGAAGCGCGATTAGCGCGGCTGGCAGAGCAGGCGCACGAGAAGGCTGCGGTTCGTGATAATGCCAGACGCGAGGCGGATGCCCTTCTGTCGGAGTTGGAGCAGCTTCGGACTGAGCTTGCGTATGCGGAGAAGAAGACGGAAGATGCGAGGATATCCTTTGCACGGGCTCAACGAGGAGCGGAGGCGGCTGCAGAACGTGCGTCTGAGGCTGAAGCCAGAGTCTCATCAGCAGCTGCCGCCCATTCTAGCATAGACGCCCTGCAGAGGCAGTATGAGGGATATGGTCGCGCCGTGCGAGCTCTTCTGGCAGGTGACAATTGGCGAGCTACCGGGCTTTTGGGGACTGTTGCTGATCTGATTCGTGTTCCGAGGGAGTACGAGACTGCTGTCGAAGCGGCACTGGGCTCTCAAGTCCAAAACATAGTGGCATCCACCGCAGAGGCGGCCGAAAGAGCCGTGGAGTTCCTCAAGAGGAACAGAGCAGGACGTGCCACTTTCCTTCCGTTGGACATTCTGAGGCCTTCCCCAATCCCCACAGAACGGCTCCCCAAAGGAGAGGCTGGAGTCATCGGGCTGGCATCAGACCTTGTGGAATGCGCGCCCCGGCACCAAAAGGCCATCCAGTATCTTCTTGGGCGTGTATTGGTAGTGAAGGACCTGGAGTGTGGAGTTCGCCTATCGAGGAAAGGGCTAAGGCTCCGCATGGTCACTCTGGAAGGTGACATAGTCTCCGCCGGGGGCGCTATCACAGGCGGAGAGGCGCCTGACCGTCGTGGAGGTCTGCTAGCACGATCCAGGCGGCTGGAAGAGCTGGCCTCGGAACTTGAGAGCGCGAGGGCTGAGAGCGAGAGACTGTATGGAGCGAAGGTTGAGGCTATGGCAGAAGCCAGTCGTCTTCAGCTGGAGCTGGAAGAGTGCGAACGAAAAAGGGCTCAGGCGGAGTTGGCCCTGGGCAGCCTTGATCAAAAATCGAAGTTGTCAGAGGCGGAAATTCAGAGGCTCGCCGATGAGCTGGAAACCCTGGAATTTGAAGCAGAGATAGTAAAGCGGGATATCTCGGCGCTTGCCGCTGAAGCACAGAGTATGACTGAGCAGTTGCGGGACTCTGGGGCCAGGCGTGAGGAACTCGAAAAGTCTTTGTCCGCTTTGAACATGTCTGTGGCTGGACTACGGGAAGAAGAGGCGCGCGAGGCTGAACGCCACTCAGAACTGGCTCAGGAGGCCGCCGCTTACCGGGAGCGCTTGTCGGGGCTGAAAACGGCTCTTGCCAGGGCAAGGGAGCAGTTGGGTTCACATGATGAAGAGCTTGCACAGCTTCGGGAAGAGAAGGATCGGTTGGACAAGGAGTTAGCCGCCGCGTCTGCCCAAATCGAGGCGATCCAGGAGGCAGCTGCAGCATTCGCCAGGGAGTATTCTGAAGCCCAGCGCCTGTTGGATGAGGGTCGTGATGAACGGGCAAGGGCTGCGGCCGAGGTCAACGAGGCGGAGCTGGCGGCCCGTGCGGCTCGCAAGTCTTACCAGGATGCCGCCCCGAAATTGAACGCCGCCAGAATAGAAGAGGCGCGGCTGGCTGCCGAGTACGAGGTATGTGCAGAACGGTTGGTTTCCACCTATTCCATAGACGAGGAAGATGGCCTGTTAAGGAATATCACGATTTCGTCCAGGGCTGGAGCCCAGACCGAAATCGCGCGCCTGCGCACAGAGATTGCGGAGATAGGGCCCGTGAACCATACGGCTGTTGAGGAAGGCCGCAAGCTGGCAGAGAGGCACGAGTTCCTGAAAAGCCAGTTGCGGGACTTGGAGGCCGCACAGGCCTCGCTCGATGAAGTAGTGCTCGAATGCGAACGCACTTGCGAGAAGAAGTTCCTGGAGACTTTCGAGGCCGTGAGAGAAGAGTTTTCCAAGATATTCAGCAGCGTGTTTGGCGGAGGCACCGCCGATCTTGTCTTAGATGATGATGACGACCCCCTCGAGTGCGGGATCGACATAATCTGCCAGCCTCCGGGCAAGAAGCTCTCCAGCCTGCTACTGATGTCAAGGGGTGAGAGGTCGCTCATAGCTATTGCTCTGCTGTTTGCAATCATGAGGGTGAACCCGAGTCCAGTCTGTCTTCTCGACGAGATCGATTCTGCCCTTGACGAGGCCAACCTAATTAGATTCGCGCAGTTGCTCAGGGCTACGTCCCAGGACGTGCAATTGATCGTAGTAACACACAGAAAGCGCACCATGGAATGTGCCGATACGCTCTTTGGCGTGACCATGGAGGAATCGGGAGTATCGAAAGTCTTCTCTATTCGAACGGATCAGCAAGTGAGCTGATGGCACGGAGGTATGCAGATGTCACCATCATTTTTCTCAAACTTGTGGAACGGGCTTGCAAAGACAAGGGACGCTATCATTCGCCCGATTGAAGACTTGTTCTCGAAGAACAAGCCCATAGACGAGGAGACACTGGAGGAACTGGAGGCAGTCCTTATTCAGTCAGACCTGGGAATTGCCGCGACCAGCGCGATCATTGAGTCACTACGTGAATGTGGTTCTCGAGGAGAGCGGCTCGATGCCGACGGAGCGGTTGCCCTGATAGAGCAGGAGCTTATCTCCATACTGGGTGCACAAACCGTGCCTCTTGCAAAGGCCGGCCAACCTCCTACCGTGGTCATGGTAGTGGGAGTAAACGGAACAGGCAAGACCACATCGATAGGAAAGATCGCATCTATGCTCGTGCGTGAGGGGAACAGGGTGATGCTTGCCGCAGCTGACACTTTTCGTGCAGCAGCCGCAGAGCAGCTGGAGGTTTGGGGTAACAGAGTCGGATGCAATGTCATACGCCATAAAGAGGGGTCTGACCCTGCGGCTGTGGCCTTCGATGCCTATCAGTCTGCGCGGGCGCGCGGCTTTGACTACCTGCTCATCGACACTGCAGGCAGGCTTCATACCAAGAGCAACCTCATGGAAGAGCTGAAGAAGATAAGAAGAGTGATCTCACGGGAGTGTGACAGTGCTCCTCACGAGGTATTGCTCGTTGTGGATGCTACCACCGGGCAGAATGCAATAGCGCAGGCGCGAGTCTTCAATGAAGCTGTCGGAGTCACTGGCGTGGTTCTGACGAAGCTGGATGGAACGGCCCGAGGTGGCATTGTGGTCGCCATCAGCCAGGAGCTGGACATCCCTGTAAAGTATGTGGGAGTGGGTGAAGGGGCCGAAGATCTCAGGCCATTTAGTCCGGATCGATTCGTCCAGGGCATCCTGAGTACGGATGGCGGGGCTCGCTAGAGATGGGGCATTGATCTGAGTGCGGCCCGAAAGGGTGTTGATGTTACCGCATCGCTATGGGTAAGCAACCCGGCAGCGAACAGTCTCCAGCTCTCATAGGCGGAGTTAACTGGTATGATGGCTACAAGCAAGCGACATGGGTGTGAACACGTCGCTGAGGGGATTTGCTTGCGCTCAAAAGTGCCGGGTGCAGGTCGAAGTGGCCTCGCTCACAGCCATGATGATCACTATCGTGCTTCATTTCGGCGGAGCGGGTCAGCGGAGCCGGATGACCCACTGGCGGGCCAGTTTTGGAGGCAAGTGACCCACCCATAGGCCATTTCTCAGAATATCGACCCGCTGGTGGGCCAATCAGGCTGCCGAGCCCCATTCCACTCCAACTCCTATACTTCCAGAGAATGGAAACCGCTGTAGCTGGGAATACAGGCAGCGATGCTGCAGCATCGCTGCTAACTTGATTCCTGTTGGGCCAGGTGACCCGCTGGCGGGTCAATTTCGGGGAAAATGGCCCGCCCATGGGCCAATTATGAAAATATCGGCCCGCTGGTGGGTCATCCGGCTAGATACTAGGCCTTCAACGCCCAATCCCCGTCTCAAACTCCCACAGTCACATTCCTGTGCACATTCAGATGATTGGAATAGCCATGAAACCTGGTAGCACAGGGCTGAAAGCCGTTGGCAACTATTATCTATCATCTTCAAGCGAAACGCATCGCCTTAGGGGCTCGTGATTCAACTCAGTTAAGCCTTGAGCGAACATTGTGTCACCATAGTCTACATGCGGGACAACAGCTCACGGAGTCTGCCTTCTCTTCAGCCCAAAGCCATTGACTACAATGCCTGGCTGACCACGCAGTAATAGTGCATCTGGCATATGCCACATGTGGAATGTGGGTTTCAGTCTGAGGTTGCTTGCCCGTAGCTTTCTTATGTTCTCAGGGCAAGGCGACCTACTGGCAGGTAGCCCAGTCGGCGCCCGGCCTCAGTCTGCAAAGCCCTGCCCCGAACGCGCCTGAACATGCTCAAGGGGAATGGCGCGACCTACATGCCAAATGCAAACCGGGGCAATTCACATGGCAATATCGGCTTGTGCCGTAATTTCTTGTTGACAAGGGGTGTTGATCCCTGTATACTTCCTGGTGTAAAGGCATGAACCTTAACACTGGCAAGGTGGTTGGGGCCGATGCTCGACAAGATGCTCAGAATGGGCGCTCTTTTTGACGTCCACAGTCCTCTGCTTACAGAGCTCCAGAGGGAAATGTGCGAACTCTACTACTTCAACGATTACTCGCTGGCAGAGATATCGGAGCTGCATGGGGTTTCTCGGCAAGCGGTTCATGATGCCCTTGCCCGTGCCGAGCGCGCCATGGAGGATCATGAGAAGGCTTTCGGCCTTGTCGAGAAGGCTGGAGAAAGACGAGTTCGCCTTGGCCAACTGGATTCGAAATTGTCCGAGGCCTGCCTCCGGCTGGATGAAGCCATGGGGAGCCTGGGCGAAGCCATGCTCTGCGGCTGCATGCGGGATGCCTGCGAGTTGACCGCTGCGTGTGAGGGCATCAAGCAGGCTTTGGAGATCATTGGCTCAGCTCGGCAGCTGGTTGCAGCTGTTGATTCAGGGGATGATAGCCTTTGCGACATTGAAGAGAAAGATGGCGAGAGGAGGGGCAAGGCATAATGTTTGAGAACCTCTCAGCCCGTCTCCAGAATGTTTTCAGCAACCTGCGAAACCGCGGGCGATTGACTGAGAAGGATGTTGATTTGGCCCTCAGGGAAGTGCGGATGGCCCTTCTAGAGGCCGACGTCAACTTCAAGGTGGCTCGTGATTTCACTGCCAGGGTGCGAGAACGCGCAGTCGGAGAGGAGGTTATGAAGAGCCTCACTCCGGCGCAGCAGGTCATCAAGGTCGTGCAGCTTGAGTTGAGTGACTTGATGGGAGGCCAGGCGGCCAGGATTGCCTTTGCGTCTCGTCCTCCGACTGTCGTAATGCTAGTGGGGCTGCAGGGCTCAGGCAAGACGACAAGCTGCGCGAAGTTGGCGAATCTCCTGCGCAAGCAGGGACATAAGCCGCTACTGGTTGCAGGAGATGTGTACCGGCCCGCAGCTATCAAGCAGCTTCAGGTACTCGGGGATCAGCTTGGAGTCGAAGTCTTCTCCATGGGTGACAAGACGGATCCAGTTGACATAGCAGCGGCAGCTGTTGAGCGCGGAAAAGCGATGAATAACAGCGTTGTCATACTGGATACTGCGGGCAGATTGCATATCGACGATCAGATGATGGATGAACTTGAGAGGATCAAGTCCAGAGTCAATCCCACAGAGATCCTGCTGGTCGTTGACGCCATGACCGGTCAGGATGCGGTCAATGTGGCCTCTGCTTTCAATGATCGCCTGGGCATTGATGGAGTGATCTTGACGAAACTGGATGGCGATGCTCGGGGAGGCGCGGCGCTTTCTGTTCGTGCCGTTACCGGAAAACCCATCAAGTTCGTGACTACAGGAGAGAAGCTGGACGCACTAGAGCAATTCCATCCGGAGCGAATGGCTTCACGAATCCTGGGCATGGGCGATGTGCTGACAATAATCGAGAAGGCTGAGGAGGCATTCAATGCTGAACAGGCATTGAAGCTCGAGGAGAAGCTCCGCAAGGAGGAGTTCACCCTGGAGGATTTCCTTTCGCAGCTTCAGGATGTTCGCAAGATGGGCCCACTCGACCAGCTGCTCGGGATGATTCCGGGGCTAAGCAAATCCAAGGCCCTCAAGGGCGTGTCTGTGGATGAGAAGGATCTTGCCCGAGTAGAGGCTATAATAAGGTCGATGACTCCAGCGGAAAGGCGAAATCCTGCTATCATAGGCGGATCCCGAAAGCGGCGCATCGCGAAAGGGAGTGGCGTAAGAGTGCAGGATGTAAACGCCCTTCTCAAGCAATTCGATCAAACGCGCAAGATGCTGAAGCAATTTGGTGATGCATCCAGGCGTGGCGGACCTTCCAGGAAGATGCCGTTCATGCCGTAGTTACCTGTGCTGACACAGATTATCTGTCGAAAAAGAAAGCACCTGGAGGTGTAATAGTAAGAAATGGCTGTTCGTATCAGGTTGACCAGAACAGGAGCAAAGAAGCAACCCTATTACAGGGTGGTAGTGGCTGACTCAAGATCGCCGAGGGACGGAAGATTCATTGAGATTTTGGGACATTACAATCCCAGAGTCGACCCTCCGGAAATCGTTGTTGATACAGAGAAAGCTGCGGAGTGGATAAAGCGTGGAGCTCAGCCTTCTGAGACTGTTCGCGCGTTGCTAGTCAAAGCAGGTCTTGAGATGTGTAAAACATCCGGAAAAGGAGCTCAGCCTGCAGAGGCCAATGCAGCTGCGGCCGAAGCTGCTGAGAACTAGTTGGTGATACAGATGGAAGGGAACAAGACGAACGAGAGCCGGTTATGTCAACTGGTGACATTTCTCGCGACAAGTCTTGTGGACGAGCCTGAAGAGGTGCGTGTTCGCGAGATGCAAAGTGGCGACTCGGTTATTTTCGAAGTATCCGTGGCAGCCGACGACATGGGCAAGATAATTGGGAGGCGCGGACGAGTGGCGCGCGCCATTCGGTCTGTCACGAAAGCTGCTGCCATACGAGAAGGCAAGCGAGTGATGGTGGAAATCGTAGAATGACAAATGGCCGAGATCAGCTAGTGCTCATTGGAGTGATCATGGGAACGCATGGACTCGGTGGTGAGCTCAGAGTCCGCCCTGAGAATGGTGATCCAAGGCGTTTTCGCGGAGTTGATCGCGTTTTCCTCGGGCGTGGCGATGGCACTTGTTTTCAGGAACGCCGAGTGGTGTCAGAACGTGGGCATGGGAAGGGCTCGCTAGTGTCGCTCGAGGGATTGGAGGATTCGGAATCCGCCAAGTTGCTCAAAGGCTACGGGCTTTTTCTGCCCCAGTCGGAACTGCCTCCATTGCCCGAGGATGTGTACTATGCTTTTGATCTCATTGGCCTGGATGTCTACTCTACGACTGGCCAGCATCTTGGCTGTGTGAGTGAAGTAATGTATTTGCCGGCCAACGATGTTTTTGTGGTAAGACCTGATTCCGGCCGCGAGTTTTTGGTGCCTGCAGTCGACGATATTGTCCATGAGATCGATCTTGTAGGAGGCCGTATGGTAATAGACGACCGGCCCGGTCTGCGATGAAGGCAAATGGGGTTCGGGTGTGCCGCCTCAGCCTCAAGAAAAAGACGGATTCATGGGTGGGAGGGTGATCTGGAGCGTGGAGATTGATATCCTGACGATTTTCCCAGGGATGTTCTACGGGCCGCTTTCAGAAAGCATCCTGGGTCGCGCGCAGGAAAAGGGAATCCTCACTGTCCGAATCCATGATATCCGTGATTTTTCCACCAGCCGGCATCGTGTTGTGGATGATTATTCGTTCGGCGGAGGACCGGGAATGGTAATGAAGGCAGAGCCGATTGCAGCGGCAACAGAGCATGCCCTTGCTGCGCGTATGGCGACAGGAGGCGGCCCTTCGAGGGTAATCATGACCACGCCTGTAGGTGCAACATTCTCTCAAGATAAGGCCAGGGAGTTCGCGTTCTGCGACCATCTGGTCATTATCTGCGGCCACTATGAAGGTGTCGATGAGCGAGTGATGGGTTTGGTGACTGACAGAGTCTCTGTAGGCGACTACGTGCTCACCGGCGGGGAGCTGCCTGCCATGATCATGGTTGACGCTATTGCTCGCCTTCTGCCCGGTGTATTGGGAGATGAAGAGAGTGCATCCTCAGATTCCTTTTGGGATGGCATCCTCGACTATCCTCACTACACGAGGCCAAGGGTTTGGCGTGGCCTTGAGGCACCTGAGGTTCTGCTCTCGGGCGATCATGAGAGAATACGGATATGGCGGCGAAAGCAGGCTCTCAAGCGTACTTTAAAGTGGCGTCCTGATTTGCTCGACCAGGTTGAGTTGACTGGCGAAGATGCAGAGTTGCTCAAGCAAGTCATGGAGGATAGCTAAGGGGCCTTGAAGGCGGCGGTTGGTCTTCCTTGATGAGCGCAGTTGCATTATGGTATACTGACGTTTGTCGAAAACCCGTTGAGGAGTGGAATAGAAGTGAACATTGTAGATACAATCGAACGCGAGCAGATGCGTGCCGACCTCCCTGACTTCGGCGCTGGCGACACAGTCAGAGTTCATGTTCGCGTTGTGGAAGGCGTACGAGAGCGCATCCAGGTCTTCGAAGGTGTTGTGCTAGGCAGGAGCGGAAGCGGCCTTTCCGAGTCATTTACTGTAAGGAAGATCTCATCTGGGATCGGAGTCGAAAGGATCTTTCCGGTTCATTCGCCCAAGATCGACAAGATAGAGGTAGTTAGGTACGGAGATGTACGCAAAGCTAAACTGTACTACCTTCGTGGCCGTGTCGGGCGCAGAGCCAGGATCAGGGAGAAGAGGCAGGCCTAGTGGAACTCTCGCGTTGTGCCCCATGCCTGCTAACTCGCCTTGTTCTTGGTAGCCGCGAGGAGGTCAGGAACGGATGAAGGTTCCTCCTGAGGAGAAAATGAGGTCTGAGCCTGGCGGAGCTGATACCGGCGCAAGCCGCAAGGGGTGCGATGCTGGCCTGAAGGGCGTCGATCGCGGGCGTAGGCGCAGGCCGAATGAGGCTCATGGTTGTGATGACAACGGGAGGACCGGTTCGACCAGGGCAATGATTGTGGAATATGCCAATATGGTTATCGTTGCTCTTGTTCTGGCGGCATTCATTATGACGTTCGTTGCCAGATCCTTTTTGGTCCAGGGGAGTTCAATGGAGCCGACTTTGCACCATGGCGAGCGGCTCCTGGTAAACAGGTTTGTGTACAGATTCAGCGAACCCGAGCGCGGGGATATTGTCGTGTTTCGCTATCCGGAGAATCCGCGGCAGATGTTTGTAAAGCGGGTAATAGGTCTTCCCGGAGACCTGGTCGAGATCACCGGAGGTGTGGTCTATGTAAGCGGCATGGGGCTTGTTGAGCCTTACATAGCCGAACCGCCAATCGGCGAATATGGTCCGGCCCTGGTTCCGGCAAAGAGAGTATTTGTGCTGGGTGACAACAGAAATTGCAGTCACGACAGCACCTATGAATCTGTGGGCATGGTGCCGTACAGCAGTATCCAGGGGAAGGCTTTCCTTGTGTACTGGCCTCTTGGCCAGATAAGAACATGCAAGAACCCATCTTATTCAGGTGTGCCTGATGTTCCAGGATCCGAAATGGCTATCGTGCCGGGCACGCCGTGATCACAGCACCCATCGCCGGGGCGGATGCTTTCCGTACCCGGCCATATTTCTTTTTGGAGGAATTGACATGGGTTTCAGTTGGTATCCGGGACACATGGCCAGAGCAGTTGACCAGCTCAAGCAGAGTATGAAGCTGATCGATGTGGTCATTGAGATACTCGATGCCCGTGCTCCCCGGTCTACCAGAAACATCGAATTGTCGGAGATAACCGGCGGCAAGCCTGGAGTAGTCGTGCTGAACAAAGCGGATCTGGCAGATCCGGCGACTACACGAGCCTGGGTTGAGCGTTACTTGGCAGAAGGATTTCGCGCAATCCCAGCTGACTGCAGGACAGGGGAGGGCGTGCCAGAGGCTATTGCTGCCGCGATTGACGCAGCGAGGGAGGGAGAAGACCCCCGTGGGGAAAGACGTCATTCGCGCGCGCGGTTCCGTACCGCCGTGCTGGGTATTCCTAATGTTGGCAAGTCCTCTTTCATCAACAGGGCCGCCAGGCGGAGCAGGGCAAAGGTAGGCGATCATCCAGGAGTTACACGGGCCAAGCAGTGGATTGTGATCGACAGGGACCTTGAGATGCTCGACACTCCTGGTATCATGCCGCCGCGTGTTCGCGACCATCGGGTCTGGACGGCTCTTGCGGCCCTCGGGTGTTTGGATGCCTCAACATATGATGTAGAGCCGCTGGCGACAGCCCTTATGGCACGACTGGATGGTATGGGGCTTAGCGATTATCGCGGTAGATACAGGGTTCCCGAGGAGTGCTCTGATCCTCACGAGGTGTTGGAGCATGTGGCACGCAGTCGCGGGTGCATGAGAACAGGAGGCAAGTTCGACACGGCCAGGGCGGCTGAGATCGTTGTGCGGGATTTCAGGTTGGGGAGGCTTGGCCGTGCTACTTTGGAGTCGCCATGAGCTTCGCGGCAGAGGAGTGAAGTGAAGTGAGCGGTCTGGTGGTGTTCGACGATTCCTTGAGAGATGCCGGATTCCGCATCATTGCTGGCGTGGATGAAGCCGGGAGGGGGCCCCTTGCTGGTCCTGTTGTGGCGGCAGCCGTGGTGCTGCCCGAAGGGGAGCATCCTCTGGGGATAGATGACTCAAAACGGCTTTCGGCCAGGAAAAGAGAGACGGTTTTCGCCAGGATCCTGAGATCCGCCGTCGAGGTAAGTGTCGGAGTAGCCTGGCAAGATGAGATCGACGAGGTTAACATACGGGTGGCTTCACTTCGCGCAATGGCGCGAGCTGTGGGCAAGCTTTGTGTTGTCCCCAACTTGGTTTTGGTCGACGGGAAGGATCTCCCCGGCCTGCAGTTGCCAGCCGTTGCGCTGGCCCATGCTGACGCCAGGAGCGAGTCTGTTGCCGCAGCCTCAATAGTGGCCAAAGTTGTTCGCGATGCCCTCATGTGCGAGTTGCACACCGCATACCCGGAGTACGGTTTTGACAGGCATAAGGGATATCCTACGCCTGAGCATCTACGAAAACTGTCCGTTTTTGGGCCGTGCCCGCTGCACAGAAGGAGTTTTCATGGGGTGGGCTAGTCAGGGTTGAGTTAAGCTGGAATAGGAGTCACCCTCAAGGTGATGGCGCATCGCCCGGAAGGGTGATTTTTGCTATAGTGGGAGGAAATGGAGGAGAGGTGGTAGAACATGAACTCAGGTGAGGTGCGCAAATGAGTTCGCAAGCTGTTGGCAGGGCAGGCGAGGAGTTTGCCTGCGCATATGTGGAGAGCCTGGGCTACGCGGTTTTGGGCCGCAATCTGCGCCTTGGAAGAAACGAGATTGACATTCTTGCCATGGACGGTGACGTTCTGGTGGTCATAGAAGTGAAAACACGGCTTTCAGAGGGGTTCGGATTGCCTGAGGAGCAGATAAGCTCGTCCAAGGTTCGTTCGCTCTACCAGCTTGCGTCAAGAATCTCCGCGATCCATGGCGGTGCTACTGTGCGTGTGGATGTGGTGGCGATAAGGGCGTCCGGATTGGGCCCCTACGGGCTGACCGAGCCCAACCTGTCCCATATCCGCAATGCAATATCCTGACATCAATTGGAGGGATGCTGTTGCTCTCTGCGGCGAGAGGATGCGCCCTACAGGGCATAACTGGGATGCCGGTGATGGTCGAATGTGACCTTGCTCGAGGTCTTCCGTCCTTTGACATCGTAGGCTTGCCTGATTCGACGGTCAGAGAATCACGGGAGCGTGTAAGGGCTGCCATAAGGAATTCCGGCTACGAGTTTCCGCTTTCCAGGATTACTGTGAATCTTGCCCCGGCTGATGTGCGAAAGGTAGGCTTGGGGCTCGATCTTCCAATAGCCGTATCGATACTGGCTGCCTCGGGCCAGGCACCTCAGGGGGGGCTTCGCGGGGTTACCCTTGTAGGCGAGCTTTCCCTTGAGGGGATCATAAGGCCCGTTCGAGGAATACTTCCGGCGTGCGCCGGGGCACGAAAAGCAGGGAGCGAGGTCATTGTGGTACCTGCAGGGAATGCCAACGAGGCTATGTGTATCTCCGGGGTTTCAGTAGTGGCTGCCCGGAGCCTTGGAGAGGTCGTGAAGTTTCTCATAACAGGCATACCGCCACAGCCGCCTCCAGCACCTGAAGAGGCCGCCGAAGATGTGCACTCTGGCCCTGATTTCGCACAGGTGCTGGGTCAGGCAGCTGCAGTGCGCGCATTGAAGATTGCAGTTGCCGGCGGACACAATCTCATCATGGTCGGCCCGCCAGGCGCCGGCAAAACCCTTATGGCATCATGCGTTCCGTCTGTCCTGCCGGAGATGAACCTGGAGGAGGCTATTGAGGTCACGTCCATTCAGAGCGTTGCAGGGCTTACTTACGGTAGAGGCCTGGCCGCAAAGCGCCCGTTCAGGAACCCCCATCATTCGGTGACTCCCGCAGGGATGCTCGGAGGCGGGAACCCTCCGTTTCCAGGGGAGGTCACATTGGCACACAGAGGCGTGCTTTATCTCGATGAATACTGCGAATACCGTCAGGCGGTCCTCCAGTGCCTGAAGGGCCCGATGGGGGATGGATTCGTTGTCATATCTCGTTCTCGGGCAAGGGTTGTTTTCCCCTCGACGTTCATGCTGATTGCATCTGCAAATCCCTGTCCATGCGGTTATCTTGGGGACTGGGAGCGTCCGTGCGTGTGCAGTGGCGATCAGATCATGAGATATGAAAGGAAGCTATCGGGGCCTGTAATCGATCGGATCGACATTCAGGTTGATGTTCCACGTGTGAGCAGGGCTAATCTGCAGGGGCGAAAGCTGTACCGCTCGTCGGCTCAGATTCGTGCGAGTGTTAGTGAGGCTCGGGCAAGGCAGAAGCGACGGTATGCTAGCCCTGTTGCTACGAATGCGGGCATGGATTCGCGGAACATCGAGGGTGTGGCATCACTTTCGCCTCTGGCCAGTGCCTTGCTGTACGAGGCCGTCGACAAGATGGCCCTTTCGGCAAGAGCCTATCACAAGCTAATCAAGGTGGCCAGAACCATTGCGGATCTGGATGGTTCTTGCCACGTCAAGGATGAACACGTGCTGGAGGCGATTCAGTACAGAGTACTTGATTCTGCATCAAGGGCGAGGTGTTCACATGGCTGACATGGAGCCAAAGCTTGGATGGGAGGATGTGCCCGAACCGGAAGGCCGAGAGCTTGCCGCCTGGGTGTTTTGGAATTCGGTCCCGGGATTTGGATCACGCAGCTTCCTTCGGATGCTGGAGAAGTACGGGTCGGCTGTAGAAGGCCTCGAGGGTGCGAGGCGCGGCGGAAAACCTCCCGCCTACACCCGGCGTGCCCCATGGAATTGGGCCGGGAGAACAAGTGATCCTGTGAAGATGGGGATGGACGAGATAGCCAGGGCTTCGAGGATACGAGCACGCATAATCCCGTGCCCGTCTCCGCTCTATCCCCCTCCTTTGCGCAAGATCCATGATCCGCCCATTCTGCTTTATGCTGTGGGAAATCGGGGATTGACGGAAGTCCCCTGGGTTGCGATGGTCGGATCGAGGCAGGCCACGGCCTACGGGGTTGCGATTGCAAGAAGATATGGGCGTTTGCTTGCTTCTGCCGGCATCGGCGTAGTGAGTGGGCTAGCCCGGGGGATAGATGCTGCTGCCCACCGTGGCGCCATTGAGGGCGGAGGCCTTACTGTAGGGGTTCTTGGGGCAGGACTGGGGGATGACATGACGTCAAGGCTGAGGAAGCTGATCAGAGAAGTAGCAGCTTCAGGTTGCATCATCTCTCCTTTTCCCATAGGTTGGGGGGCATGTAAGGATACGTTTCCTGCTCGGAACAGGATCATAAGCGGCATGTCTGAGGCGTGTATTGTAGTGGAGGCGGCTGCAACGAGCGGGGCCAAGATCACAGCTGATTTTGCGACTGAACAGGGCAAGTGCGTGTTTGCCGTCCCCGGCGATATCAACAGGCCTACCTCTGTTGGAGCGAACCAGCTGCTGGGCACGCAGGCCGAACCATTGCTTGATATCGGCGAGGTCATCGACAGACTTGCATCCAGGGGCGTTCTAGCCAAAGGGGATGGTCCAGTCCGATACTCAGGGGGTGTTCTTGACCAGGTAGACCGCGCTGTGCTGGACTCTTTGACTGTGAACACAAGTTTTGAGACAATTCAGGTAGAATTAGGGTTGCCCGCTCAGAGGCTGTTGATCTCGTTGACGCGGCTGGAGTTCGCAGGTCTGATAGACCGGGAACCCGGCATGAGGTATACAAAACGGCATTGAACTGAAGGCGGGATTGAGCCTCTCAGGCCACGTACTAGAGCCTGCCGGTGTTGACCTGAAATTCTGCCTGAGATAAACTGTTCCTGACATCCAAACTTTGGAGGTGCCCTCATGGGAAAGACTCTCGTAATAGTGGAGTCGCCAGCTAAAGTAAAGACATTATCAAAGTTCCTTGGGCGCCAGTATGCACTGAAGGCGTCAGTCGGTCACGTAAGAGATTTGCCTAAAAGCCAGTTGGGAGTGGACGTTGATAACAACTATGCTCCGAAGTACATCACCATCCGCGGAAAAGGCGATGTAATACGCGAGTTGAAGGATTCTGCCAAGAAGGCGGATACGATACTTCTGGCTACCGACCCTGACAGAGAAGGGGAGGCCATTTCGTGGCATCTAGCCTACATACTTGGCGTAGATCCGGAATCGGAATGCCGGATCGAATTCAATGAGATAACTGAGAACGCTGTGAAGAACGCGCTCAAGAACCCGAGGCCAATAGATAAGGGCAGGGTCGATGCTCAGCAGGCCAGGCGGGTGCTTGACAGGCTTGTGGGATACAAGCTAAGTCCGTTCCTTTGGAAGAAAGTGCGACCCGGACTGTCGGCCGGACGTGTTCAGTCTTCCGCGCTCAAGATAATATGCGACCGTGAGCGCGAAATAGAGAGTTTCGTGTCAGAGGAGTACTGGAGCCTCAGCGCCGAGCTTTCTCCCATGCCGCGTGGCAGGAAGTTTGAGGCACGTTTCGTTCCCGAGGACGACAAACGCCTTTCTAAGGAAGATACCGACAAGATCCTTGCAGATCTCGAAGGCGTTGACTATATGGTGGAATCGATAAACGTGAGAGACCAGGCCAGGAGGCCTGCCCCTCCGTTTATCACAAGCACTCTGCAGCAGGAGGCTTTCAGGAAACTTGGTTTCTCGGGCAGGCGAACCATGTCGAATGCCCAGGCGCTCTATGAAGGAGTCGAGGTGGCGGGAGAAGGGCATGTAGCGCTGATCACATATATGCGTACAGATTCCACCAGAGTGGCGCGGGAGGCGCAGATGGCTGCCAGGGACTACGCGCGCGATAGGTGGGGGTCGAAGTACGTTCCCCGGTCGCCGAGGGCATATGTATCGAGAAAGGGAGCGCAGGATGCGCACGAGGCGATCAGGCCTACTTCTGTGAGCCGCACGCCCGAAAGCCTTAAGGCGAGCTTGGGCCGCGACCAACTAAGGCTCTATACGCTCATATGGTCAAGGTTCATGGCAAGTCAGATGTCGGATGCCGTGAAAGAGGTTACATCGGTGGACATATCTGCAGGCAAACACAGATTTCGTGCAACCGGGCAGAAGATGAAGTTTGACGGGTTCACTGTGATCTACACGGAGGGCCGCGATGACGAGAATTCCAGGGATGAGGATAAGCGCGAACTTCCTGCTCTCGAGGCTGGACAAGGGCTCGACCTTGTGCAGCTTCTTCCCAAGCAGCATTTCACTCAGCCGCCGCCACGCTACACCGAAGCGACCCTGGTAAAGGAGCTTGAGAAGCACGGCATCGGGCGGCCTAGCACGTACGCGCCAATAATCGATACTCTGCGAAAAAGGGACTACGCAGAGCTCGACAAGAAACGCTTTGTGCCAACCGAGGTAGGACTCGTAGTCTGCGATCTCCTGAGCGAGCATTTTCCTTCTGTAGTGGATCTGGAGTTCACGGCGAAGATGGAGGAGAAGCTTGACGGCGTTGAGGAGAACGAGGCGGATTGGATTAGGGTCACTGACGCATTCTACAAGCCGTTCTCGGAAACGCTTGCCAAGGCGGAGAAAGTCGCCGAGAAGATCGTGATCGAGGACGAACCTGTAGGGGAGCCGTGCCCTGAATGCGGAACTGAACTAGTCATAAAGAGCGGGCGTTACGGCAAGTTCATCGCATGCCCGATGTATCCCAAGTGCACCTACCGGCGGAGCATAGTGAAGAAGCTTGACGTGAAGTGCCCCAAGTGCGGTGGAGATGTGGTAGAGCGGCGGAGCAAGAAAGGGCGGACGTTTTACGGCTGCTCCAATTACCCGGATTGCGATTTCGTGGCATGGAATCGCCCAACGAACGTGAACTGCCCCGTATGCGGTTCATTCACGACTGTGAGGCAGAGAAGCGGAGGCTTGACGTACAAGTGTGCGAACGCCGAATGCGGGAACTCCTGGAAGGAGGTTGCAGGCTCTGACCGTGGCAAGAAGAGGGAAGAGGCCTGAAGCTCCGAATGAGATCGTCATAATCGGCGCAGGGCTTGCAGGAAGTGAGGCTGCGTGGCAGGCCTCTCAGATGGGTATTGACGTCACGTTGTACGAGATGCGCCCGGGCGTGTCGACGCCTGCGCATACTACGGGCGACTTCGCAGAGCTTGTTTGCAGCAACTCGCTTGGTTCCGATCGAGAGGGAACTGCCCCGGGATTGCTCAAAGAGGAGCTTCGGGCCTTAGGTTCAATCATTCTGCGCTCTGCCGACAAGACTCGCGTTCCTGCAGGGCAGGCTTTGGCGGTTGATCGAGGGTTCTTCGCCTCGGGAGTTACGAAGCAGCTTGAAGCTGTCGGCAAGATCAAGGTGGTCCGGGAGGAGGTTGTTAGGGTGCCTCAAGGAGCAATAGTTATTATTGCCACCGGGCCTCTCACATCGTCGGCCTTCTCTGAGGAGATTTCATCGCTTCTCGGCCGTGGCCACCTTCACTTCTTTGACGCTGTCGCTCCGATCATAAGCGGCTATTCTGTGGATTGGTCGCGCGTGTACTGGGCATCGCGATATGGCAAGGGCGATGCGGATTATGCCAATTGCGCAATGAATGAAGAAGAGTACCATGCATTCTATGAAAGCCTGGTCCAGGCTGAAACAGCCGAGATGCATGAGTTTGAATCCCTGAAGCTGTTCGAAGGATGCATGCCCATTGAGGAGATTGCCAGGCGCGGCCGTGACACTCTGCGTTACGGTCCATTGAAGCCCGTAGGCTTGATAGACCCTCGTACCGGTCGGCGCCCTTACGCTGTTGTACAATTGCGGAAGGAGAATGTACCCGGTTCGCTCTTTAACATGGTCGGATTTCAGACCAGGCTCAAGCAAGGAGAGCAGATGCGAGTATTCAGAATGATACCGGGCCTAGAGGAAGCGGAATTTGTTCGCTATGGGATGATGCACAGGAACACTTTTGTGAACGGACCTGAACACCTGGCCCCAACCCTCCAACTAAAGGAAAATGAACGCATCTTCATGGCGGGCCAGATCACAGGGGTGGAGGGCTACATGGAGTCTACGGCAATGGGCCTTGTGTGCGGGATAAATGCCGCCAGACTGGCTCAGGGGAAGAACCCCCTGGTATTTCCAGAGGAGACCGCGATCGGTTCTCTGTGCTCTTACGTGTCCACTCCGTGCAAGGGCGAGTTCCAGCCTATGAATGTCAACTTCGGCCTGCTGCCTGATCCCCCGCAAAGAGCCAGGAAGAGCGAGAGGAGAATGTGGAAGGTCGCCTCGGCCAGGCAGGCCTTGAAGGATTTCGTGGCATCCGTGCGGAGCAGTTGATTTCGGGTGCTGCGCGAGCACTGAACTTTGTGGCTTGAGCACAAGAAACCGCCGTGTGGCCAGGATAGCAATGGAGTGGATTCCCTTGGATTACCGTGATGATTTCATTCGTTACCTGGAGGCGGAAAGAAACCTGTCTCCCAGGACAGTGGAGGCGTACACCAGAGATATTGATCAATTCATATCTTTCTGCGAAAAGATCCAAAAGCCAGGTCAGACAGGTGAAACGAGTTCGGCTGTGGCTCTAGAGGCCGATGCGTATCGGTTGACTACGCTCAGGAAGTATCTTGCGACCCTCCAATCGCGGGGGCTCAGCAACAGCAGCGTGGCAAGGAAGATGAGCGCCATAAGGTCATATTTGAAGTTTCTGGCGCGCCAAGGAGTCATCGATAGCAATCCAGCTGTAACTATGTCGCAGGCCAGACGCCCTAGACGGCTGCCTCGGACCCTGGCGCAGGATGATATCGAGCGCTTGATATCTGTTTGCGGGGATGATTCTCCGCTTGCCTTGCGGGATAGGGCCATTCTTGAATTGCTGTACTCCTCAGGCATAAGGCTGTCGGAGTTGGTGGGCCTGGATCTCAGGGATTACAGCGCCGCGTCAGGAACGGTCCGTGTTTTCGGCAAAGGCGCCAAGGAACGAATAGCTCCTGTGGGACGTCCGGCGGCGCAAGCGATTCATGATTACATCACCAATGCCCGTCCCAGGCTTCTGTCGGATGCCCGGGAAGAAGCTCTCTTCTTGAACAGGGGAGGAGGTAGGCTCTCCGGCCGCTCGGTGGAGAGAATGATGAAGAAGCGGCTAATGGAGGCGGGTCTTCCACGCACCGCTACCCCGCATTCCTTGCGCCATTCGTTTGCGACTCATCTTACTGATTCAGGGGCAGACTTGCGTGCAGTCCAAGAGCTGCTGGGCCATGCTGATATTTCTACTACACAGATCTATACAAGCGTATCTCGAGAGAGGCTTTACAGGGTATACAAGAAGACCCATCCGAGAGCCTGAAATCCGTTCGGCCAATTAGGAGGCTTCAGCTAGAATGAGTCAATCACTGATAGACATGAAGGGCACCACTGTTGTAGCAGTCATCCGTGATGGCAGGTGCGCCATGGGTTCTGACGGCCAGGTGACCCTGGGCAATACTGTCGTAAAACATGGGGCCCGAAAAATCCGGAAACTGTCGGATTGGAATGTGCTGGCGGGCTTTGCCGGCTCGGCTTCTGATTCGATGGCGCTTCTTGAACGTTTCGAAGGCAAGCTCTCTGAATACAAAGGCAATCTTGTTCGGGCAGCGAGCGATCTCGGGAGAGAATGGCGGACGGATCGGGTTCTAAGAAGGCTGGAGGCAATGATGATAGTGACTGACGGCAAGAGGATCCTTCTGCTGTCGGGCAATGGCGAGGTCCTTGAGCCGGATGATGCAGTTACTGCAGTCGGTTCGGGAGGTCCCTACGCTCTGGCTGCCGCAAGGGCCCTCCTCCGAAACACCCAGCTTGAAGCTACGGAGATAGTGCGTAAATCGCTTGAGATCGCATCTGAGATCTGCATATACACTAATGGAAAGATAAACATAGAAGAACTATAGTCAGGGGGCGTAGGTATGCAAGACCTAACTCCTCGTGCAATTGTGCGCGAGCTCGACAAGTACATTGTAGGTCAGGCCTCCGCCAAGAAGGCTGTGGCTATTGCCTTGCGAAACCGCCAACGCAGGCTGGCGTTGGCTCCGGAGATGCAAGATGACATCATACCCAAAAACATTCTTATGATAGGCCCTACCGGCGTAGGCAAGACGGAGATCGCTCGAAGGTTAGCCCGCCTGGTGAACGCTCCTTTCGTCAAGGTTGAGGCGACGAAGTTCACTGAAGTCGGCTATGTAGGGAGAGATGTTGACAGCATAGTGCGTGAGCTTGCTGAAACTTCGGTGAGAATGGTCAAGGCCGAGAAGATGTCAGGCGTACAGGGGCAAGCCAAGATTCTGGGCGAGGAGCGTCTTCTCGATGCCCTGGCGCCATTGCCTGCTCGCGACCGCGGTCCGGCGAATCCGTTTGCCGCCATCCTGGGCATGCCGGTTCAGCAGCCCCAGGATGATCGGACTTTCGAGTCCAGGCTTGCCAGCGCACGGGCGCGCAGGGAAGAAACGAGGGAACGATTGAGAAGGGGCGAGCTTGAAGATGCCATTATCGAGATTGAGGTCGATGACTCGCAGGCAGGGATGATAGAGATTTTCTCGGGAACAGGCGTAGAGGAGATGGGGATAAACCTCCAGGACCTCGTGGGCGAGATGTTGCCTCCGCGCCGCCGTCGAAGGAAGCTGCCGGTTCGCGAAGCCCGGAAGATCCTCGTTGCGGAAGAGGCCGCAAGGCTAATTGACATGGATGAAGTTGCAGAAGAGGCTATTCGACGCGCAGAGCAGACCGGAATAGTCTTCATTGACGAGCTCGACAAAATCGCCGTTAAAGGACAGGGTGCAGGGCCGGATGTTTCACGTGAAGGTGTTCAGAGAGATATCCTTCCCATAGTTGAGGGGTCGACCGTCCAAACGAAGTACGGACCGGTCAAAACAGGCCACGTACTCTTTATCGCTGCAGGGGCTTTTCATATGTCAAAGCCCTCCGACCTTATCCCTGAGCTTCAAGGGAGATTCCCGATAAGGGTAGAGCTCTCAAGCCTAACCCAGGACGATTTTGTGAGAATCTTGACAGAACCGAAGAATGCCTTGACCAAACAATACGTTGCTCTTCTTGCTACAGACGGAGTTGACCTCGTGTTTGCTGAGGATGGGGTTCGGGAGATCGCCAGTATCGCAGATGACGTCAATTCCAGCACCGAGAACATCGGCGCCAGAAGGCTTCATACGATACTCGAAAAGGTGCTCGAAGACGTATCGTTCAATGCGCCGGAGAAAGCGGACAAGGTCATAGTCGACGCAGACTACGTGCGATCCAGATTGGAACAGCTAGTAACTGAGGGCGATCTTTCTGACTATATTCTCTAGCCTGGCTTCCCCTTTCCGTGTTGAAAGTTAAATGTTTGGACAATATAAAAGAGCATAACTTGCTCCTAATTTGGAGCGCACGGAGAAGCATCCGTGGCTGGTGAGAGGAGGTCTCAAAGTGAGCTCACTACTTGAGAACACGCGCAGAATAGGCAAACTCATTCAGAATTCGCCAGGTTATCCAGGGCGTTTTGAGGAAATTGCCCGGACGCTTGCAGAGGTGTTGGAGAGTCAGGTCTTCGTTGTGGCGAAAAATGGCAAGATATTGGGCCATTCGCTGGCTCATTTGGCTGATGACGATTTCGAGGGCGCAGACTCGGGGCTTCTCTACAATGGATACATGCCTCCACGCACCAATGAGGAGCTGCTCAAGGTATTCGAAACCGATGTCAATCGCAGGCCCGATGATGGTCTGAGTATGCTCTGCGATGAGACGCTGGGAGGGTCAGACTGGTGTCGCCTGACTATTACGCCGATTATTGGCGGGGGAGAGCGCGTCGGAACGCTGATTCTTTCAAAGATCGACGGAGAGCTTGGTGATAGCGACATAATCCTCACCGAATACGGGGCAACATTCATAGGAATGGAAATCTACAGATCCAAGAATGAGAAGGCAGAGGAAGAGGCGAGGAAACGGGCGGCTGTACAGATGGCCCTCGAAACGCTCTCCTACTCTGAGCAGGAAGCGGTCGAACACATCTTCGATGAACTCGATGGCGACGAAGGGCTTCTTGTGGCATCGAAGATTGCAGACAGAGTGGGCATAACAAGATCAGTGATTGTCAACGCACTGCGCAAGTTTGAGAGCGCCGGCGTTATAGAGTCGCGTTCGCTCGGCATGAAGGGAACTTACATCCGGGTTCTCAATGACAGGTTGTTCGAGGAGCTGGACAGGTTGCGCGCTCGTTAGCCATACCTCAAGCTATGGAAAAGGCTTGGTATTGGCCCTCGCCATCGATCCAACGGCGGTATTGACGCAGCGGGGTGGGCGCTTGTCGGGCGCTCCAGCGTGTGATATACTAACCGCTGTGCGACTACACACAACCTTCGGATTGGAGTTGCGGTGCCGCATGCAACTTGTGCATCTGGTAGAACTCCAAGATGATGAGGTTGGAGGGGAAACCGCTGCGGGAGGAGGTGATTTGCATGGCAGTAGTAACCATGAAACAATTGCTTGAAGCTGGTGTGCATTTTGGACACCAGACGAGGCGTTGGAACCCTAAGATGAAGCCGTATATCTTCACTTCGCGAAATGGCATCTATATCATCGACCTCCAGCAGACGATAAGGAAACTGGATGAGGCCTATGATTTTGTTCGTGAGACTGTGCAGGACGGAGGCTCAGTGCTTTTCGTGGGCACAAAGAAGCAGGCTCGCGATACTATCTCTGAAGAAGCTCAACGGTGTGGAATGTACTGGGTCAACGAGCGGTGGCTCGGCGGGATGCTTACCAACTTTGCCACTATGCGCAAGCGGGTAGAGTGGATGAAGAAGCTTGAGGACATGGAAGAGGACGGCACCTTCGATGCGCTTCCCAAGAAGGAAGTTCTGAAGCTTGTCGCCGAAAGGACGAAGCTTCAGAAGCGCATGGCCGGGATACGGGACATGAAGCAACTGCCTGGCGCAGTGTTTGTCGTGGATCCTCGCAAGGAGAGGATTGCAGTCGCTGAAGCAAGGCGGCTTGAGATTCCGATCATTGCGATTGTGGACACTAACTGCGATCCTGATGAAGTGGACTATGTGATCCCGGGCAACGACGATGCGATTCGCGCTGTTAGGCTTCTTACTTCGAAGATGGCTGACGCAGCCATTGAGGGGCGCGAGGGCCTGGATCAGGCCCTGGCAGAAGAGGAGTACGATGAACAGCGTAGTCTGGATGTTGACGACAGGGAATCCCAGGCGTCTGACGAGTTTGGCGATGTCAAGATAGACGATGACGATGAGTGAACGCGGGGGGACATTTGCTAATGGAAATCACTGCATCCATGGTAAAGGAGCTTCGTGAGCGTACAGGCGCGGGGATGATGGACTGCAAGCGGGCGCTTGTTGAGACCGAAGGCGATTTCGACAAGGCCGTCATATTCCTGCGCGAAAAGGGCCTCGCTGCAGCATCAAAGCGTGCCGGGAGGGAGACTGCAGAAGGTGTGGTCGACTCCTATATCCACATGGGTGGCAGGATAGGCGTGCTTATTGAGGTGAACTGCGAGACGGATTTCGTTGCTAAGACCGACCAATTCCGTACCCTGGCGCGAGATCTCGCTATGCAGGTGGCTGCCTCTAAGCCTCTTTACGTATCACGTGACGAGGTTCCCGATGATGTGATTGAAGGCGAGCGCCAGATATATCGAAGTCAGGCGCTTAACGAAGGAAAACCGGAGAAGATAGCGGATAAGATCGTAGAAGGCAGGCTTGAAAAGTTCTATCAGGAGGTCTGCCTCTTGGATCAGCCTTTCATCCGTGAACCGGAAAAATCAGTGGAGGAGCTAATCCGCGAGACGATAGGGCTCTTGGGCGAGAACATCACAGTGAGAAGATTTGCCCGATTCGAGCGCGGAGAGAGCCTCTGATAAGGGTAATCAAGTGGGGAGAGAACACGATCGTGTTCTCTCCTTTCCATAGCCATGATGGTCGGAAAAACAACTGCAGGAGGAGAATGGACGGTCGTATAGAATCCAACGGGGAGTGACGATCTTGGAAAAGCCTAAGTACAGCCGGGTGATCCTTAAGCTGTCTGGTGAGGCGCTTGCGGGACGACGCGGGACCGGTGTCGATATTGACACGGTCAGATGGATCGCAGGCCAGGTTGCGGAAGGCTATGCCTTAGGAGCGCAGCTGGCCATAGTTGTTGGCGGAGGAAACATATGGCGTGGCGCTGAGGCAAGTCGGATGGGCATGGACCGAAGCAGCGCCGATTATGCAGGCATGCTTGCCACTGTTATTAACTCAGTAGTACTGCAGGAAGCGCTCGAAGATATCGGAATACCAACCCGGGTGCTTACAGCTATTGAGATGCGCGAAGTAGCTGAACCTTACATACGTCGCAGAGCCATACGCCATCTAGAGAAGGGCAGGATCGTGATCTTCGGGGCAGGCACTGGAAATCCGTTCTTCTCCACTGATACCGCAGCAGCATTGCGTGCAGCTGAGATAGAGGCGGATGTGATTCTGATGGCAAAGAGGGTCGACGGAGTATACGACTCCGACCCACTGAAGAACCCGGGAGCTACTTTCTACAAGAAGCTATCATTTATTGACGTAATCAGCCGGGAGCTTGGCGTCATGGATTCCACCGCCGCCTCGCTTTGCATGGAAAACGGAATACCGATTATGGTTTTCAACTTGCTCCACGAAGGCAACATAAAAAGAGCGTTAATGGGTGAGCCAGTTGGGACGTGGATTGGGAGGGATTAGGTGTGTACAAGGACGAGCTAGAGCTGGCAGAGGAACGGATGAAAGAAGTGATCGAGTCTACAAGCCGGGATTTCGCTGGAGTCCGCACCGGGCGTGCCAATCCAGCCCTCTTAGATAGGATAGTAATAGATTACTATGACACTCCGACACCTCTGACGCAGATAGCTAGTGTCTCAGCGCCTGAACCGCGGTTACTCGTGGTAACGCCGTGGGACAAGTCAGTTCTGGGACAGATCGAAAGGGCGATTCAGAAGTCAGACATCGGTTTGGTTCCTGCGAACGACGGGAATGTTATACGCATGGCCATTCCGCACCTTACGGAAGAACGCCGACGGGAACTGGTCAAACTTGTGCGGAAGATGGCAGAAGAGAAGCGCATCAGCATCAGGGGAGCAAGGCGTGATGCCATGGACGCTGTCCGCCTCCTTGAGAAGCAAGGCACAATAACCGAGGACGAACTTCGTCGTGCGCAGGATGACATCCAGAAATTGACTGATAAGTACGTTGCTGAAATCGACGACATGCTGGCCGAAAAGGAAGTCGAGATCATGCAGGTGTAGGGTTTGTATGTTCTCCAGACCTATGACCCCCTCAATCTGAGGGGGTTTATAGTATGATGTCAGTGTTGTCTGCCGCGGTACGGCGTTAGGCCAGATTACTTCTGTCGCCTTGAAGGGAGGAACCCCTTTGCTTCCAGCGCATATAGGAATCATAATGGACGGGAATGGCAGGTGGGCGGAAAAGCGGGGGAAGCCGCGCTTGTATGGCCACCAAGCTGGGACCGAGGTGGCCAAGAAGACTGTTCTAGCTGCACGGGATAGGGGCGTGAGTTACCTTACCTTATTCGCATTTTCCACAGAGAACTGGAAGCGACCTGTTGCTGAGGTGCAGGGACTATTCTCGCTGATGGAGGAGTTCTTCCGAAAGGAATCTCTTGAACTTGCCAGGTCAGGGGCGAAACTCAGTATCATAGGCGATAGAAGCCAGCTTCCTTGGTCGGTTCGCGCTGTGGCAGCCACTGCTGAGCAGATTACAGCAGGAGGTTCAAGGATAACCGTGAACGTCGCCCTAAACTATGGGGGCAGATGGGACATAGTTTCGGCCACTCGCAAAATAGCTGAGGATATCGTCCGAGGGCGAATAGACATGTCAGACATAAGCGAGGACCTGATCTCCTCCAGACTGTGCACTTCCGGGCAGCCTGATCCGGATCTGATCATACGGACCGGCGGCGAGAGCCGAATCAGCAACTTCATGCTGTGGCAGGCCGCATACTCTGAAGTATATGTTTCGGACGTTCTATGGCCTGATTTTCGCGAAAAGGATCTCGACGAAGCTATCGAGTTCTTCCAGTCAAGGAGCAGGAGATACGGCGGCTTAGAACCTGGCCCAGGCGACGGTCGAGGTGAACAGAGATGATGAGGGCAAGGGTGTTGGTTGGCCTTATAGGTGCACCCATAGGCATCTGCGTTCTCTGGATGGGAGGAGCTCCGCTGGCCCTGGTGGCGGCAATCATAGCTGCCATTGGCGGGGTGGAGTATGCCAGGATGTGCCGGACGAAAGCATGGACCCCGAGCCAGCCTTTGATATCCGTAGGATCCGCGTTGTTTGTGGTTGATGCGGTTGCGAACAACGGGGCATATTGCGGTCCGCTACTCGCTTTGGTTCTGGTCTTTTCCCTTGGAAGGCAGGTCCTGGGAGCTACGCCCACAGGCTCCATGGCTGTGCCGCCCCTCGAAGTGTTCGGGGTTGTCTATTGCGGGTGGACCCTGAGCCGTTTCTGTCTGATAAGAGGGGCATTTGGCGAGGCAGGATTGGGTCTCTCGCTGTTGGTATTGGTGCTCGTGTGGCTTAACGACATGGGTGCATTCTTCACTGGCAGGGCATTTGGACGGCGCAAGCTTTCTCCAAGGATGTCGCCTAACAAGACTGTGGAAGGTTCAGTAGGCGGTTTCGTGTGGGCTGTGGCGGGATCTGCGGCCCACAAGATGCTGGGAGAGCTGACCGGCCTGTGGTATACTCTGAATTGGCCACAAGCTATCATTTTTGCCGTTCTTATCGCTGCATGCAGCCAGATCGGCGATCTAGCGGAATCTGGAATGAAGCGCGACGCAGGCGTGAAGGATGCGGGAAAGATGTTCCCGGGGCATGGAGGCGTGCTGGACAGATTCGACAGCTTCTTCTTCGTCAGCCCCATCGCATACTATTACTTGAGGCTAATGCTGTAACACCGCAGACGCGCGTACGCGGAGGTGCTTATGTGAACAACAATGCCAAGGCGGCCATATCCCTTGCGGCGCTGGTAGTGGGGTCATACCTGGTGATCATGTACTTGCTCCCCCTGTTCACGCCCTTTGTTATTGCGCTCTTCCTGGCCGTAATGATAGAGCCTGCGGTAAGGCTCGTGCAGAAGAGCCCCAGGATCTCGAGGGGTCTTGCGGTCGGAATAGTCCTCATAGTGCTTGCGATCGTGCTTGGGTTGATCGTAACCCTGGGAGTCGCCGAGATTGCCAGGGAAGTCGATCAGCTCTCCCGGAACCTTGGCGGCCTCAGCCGATCGTTTGGCGAGGCCTTGGACAACCTGATGGCAAAGGCTGAAGACTTCTATGCGGGATTGCCGATCCCCCTTGTTGAGGCGATCAAGGCCAATCAAGACAGGCTGTTCCAGTTTGTCCGGGTGGGAGTCTCTGGCGTTGCCTCGTTCATAGGTGGTCTCCCCCAGTTCACGCTGGTATTCATGTTGAGTGTCATATCCACGTTCTTCATTTCGCGGGATCACATGAAGCTGTCTGAGGCTCTCCTAAGGATAATGCCGAGATCATGGAGGAAGCAGGCGCGCAAGGTACGAGGTGAGCTCCTTTCCGGATTCGTGGGCTATCTGAGGTCGAGATTTGTGCTCATGTGCATAACAGGCGTCATGACGGTAATTGGGTTTTCCATCATGGGCATCAACTATGCCTGGCTTCTGGGTTTGGTCTGTGCCGTCCTCGACCTGCTGCCTGTCATTGGCCCTTCTCTTCTGATTCTGCCATGGGCGGGGTATCATTTCATAGTGGGCCACTTTGGTTTAGGATTGGGCTTGATTGTTGTTTTGGCAGTCAATTCTGTTGTTCGTCAGATGGCCGAGGGAAAAGTGATGGGCGAGAACCTCGGCCTTCATCCGCTTGTAGCGTTGATATCTATATACGTGGGAATTCGCCTCTTTGGCACAAAAGGCTTTATAGCAGGCCCACTGGCAGTGATATTCATCAAAGCGGTCCTTCATTCAGTGATCCTGCCAGTCTTTCCACTTGATGAGGAGTAGATTATGAGATCGGTTTGCATTCTCGGATCCACCGGATCGGTGGGTGTTCAATCCCTTGATGTTGCGCGTTCCCTGGGGCTCAAGGTGAGTGGTTTGTCAGCCTATTCCAACGTTGAGCTCCTAGCCGCACAGGCGCGCCAGTTTAGCCCCACTATGGTGGCCATTGGCGACATTCGGGCCCAGGAACGTGCTGAAGCTGCATTTTCTGAAATGAGTCCGGCTCCGGAGTTGTTTGTGGGGCCAGAAGGCCTTGTCCAGCTGGCTGCATCGGGGGAGCATGACATAGTCGTCAACGCGATCGTCGGGTTTGCAGGCGTATGGTCCACCCTGGCTGCAATCGACGCCGGGCATGATGTGGCCCTCGCCAACAAGGAAACCCTTGTGGCTGCAGGCCGCATAGTGATGGAGCGCGCCAGAGGGGCTGGAGTCTCCATTCGGCCGGTCGATAGCGAACATTCAGCCATATTCCAATGCATTCGGGGGCAGGATAGAGAGGCGATTTCGCGCATCATACTGACGGCATCGGGCGGTCCGTTCCGCGACAGGCACGATCTTTCCGATGTTACTGTGGAAGAGGCCATAGCCCATCCCAACTGGGACATGGGGCCGAAGATCTCTGTAGATTCAGCAACGATGATAAACAAAGCGCTGGAGGTAGTGGAGGCTCGTTGGCTTTTTGATGTAAGCCCGGAGATGATAGAGATTGTGATACACCGCCAGAGCGTAATCCACTCAATGGTCGAGTACCATGACGGCTCGGTAATCGCTCAGCTGGGTACGGCAGACATGCGCACTCCGATACAGTATGCCCTGACATATCCAGAGAGGGAAGAAGGCCTTGCCCCCAGGCTCGACCTGAGCTCTTTTGCGACGCTGACTTTTGAGAAGCCGGATCTGTCAAGGTTCCCCGGGGCAGGCCTGGGGCATGAAGCATTGAAGCGGGGCGGCGTAGCTCCGGCTGTGATGTCGGCGGCAAACGAGGAGGCGGTGGGTCTTTTTCTCCGAGGCAGGGTTCGTTTCCTCGACATACCTGACCTTGTTTTTGAGGCAATGGATTCATCCTCTGTAGTGGAGGAACCTTCCCTGGATGACATAGTTAGAGCTGACATATGGGCCAGGGAACATGTGAGAGGGAGGTGCCGCCCATGTACGCGCTAGCCTTTTTGGTTGTAGTTGGAATTGTAGTGCTTGTCCACGAGTTCGGGCATTTGGTGGCCGCAAAAGCATGCGGCGTGAAGGTCTATGAATTCGCAATTGGGTTTGGCCCACGTCTCTTCTCCTGGACCAGAGGAGATACGCTTTACGCTGTACGCGCTCTGCCACTGGGCGGCCTGTGCAGGTTTGCAGGCATGGATGATTCAGATGCCGCCGGAGAACACGTGGGTGAGGACGACCCCAGAAGCTTCTTGAATCGGCCGGTATGGCAGAGGATACTCATTGTGGTCGCAGGACCGCTTATGAACTTCCTACTTGCCATAGTGATCCTCTCCGTGATATTTGCATCCTACGGAGTTCCCATGGCCACGGTTGTTGAAGTTTTCCAGGAGAGCCCTGCTGCTGCCGCCGGGTTTGAGGCTGATGACACCATACTGAGCATAGATGGAAAGCCAGTGGCCAGCGTTGCAGGATTCATAAACACCATTGCCTCCAGCTGGGGCAAGGAACTCAAGGTAGAGGTGCTCCGTGAAGGCCGGAAGATCGTGTTGGAAGTAACCCCTGTTCGGGACAGCGAGACCAACATCGGCCGGGTAGGCATGTCCCTTATGGAGGTGCCTGGCAAGACCGGGGCAGGCGGTGCTATACTGGGGTCATTCAGGTATACCTGGGGAATCATCGATACTACCCTTACATCAATGGGAGCGGCATTGTCGGGAAGGGTGAAGGCTGAAGTGGCAGGCCCTGTGGGGATAGCCGGAATGTCGGCGCAAGCGGCTCGGAGAGGGTTCCCAAGCCTGATGATGCTGGTGGCGCTGATTTCCACAAGCCTTGGATTGCTTAACCTGATGCCTATTCCTGTTTTAGATGGTGGATGGGTCCTCTTGCTGATAGTCGAAGCGGCAAGGGGCAAGCCACTGTCACCGCAGGTGGAGGGGTTCCTCAAGTTTGTGGGGCTGGCGCTGCTCGTACTACTGATGATCTATGCTACCGTGAGCGATATTTCGAGGCTTGTGCTTCAGCGCATGTAGAACGTCTGACCGTGCTCGCGCACCTCGAGAACCGGGCGGTGTTTACTAGGTGATTACTCGTGAGAACACCAGACAGGTGATGGTGGGGAATGTGCCCATCGGCGGCGGTTCTCCCATCTCTGTCCAATCAATGACTACGGCGGATACGCGGGATGCTGACGCCGCCATAGAGCAGATCCAGCAGCTTGCCTCAGCGGGATGCGAGATAGTAAGGGTTGCTGTCCCAGACCAGGAGGCAGCTGCGTCTTTGCGGAAAATACGCAAGGCGTCAAGCGTACCGCTGGTCGCTGACATCCATTTCAACTACAGGCTGGCTTTGGCCAGCATAGAGGCGGGAGTCGACAAACTGCGCATAAACCCCGGCAACATAGGGGGTGCAGATAGGGTTCGGGCCGTTGCCGATGCGGCGGCGGCCAGGGGCATTCCCATTCGGATAGGAGTCAATGCTGGCTCGCTTCCGGCTGATTTGGTGTCGAAATATGGCCGGACTCCGCGTGCCATGGTGGAGGCCGCTCTTCGCCATATGAGTCTTCTTGAAAGGGAAGGATTCGAGTCGATTGTCCTGTCCCTTAAGGCGTCAGACGTGAATAGAACTGTAGAAGCATATCGATTGATGGCGCGCAGATCGTCCTATCCTCTTCATGTAGGCGTGACGGAAGCAGGACCCTCTCCCGGAGGCCTGGTGAAGTCGGCCGTTGGCATTGGAATCATTCTTTCTGAAGGATTGGGCGACACAATCAGAGTGAGCCTTACTGGAGATCCAAGAGATGAGGTCATGGCCGGTCGGGAGATTCTGGCCAGCCTCGCGCTGAGGCGATTCGGGCCGACGATCGTGTCGTGTCCTACGTGCGGGAGGTGCCGCACTGATCTTGCAGGGATTGTTCATGAAGTGAAAGATCGGCTTTTCAGCCTGGACGTTCCTCTCGTAATTGCTATAATGGGTTGCGAGGTGAATGGGCCCGGAGAGGCGAGCGAAGCAGATATCGGACTTGCGTGTGGAAACGGGGTTGGCCTGCTGTTCTCAGGTGGCCGAGTCGTTCGTAAAGTCCGTGACGAGGATATGGTGGGCGCGCTCGTCGAGGCCGCACAGGAGATGGCTGCGGGCCGACATGAGAAGCTAGATGGTTAACGGTTAGAGGAGTTGGTTTGAGATGAGGATGTCGCAGATATTCGCGCCTACTTTGCGGGAAGTGCCATCTGAGGCGGATATTCCCAGCCATCAGTTGATGCTGAGGGCCGGGATGATCAGGAAAGCCGTCTCGGGTGTTTACTCTTACCTCCATCTCGGGTGCCGAGTGGTTCGTAAGATAGAGGAGATAGTTCGCGAGGAGATGGACAGGCAGGGAGCGCAGGAGGTTCTTATGCCGGCGATACAGTCTGCCGACATATGGCGAGAGACAGGCAGATGGGATGATTATGGCAACGAGATGTTCCGCCTCAAAGACCGGCACGGAAGGGAAATGTGCCTTGGACCTACGCACGAAGAGATAGTGACAGTGACTGTCAGGGATGAGATCAGGTCGTACAGGCAGCTTCCCAAGATTCTCTACCAGATCCAGACGAAGTATCGCGACGAGATCAGGCCACGTTTCGGCGTGATGCGTTCGCGCGAGTTCATAATGAAGGACGCCTATAGCTTTGACCGGGATAATGAAGGCCTTGACAGCAACTACTCCAGGATGTATGAGGCCTACTGCAGAGTCTTCTCCAGGTGCGGGGTTGACTACCGGGTCGTCGAGGCAGATGCCGGGGCCATCGGAGGAAGCCAGAACCATGAGTTCATGGTCGTATCCGAAGTGGGCGAGGATGCACTGGTGTTCTGTGATGCATGCGGATATGGCGCCAACGTGGAGCGCGCTGAGTCGGCTAGGCCGCCTGAGAGAGACCATGATACTGACAAGGTGCGTACCGGAATAAGAAAGGTATCGACACCGGGCATGCGCACAGTCGAGGAAGTTACCAGCTACCTGCAAGTGGGGCCTTCGAAGCTGCTGAAAACCCTGTTGTACATGGCTGATGGCGAGCCCGTGGCTGCAGTAATACGTGGTGACCGCGACCTTAACGAGGCAAAGCTCAAGAGGACCTTGGGCGTCCGCGAGCTGGAACTTGCGTCTCCCGAGATCATTGAACGCGTGAGCGGCGCGCCTGTGGGATTCACGGGGCCTGTCGGGCTTCGGGAGCAAGTCAAGATCGTTGCCGACTGGGAGGCAGTTGTGGTGGAAGATGCTGTGGTGGGTGCCAACGCTGCCGATGCCCACCTGGCAGGCGCCAATTACGGCGTCGACTACTCTGCTGACATAATTGCGGATATCAGGAATGTAGTAGCAGGCGATGCCTGTCCCAGATGCGGGGCGGAACTGCGGGGGGCCCGCGGCGTGGAGGTCGGGCATCTGTTCAAGCTTGGAACCAAATATAGTTCGGCATTAGGGGTAAATTATCTTGATGAAGGCGGAGTTGACAATCCGGTAGTGATGGGCTGTTACGGGATAGGCATCACGCGGACAGCGGCCGCTATCATCGAGGCGCATCACGATGACGATGGGATAATATGGCCGATGTCGGTCGCTCCCTATCAGGTGCTGGTGATGCCATTGAACACCTCAGAGAACCTGCAGGTGGAGGTTGCGGAGCGGATATACTCAGAGCTTGGCGGATACGGGGTAGAGGTTGTGATCGACGACCGTGACGAACGTCCCGGGGTAAAATTCAAGGATGCTGACCTGATTGGTTTCCCGATTCGTGTCATTGTCGGTCCCAAACACCTCGGAGATGGAGAGGTTGAGGTGAGCATGAGAAGCGACGGAGGCGTTGAGCTGGTGGAAATTGACAACGTTGCGGCGCACGTTACAAAGATGGTTGACCGCGAGCTATCAGCGCTTATGCCGCATTAGGAGGTGGCTGGGCATGCGTGTCGCTGCGATTGTTCCTGCATACAACGAGGAGCCCAGAATTGCTTCAGTGCTTGATGTTGTGCGTGGGAGCCCTCTAGTGGACGAGATCATTGTGGTAGACGATGGCTCTGATGATGATACTGCCGAAGTTGCACGCGCCCATGGGGCGAGGGTCATAAGGCTCGGGGAGAACACGGGCAAAGGAGGGGCTGTAGCCAAAGGGCTTGAGGCTGCGCTTGGCGATGTGATCCTCTTCCTCGATGCCGATCTTGTCGGGTTGACGGTTGAACACGTGAACGCTTTGCTTGAGCCAGTTCGCCACGGGGATGCCGACATGACCATCGGAATCTTTGGAAACGGGCGCACAGCCACAGATCTTGCTCAGGCTTTAACGCCGTGGCTATCTGGGCAGAGGGCGATCAAGCGCGATGTTCTGGAAGGGCTGGAACTTGACATTGCCAGGTTTGGAGTTGAGGCAGTGCTCACACGACATGCCAGGGAATCCGGGCTCAAGGTGGTTGACGTCAAACTCCCCGGGTTAACTCATGTGATGAAAGAAGAGAAGATGGGCACCGTGCGAGGCATGGCTTCACGTGCCCGCATGTACTGGGAGGTTCTCAAGTCCGTCGTTGACTGGGATTAGGACCGATCGGGTTGTTGGAGGGTAGTCGTTGTCTACGGTATTTGTCCTTCGTCCATCTAGCGAAAAAGCTGAACTGAAATATATATTCGAATGTGCCGGCATGAGTGTCCCGGTTGCCCTGCGAGACTCCTGCAGGATTGAAAGCATAAGCATAGATTCGGAGTCAAAGCATTGGGCCGTGCGCGTAGCCGGCACTTCCTTTCCTGGAACCGAGTGCATCGATCAAATCCGCGCTGTTTTTGAGAAAGTTCTGAAGAGTTCATCCGCTGTCTCCGTGGAGTTTTCGTCAGACAACGGGGATGATTGGATTCCCAGCGATGAGACGATTGCGAGGCATTGGACTGATGTGGTCGACAGAGTCCACAAGAGGGCTCCTA